>Ga0182741_1002610_pt1 | contig 20645 bp, 20 predicted proteins | sample eDN5th37CBELigOP_FD_128874 | JGI IMG/M metagenome (GOLD analysis project Ga0182741, IMG submission 128874) | Enriched Organic Plus compost microbial communities from Emeryville, California, USA - eDNA 5th pass 37_C BE-Lig OP (version 2) (version 2) ... | reverse complement strand
GCGCTCGCGGGCGTCAGCCGCGCCGACGTGCTGCGCGATTACGGCGGCGCCCAGTTCTCCACCTTCAAGTCGGCGCTGGTCGACGTCGCCGTCGCCAAGCTCGGACCGATCGGCGCCGAGATGAAGCGGCTCGTCGCCGACCCGGCCTATATCGACTCCGTCCTCGGCGATGGCGCGAGCCGAGCCCAGGCCATGGCGGCGAAGACCATGGCAGCCGTGAAGGACATCGTCGGCTTCGTCCGCCGGTAAGGCATTATCGCCGTGCTTGTGGGACAGCGGTCGCGCATGGCACCATTCGCGCGCGTGCGACGCCATTCGCATCCGAGGGCGGGCGGAACCCCGGGGAGGGCCGATGAGTCGTAAGCGCCGCAGCTACGAGGCCGGCCACCGGCCGAAATTTCTCGTCGTGATCGACGAATCGCCGGAATGCGATCGCGCGGTTTATTACGCCAGCCGGCGCGCGGCGCGTACCGGCGCCAGCCTGATCATGCTGAATGTGATCGAGCAGCACGACCGCCACCAGCAATGGCTCGGCGTCGCCGACATCATGCGCGCCGAGGCTTACGACGAGGCCAACGCGCAGCTCGACCGCTTCGCCGCACGCGCCTCCAATGTCGTCGGGATCACCCCGGAACGGGTTATCCGCGAGGGCGAGAAGGCGCAGCAGATCCTCGAACTGATCGACGAGGATGAGGACATTGCCATTCTGGTTCTCGCCGCCGGCACGGGCAAGGAAGGGCCGGGTCCTCTGGTCGCCAATCTGGCCAAGAGCGCGGGCACGTTCCCCATCCCGGTCGCGATCGTTCCCGGTGACCTGTCCGACGAGGACCTCGACGCCCTCTCGTAAGGCGAGGCTCCTGAGGCGCGGCAGTTGACCGGCCCGGTGCGAAACGCCACTTATGAGGGCGATGGATCCGTCGTGCGGGCCTTGACCCCGTGCCGGCGAAGGAGAGAGCGATGTTCATCCAGACCGAAGCGACGCCGAATCCGGCCACGCTGAAATTCCTACCCGGCCGCGTCGTGCTGCCCGAGGGCACCCTCGACATGCCGGATGCGGCAGCCGCCGCGCGATCGCCCCTGGCGGAACGCCTGTTCGCCATTCCCGGCGTCGGCGGCGTCTTTTTCGGGGCCGATTTTATTACCGTCACCAAGACCGCCGGCGAATGGCCCCAGCTCAAGCCGGCGATCCTCGGCGCCATCATGGAGCATTTCATGTCCGGCGCGCCGCTTCTGCATGACGATACGGAAGCCGCGGCCGACGATGCCGAGTTCTTCGATTCGGGCGACGCCGAGACCGTGGCCACCATCAAGGAGCTGATCGAGACGCGTGTGCGCCCGGCCGTGGCCAACGACGGCGGCGACATCACCTTTCGCGGTTTCAAGGATGGTGTCGTCTATCTCGCGATGAAGGGCTCCTGTTCCGGCTGCCCGTCCTCCACCGCCACGCTCAAGCACGGCATTCAGAACCTGCTCCGCCACTTCGTGCCGGACGTGACCGAGGTGCGGCCGGTGTGACGCGATTCCGCCGCCGCCGGCGCTGAGCGCCGGGGCGGTGGGTTCGGTTCGCCGGTTCGGGGGGATCCGGCCATGCGCGTGCTCGCCATCGATACCGCTCTCGGCGCCTGCGCCGCCTCCGTGCTCGACGTGGTCGCCGGGACGGTTCTGGCGCACGAGGCATTGCCGCTCGCGCGAGGGCATGCCGAGGCGCTGATGCCGCTGCTCGCGCGCGTGATGGACCGCGCCGCCATTGAGTTCGGGGATCTCGACCGCTTTGCCGTCACGGTCGGCCCCGGCAGCTTTACCGGCCTGCGGGTCGGCATCGCCGCGGCGCGCGGCCTGGCGCTGGCGACGCAAAGGCCGGCGGTGGGCCTTTCCACCCTTGCGGCCTTCGCCGCGCCACACGTGGCCGCCGGCGACAGTTCCGCCGTCGCCGCCGCGATCGACGCCCGGCACGGCCACGTCTATCTGCAGATCTTCGGCGCCAGCGGCCGTGCCATGGCACCGGCGCGGATTGCGCCGATCCGCGATGCTGTCCGTGCCGCCAGCGCCGGCCCGGTGCGTCTGGTCGGCTCGGCTGCCGACCTGCTCGCAGCCGAATGGCCGACCAGCGAGCCCGCGCCGATCCTGGTCGATCAGCAGGCCGCGCCGGACATCGATTGGGTCGCGCGGCTCGGCGCCGCCGCCATCGAGACCGGTCAGCCGCCGCGGCCGCTCTATCTGCGGGCGCCCGATGCGCGGCCACAGGATGCTGCGCGACTGCCGCGCCGATGAGCGGCCTGTTCACCCGCTTCTTTGCCCGGCCGACGCCGGTCTACGCCGAGGCCGGCATCGCCGATGCTGCGGCCTTCGCCGCCCTTCATGCCAGCGCGTTCCGGCGCGGCTGGAGCGAAGACGAGTTTCAGCGCTTGCTGCTCGATCGGCATGTCCTCGCGCACCGCGCAATGGTGCGCGACGCGCTGGTGGGTTTCGTGCTGTCCCGCAGCGTGGTCGGCGAGGCCGAGATCCTGTCGGTGGCGGTCGCGGCAGCCGAGCGGGGCCGCGGCGTGGCGCGCCAGCTTCTGACGCTGCATCTGCGCCGCCTTGCCGGGCTCGGCGTCGCGTCGGTGTTTCTGGAAGTCGACGAGTCCAACGAGCCCGCGCGGCGCCTTTATGCCCGGCTCGGATTCCGCGAAATCGGCCGGCGGAAGGGCTATTATCCGCAGACGTCGGGAGCCCCCGGAACCGCGCTGGTTCTCAGTCGCGAACTGGCTTGACCCCAGCCGGCCGATGCGGTGTGTTCCGCCTCATCGTCCGGATCCGAAGGGAGGCAAGGAGAGATCGTGACGCGCGCGCAGGCCACCGCGAAAGCCAACCGGATCGAGGCCCAGTGCCTTGAGAAGGGCATGCGCATGACCGAGCAGCGCCGTGTCATCGCTCGCGTCCTTGCCGATTCCGACGACCATCCAGACGTCGAAGAACTTTATCGCCGCAGCGTCGCCATCGACGACCGCATTTCCATCTCGACCGTCTACCGCACCGTCAAGCTGCTCGAAGACGCGGGCATCGTCGAGCGTCACGACTTCCGTGAGGGCCGCGCGCGCTACGAGCAGATGCGCGACGAGCACCACGACCATCTGATCAATCTGCGCACCGGCGAGGTGATCGAATTCCAGTCGGAAGAGATCGAGCGCCTGCAGGCCGAAGTCGCGCGCAGGCTTGGCTATCGCCTCGTTGATCATCGCCTCGAGCTCTACGCTGTGCCGCTCGAAGACGAGCAAAAAACGCGCTGATGGTCCGCCTCTGGTGCGTTGCCGCGGCCTTTCTCGCTTTGACCGCGAGCCTCATTCCGTTTCAATGGTTGTCGGTGCGCCTGCGCTGGCCCTCGCGACGCTGGATCCCCAACGTCTACCATCGACTCGTCTGTCGGCTCATCGGCGTGCGCATCAGGGTGGTCGGCGCCTGCGCCCGCGAGCGGCCTTTGCTCGTCGTCGCCAATCACGTCTCCTGGCTCGACATTCCTGTCGTCACCGCGGTGACGCCGGTGGTCTTTGTCGCCAAGCGCGAGATCGCATCCTGGCCGTTCTTTGGCCTCCTGGCCAAGCTGCAGCGCTCGGTCTTCGTCGACCGCAACCGGCGCCATCAGACCGCCGCCGCCAATGCCGAGATCGCCAGCCGCATGGCGGAAGGGGACCCGGTCGTCCTTTTCGCCGAGGGCACGTCGAGCGACGGTAACAGGGTATTGCCGTTTCGGTCGGCATTGATCGGCGCGGCGCGCGAGGCTCTGGCCGAAGCCGAGCACGTTGAGCGTGTTTTGATCCAGCCGCTGTCCATCGCCTATGTCGGCTATCAGGGGCTCCCCGCCGGGCGTCAGCACCGGCCGCTGCTGGCTTGGTACGGGGACCTCGATCTGCTGCCGCACCTGGCGGGCATCCTGCGCCGCGGCGGGATCGACGTGGTCGTCACCTGGGGCGAGCCGATCGCCTACGAGACGGATGCCGACCGCAAGGCGCTGGCGCGGACCCTGGAAACGGCGGTGCGCCGGCTTACGGTCACGGCCCTGCGCGGGCGACCGCTGGCTGCGGCGCCGGGGTGAGGCGGGGGCGTTCCTTTTTGCGCTGAAAGCGGCTATAGGGGGCGGGAGAGCGGCCTGCCTGGCGCGACTCGGGGCCGCGGCTCCGGCAATTCCGGCGGCACGAAGCAACCCTTTGGACGGACTCAGGTTTTGGCCCGCGTGAGCGGCAGCAGACGGATCCCGGATCGGAAACCTGCCTCCGGCGACGCACCGGAACCGGTGCGATGCGCATGAGCGAACCCCGCAAGCTCCACATCAAGTCTTACGGCTGCCAGATGAACGTCTACGATTCTCATCGTATGGCGGACACCTTGGCGTCGCGCGGCTTCGTCGAGACCGGCTCCGCGGAGGAGGCGGATCTGGTCGTGCTGAACACGTGCCACATCCGCGAGAAGGCGGCGGAGAAGGTCTATTCCGAGCTCGGCCGCGTGCGGCAGCTCAAGGAGAGCGCCGCGCGCGAAGGCCGCCGCGTCTTGGTGGCGGTGGCCGGCTGCGTTGCCCAAGCCGAGGGCGAGGAGATCCTGCGCCGCGCTCCCGTCGTCGACCTCGTGGTCGGGCCGCAGAGCTACCATCGCCTGCCGGACTTGGTCGCCCGCGCCGAGCGCGAGGGCCGTGTCGTCGACACGGAATTTCCGGTCGAGGACAAGTTCGACTTTCTCGTGCCACCGAGCCGGGAGGCGATCCGCACCCGCGGCGTGACCGCCTTCGTGACGGTGCAGGAAGGCTGCGACAAGTTCTGCGCCTTTTGCGTTGTGCCCTATACGCGCGGTGCCGAAGTGTCGCGTCCGGTCGCCAAGATCGTCGCGGAAGCCGAGCGACTGGCCGCAGCCGGCGTGCGCGAACTCACCCTGATCGGGCAGAACGTCAACGCCTACCACGGTGTCGGGCCCGACGGTCGCGAATGGACGTTGGGCCGCCTACTTTACCGGGTCGCCGAGATTCCCGGCATCGCGCGCCTGCGCTACACCACCAGCCATCCCGGCGACATGGATGACGACCTGATCGCCGCGCATCGCGACCTGCCGGCGCTCATGCCCTATCTGCATCTGCCGGTGCAATCGGGCTCCGATGCCATTCTCGATGCGATGAACCGGCGTCACACCCGCGATCACTATCTCGCGCTGGTCGAGCGCATCCGCGCCGCGCGGCCGGACATGGCGTTTTCCTCGGACTTCATCGTCGGCTTTCCGGGCGAGACCGAAGAGGACTTCCGCGACACGCTCGCACTTGTCGATGCGGTCGGTTTCGCCGGCGCCTACTCATTCAAATATTCCGCCCGTCCCGGCACGCCCGCCGCGAACCGGCCGGACCAGGTGCCGGAGCCGGTCAAGGCGGAACGGCTGCAGCGCCTGCAGGCCCTGATCGATCGGCATCAAACCGATTTTAACGCCGATTGCCGCGGCCGCACCTTCGATGTGCTGTTCGAGAAGTCCGGCCGCCATCCCGGCCAGATCGTCGGCCGCTCCCCTTATCTGCAGCCGGTTCACGTTACGGCGCCGACGCATCTCATCGGCACGATCGGCGCCGTCACCATCATCGACGCGGCCGCCAACAGCCTCTTCGGCACGTTGCATGAAGCGGATGCCGATGTCGCCGCGCAGCCTCCAATGGCGGAGGCGGGAGCCTGATTGATGCGTGCTGTCGGCACGAACGATGAATCCATCGCCACCGGCGACACCAGCCAATCTCCGACCCAGGTGGTGCTCGCCTTCGACGACAATCGGCTGGCCTCGATCCTGTTCGGCCAATACGGCCAAAACCTCTCTTTGATCGAGCGGCGCCTGGGCGTCGTCGCCGACTCGCGCGGCAACCACGTCACCATCGACGGGTCCCGCGACTCCTGCGAGCAGGCCCGCCGCGTGCTCGAAGCTTTGTACGAGCAGATCAAGAGCGGCCACGATCTCAGCATCGGCGATGTGGAAGGCGCGATCCGTCTCGCGGCCGCGCAGGGCTCGTTGTTCGATTTCGATCCGGTTGCGGGCCGCGCGTCGTTCGAGGAGATCCATCTTCGCAAGCGCCTCGTGCGCGCCCGCACCGCCGGCCAGGACGCCTATATTCGCGCGCTCAAGCGCAACACGCTCGTGTTCGGCACCGGCCCCGCCGGCACCGGCAAGACGTGGCTGGCCGTCGCGCATGCCATTGCACTGTTCGAGCGCAAGGAGGTCGACCGCATCATCCTCTCGCGCCCGGCCGTGGAAGCAGGCGAGCGCCTCGGCTTCCTGCCCGGTGACATGCGCGAGAAGGTCGATCCGTATCTGCGGCCGATCTACGACGCTCTGTACGACCTTATGGACCCGCGCATTACCGAGCGCGCGTTGCAGACCGGCGAGATCGAGATCGCGCCGCTTGCCTTCATGCGCGGCCGCACTCTGTCCAACGCGGCCGTCATCCTCGACGAGGCGCAGAACGCCACCTCGATGCAGATGAAGATGTTTCTCACGCGTCTGGGCGAGAACAGCCGGATGATCGTCACCGGCGATCCGAGCCAGGTCGACCTGCCCGGCGGACAGACGTCTGGCTTGGCCGAAGCGGTGCGGCTGCTGGAACACGTCGAAGGCATCGGCCTGGTTCGCTTTACGGCCGAGGACGTCGTCCGCCACGAGCTCGTCGCCCGTATCGTCGCGGCCTACGACGGTGCTGCGGTCGCGTCGGCGCGCGGCGGGGCGAAGGAGTGAGGCCGATGGCTGCCGCCCGCAGCGCCGCCTTGCAGCCGGACGTGGTGATTGAATCGCCGCTCTGGGATGCCGAACCGCAGGCCGAGGCCACCGTCCGCGCCGCGGTCGCCGGCGCCGCCGCCGCCCTGCCGCAAGGGGTGCGCGGCGAACTCGCAATCATGCTCGGCGACGATGCCGCCATTCGCGTGCTCAATCGCGATTGGCGTGGCCAAGACAAGGCAACCAACGTGCTCTCCTTTCCGGCTCCGGCCGACGTGCCCGGTGGAGAACTGCCCTTTCTCGGTGATATCGCCATCGCCTACGAGACCCTGGCGCGCGAAGCCGGGGACGAGGGCAAGCCAGTGCTGCACCATCTCGCCCATCTTGTGATTCATGGCGTGCTGCACCTGCTCGGCTATGATCACGAAAGCGACGAGGAGGCGGAGACGATGGAAGGTCTGGAGCGCACCATTCTGGCGCGCCTCGATATTCCCGACCCTTATGCGGTGCATGACGCGGAGCATGAGCGCCATGCCTGATTCGGATCCCCAGAGTCCCGGCGCCCCGCGACGCGACGGCGCTTCGGCCGACAGTCCGGCGCAACAGTCCGGACGCGAAGGCGAAGGCTGGCTGTCACGTGTGCTCCGTGCGGTGTTCGGTTGGAAGCCCGGCTCGATCCGGGCCGATCTCGAGGTCGTACTGGAGGACACCGCCGGTGCCGAATCCGGCTTCAGCCCGGAAGAGCGCAAGCTGCTGAAGAACATCCTCGATCTGCGCGAACGCCGGGTCGAGGACGTGATGGTGCCCCGCGCCGACATCATCGCCGTGCAGCGCGACATCAAGCTCGGCGACCTGATCAAGGTGTTCCAGAGCGCCGGCCATTCGCGTCTGGTCGTCTACGAGGAGACGCTCGACGACGCGATCGGCATGGTCCACATCCGCGACCTGCTCGCCTACATGGCGTCTCAGTCGGCCATCAGCCCGGAAGCCAATGCCGCGCGCGAAACGCCGCTGCCGGCGGAGCTCGACCTCACGTCGGTCGACCTCAACGCGCCGCTGTCCTCGACCAGCATCGTTCGAACGATTCTGTACGTTCCGCCCTCCATGCCGGCCGTGGACCTGTTGGCGAAGATGCAGGCCACGCGCATCCACCTCGCCCTGGTGGTCGACGAGTATGGCGGCGCCGACGGCCTGCTTTCGATGGAAGACATCGTCGAGCAGATCGTTGGCGAGATCGAGGACGAGCACGACGAGGACGAAATGCCTGCCTTGGTGCGTCAGCCCGATGGCTCGTACGTCGCCGACGCGCGCGCAAGCCTCGAGGAAGTTGTCGCGACCCTCGATCACGATTTCGACGTCGGCGACGCTGCCGACGAAGTCGACACGCTTGGCGGCTATCTCGTCATGTTGGCGGGCCGCGTTCCGGTGCGCGGCGAATTGATCGCCGGACCGGGCGACTTCGAGATCGAAGTGCTCGATGCCGACCCGCGGCGCGTCAAGCGCATGAAGATTTATCGTCGCAAGGACCGCGCGCGCAGCCGCGACGGCCGCCGTCGCGATCGTAAGACCGGTGCCGACTCCACCGACGGGGGCGTGCCGGCGGAGGGCCCCGGCTTGCAGGCATCGGATGCGTCCGTTCATTCCGACCAGACGGCCTGATGAGGCGTTCGTGAAGGCTCTGCCGCTGCGCCTCGCGCATTCGATCGTGCTCGCATGGGGTTGGCGTCGCCTCGCGATTGCGTTCGGTTCCGGCGCCGCCAGCGCGCTTGCAATGGCGCCGTTTCATTTTTGGCCGATCTTGTTTGTCACCTTCCCGCTGCTGGTATGGCTCATCGACGGGTCGGCCGCCGGCCGCGGCCGCGGCATCCTGGCAGCGGCGGCCGCCGGATGGTGGTTTGGCTTCGGCTATTTTCTCGCCGGGCTTTACTGGGTCGGTTTCGCCTTCCTCGTCGATGCCGACATCTTCGGCTGGCTGATGCCGTTCGCCGTGCTGTCGCTGCCCGCCGGACTGGCATTGTTCACGGCTGCCGGCACGGCACTGGCGCGCCTCCTCTGGTGCCCGGGCCCGGTGCGGATTCTCGCCTTGGCGCTGGCACTGACCGCCGCGGAATGGGCCCGCGGCCATGTTCTGACCGGCTTCCCCTGGAATGCGTTCGGCTATGCGCTGACGAGCCCGCTGGTCTTGGCCCAGTCCGCCGCCGTGTTCGGGCTGTGGGGCCTCACCCTGCTCGCGGTGGCGATCTTTGCCGCCCCCGCCGTGTTGATCGACGATCCGATCGACAACCGTCACCGCGCCTTTGCGCCGGCTCTTGCGCTGGCTGTCCTCGTCGCTCTGGCGGGCTACGGCGCCTGGCGCCTTGCTGCGACGCCGACGGCTTTCGTCGACGACGTCCGCCTGCGCATCATGCAGCCGAATTTGCCGCAGGATCAGAAATTCAACTACCAGGCGAAGCAGCAGGTGATGAGCCGCTATCTCGCCCTGTCCGGCCGCGCCACCGAATCGCGGCCGGGTGGTCTGCGGGACGTGACCCATCTGATCTGGCCGGAATCGGCCTTTCCCTTCTTCCTTGTTCGGGAGGCCGACGCGCTCGCGCAGATAGCGACGCTGCTGCCTCCCGGGACGCGTCTCTTCACGGGCGCCGCGCGCCCGGCGGCCCCGGGCCTGGACGGGCGCAGTCTGCGCGCCTACAACGCGATCTATGCCATCGATCACGACGGCACGGTGCTCGCCGTCTACGACAAGCTCCACCTCGTTCCGTTCGGCGAATACCTCCCGTTCCAGGACTTCCTGGAGCGGCTCGGCCTGATGCAGCTGACCAAGGTCCAGGGCGGGTTTCTCGCCGGCGATTACCGCCGCGTCATGGCCGTGCCCGGCGCCCCGCCCGCAGTGCCGCTGATCTGCTACGAGATTGTCTTTCCGGGCGAGGTCGACGCGCGTGGCGAGCGCGGCGGCTGGATGCTGAACGTGACCAACGATGGCTGGTTCGGCGACAGCACCGGACCCTATCAGCACCTGCACCAGGCGCGGATCCGGGCCATCGAACAGGGCCTGCCGCTCGTGCGCGCGGCCAATACCGGCATTTCCGCGGTGGTCGATCCGGTGGGACGGATCATCGCCGCGCTGCCGCTCGGCGCCGAGGGCGTGCTCGATGCCGGGCTGCCCCAAGGGATCGCGCCGCCGCCTTACCTCCGCTGGAACGGTGCTCCTGCGCTGATCCTTTTGGCGGTTGCGGCAGTCTGCGTGCTGCGCCGCCGTCTCGCTCGTGCATAAACTGACATACTGTACTTGACATGCGATCTTTACGTGAGAAATTCACGTAATTCGACGCATGAGGGATGTGATTAAGGCCATGAACGACTGCTAGGCCTTCGCGCAAGGCCAAACGAGGGCGCCACTGGGAATTCAAACACGTAAGCGCATTTCGCCGCGTTGGGATACGCACCGTTGACGCGGCACAGGAGACTGGAATGGCCAAGAAGGCGCCGAACCCGATCGACAAACATGTCGGCAGTCGCGTCCGCATGCGTCGCATGATGCTCAGTATGAGTCAGGAGAAGCTGGGCGAGGCGCTTGGCCTGACCTTTCAGCAGGTGCAAAAATACGAGAAGGGCACCAACCGCATTGGTGCCAGCCGCCTGCAGCAGATCTCGGAGATTCTCCAGGTCCCCGTCTCGTTCTTCTTTGAAGGAGCGCCCAATCTTTCCGCCTCCGCGGATGGGCTGCAGGAAGCGCCGTCACCCGCCTATGTGTCCGACTTTCTCGCCACATCCGACGGTTTGGCGCTGACCAAGGCGTTCATGCGGATCAAGGATGCGCGCCTGCGTCGCCGCATTGTCGATCTGGTCGAGGCCATGGCCGGCGACGAAACCGTGGGCTGAATCCCGCGCACACGGTCCATCTGTCCCACATCGTTGGCGACGTGTGGGATACGCTTCTCTTGACCGCGTTTGCGGACGCTGCAACAACTCGGCCGCCCAGACGCTGCGGCGTCGCGATCCCGCAAGGAGTTCCACGTGTCGCGCACGAGCTATCTCTTTACGAGTGAATCCGTCTCGGAAGGACACCCCGACAAGGTGTGTGATCGGATCTCCGACGAGGTCGTCGACGCATTCTTCGGGCATGCCGTGCAGCACGGCTGGGACGCGAGCCAAGTGCGCGTCGCGTGCGAAACGCTCGCCACGACCAACCATGTCGTCATTGCCGGCGAAACGCGCGGGCCGGCGACGATCACCAAGGATTTCGTCTCCCATATCGCCCGGCTCGCGATCAAGGACATCGGCTACGAGCAGGAGGGCTTCCACTGGGAGAAGGCGCGCATCGAGGTTCATCTGCATGCGCAGTCGGCCGACATCGCCCAGGGCGTCGATTCCGCCGGCAACAAGGATGAAGGCGCCGGCGACCAGGGCATCATGTTCGGCTATGCCTGCCGCGAGACGCCGGAGCTGATGCCGGCGCCGATCTACTACGCCCACCGCATTCTCAAGCTGCTTTCCGAGGCGCGCCGCACGGGTGAGACCAAGTATCTCGGCCCCGATGCCAAGAGCCAGGTCACGGTGCGCTACGAGAACGGCAAGCCGGTCGAGGCGACCCAGATCGTAGTCTCGACGCAGCATCTCGACGCCGACCTTTCCTCGCACGACGTCCAGGCCATCGTCGAACCCTACGTGCGCCAGGCGCTGCCCGACGGCTGGATCAGCAAGGACACGGTCTGGCACGTCAATCCGACCGGAAAGTTTGTCATCGGTGGCCCCGACGGCGACTGCGGCCTCACCGGTCGCAAGATCATCGTCGATACTTATGGCGGCGCCGCACCGCATGGCGGTGGCGCGTTCTCGGGCAAGGACCCGACCAAGGTCGACCGCTCGGCCGCGTACGCCGCGCGCTATCTCGCCAAGAACGTCATCGCCGCCGGTCTCGCCGACCGTTGTACCATTCAGCTCTCCTACGCCATCGGCGTATCGAAGCCGCTCTCGCTCTATGTCGATCTGCACGGCACCGGCCAGGTCGCCGAGAGCAAGCTCGAACAGGTGCTCAGCGAGGTGATGGACTTGTCGCCGCGCGGCATCCGCGCTCATCTCGGCCTGAACCGGCCGATTTACGCGCGCACGGCCGCCTACGGCCATTTCGGCCGCGCGCCCGACGCCGACGGCGGCTTCTCCTGGGAGCGCACCGATCTCGCCGACGCCCTCAAGGGCGCGCTGGGCTGACGCCGGGCGCTCGGCCTGCCGAGCGCGACGAAACATGGTGCCGGGTTCCGAGATTGCGGTCGACCGCGGCGCCTTCTTCGGTCGCCGCAAGGGCCATCGCTTGCGGCGTCATCAGGCCGACTTGCTGGCGACGCTGCTGCCGCGCCTCGCGGTCGACCTGTCGCAGCCGATCGATGATCTGCGCGCACTGTTTCCGGTGCCGGTCGATTCGATCCGGCTCGAAATCGGCTTTGGCGGCGGCGAACACCTCGCCGCCCAGGCCCGCGCCGCGCCTGCCACCGGCTTCATCGGCTGCGAGCCGTTCGTCAACGGCATGGCCAAAGCGCTGGCGGTAATCGAGGCGGAGAACCTTGCCAACATCCGCCTGCACCACGGCGACGCCTTGCCGCTGCTCGACTGGCTGCCCGCGGCATCATTGGATCGGGTCGATCTTCTCTATCCGGACCCCTGGCCCAAGCGACGGCACTGGAAGCGCCGCTTCGTCCAGGATGCGACGATTGCCCGGATTGCCCGCGTGCTGCGCCCGGGCGGCGAGTTCCGCTTCGCCAGCGACATTCCCGACTATGTCGATTGGACCTTGATCCGGCTCGGCCGATCCCCCGCCTTCGCCTGGACTGCGGCCCGCGCGGACGACTGGCGCCGGCCCTGGCCGGGCTGGCCCGGCACCCGCTACGAGGCCAAGGCCCTGCGGGAAGGCCGCACGCCCTGCTATCTCGTTTTTCGTCGGACCGAAGGGGACGCCGCCGCCTAGGCGCCGGTGCCGCCGTCACGGGCCTGCCAGAAGCGCAGCACCCGCTCCGCGGTCGAGTGCGATAGCCGCTCGAAATTCTCGTACGCGGAATCGAGCGCCTGCACCGAGAGCGGCTGGCTGCGCGGCACCGTCTGGATCACCGCCCGCGCCGTCGCCCATTGGAACCCGACCGCCTTGCACAGGATCAGAACCGGGTCCGGCCGCGCGCCGCTGATCAGCCGGTCGACCACGTCCACCGGCACGCTGCAGATGGCTGAAAGCGTGGCCACCGTCTCCTCGTAGCGGCCGCCGGTCGCGAACTCGACCAACTCCTTCTCGCCCAGCCGGCCCGACCGGTGCAGCGCCAGCACCGCTCGCTGCGCGGCGGCGAAATTGCGCGATCCCTGTTCGCCGACCTCGTCCGACACCTTGGCGAGGATCCGCTGCAGCTCCTGCTGAATCTCCGGCCGGGTCGACGACAGCAGGCGCTGCTGCACCACTTCCGTCGCTTGCATCAGCAATTTGCGGAACAGGTGCGGCGGCACGTCGGAGCGCTCGCCCACCTTCTCCGCCAGCATCCCGTCCTTGGCGGCGCGCTCGACCAGAACCGCGAGACCGGCCTCGGAGAATCGCGCGCCGGGATTGCCGGCGATGTTGCGCAACACCTCCCGGTCGCCGCGCGCGAGCAGGGCGTCGGTCACCGCGCTGCTGAGCACCGGCCGCGCCGAGATCGCCAGCAGGTGCTGCTGGCCCTTGCTGCGCGCGATCGCCAGCAGGTCCGATTCCGGCAGCCGTTCCGACTGCATCAGCACCGGCCCGGCCACGGTAACGTCGTCGTCCTCGGCCAGGCGCCGCAGCACGTCCAGCGGGGCGTTCGCGATCGGAGCGAGCCGTTCGGCGAATTCCGCCAGCGCCCGCGTTTCGATCTCGACGATCAGGCGCAGCATGACGTCGCCGAACACCTCTACGTGTTCGTCGGTGAGCCGGCTCGCCGTCTCGAGGAACAGGTCGGTGATTCGCGACAGCGTCCAAGCCCGCTGCGGCGCCGAGCCGCGCTGGATCGCGTCTTCGAGTTCGGGGATGAGGGAATGGGTCTGCGGCATTCCGGGTCCTGCGAGCGGCGCTGCCGCCGGGCGGCCGATCAACACCCGGCAGGCTAGGCCGCGAGTCTGAAAGAAGCGTTAGAGGCCATTCCGCAATCCGCCGCGATCGCGGCGGTGGCATCCGCGCGCCTTGATCTTCGCGACCAAAGGCCCAAAATCATTAGCGTTTCCACGGAGGTCCTGGTGTCGCACGACGTCCCGATCGGTTCCGCCCAGGTGGCGCTGGCGCAGCTCAACGAACGCTCGCGCGAGATCTTCCGGCAGATCGTCGAGAGCTATCTCGCGACCGGCGAGCCGGTCGGCTCGCGCAACATCGCCCGCTTGATCCCCATGACCCTGTCGCCCGCCTCGGTGCGCAACGTCATGGCCGATCTGGAGCAACTCGGCCTGGTCTACGCTCCCCACACGTCGGCCGGGCGCCTGCCGACGGAGATCGGGCTGCGCTTCTTCGTCGATGCCCTGATGCAGGTCGGAGACGTCACCGAACGCGAACGCCAGTCGATCGAGGCGCAGATCGCCGCCGCCGGCCATTCGAAGAGCGCCGAGGCTGTGCTCACCGAGGCGTCCGGGCTGCTGTCCGGCCTCAGCCGCGCCGCCGGCGTGGTGCTCGCCGCCAAGGCCAACATCCGCCTCAAGCACATCGAATTCGTCCGCCTCGAGCCGGCCCGCGCCCTCGTCGTGCTGGTCGCCGAGGACGGCCAGGTCGAAAACCGGATCCTCGACGTTCCCGCCGGCCTTCCCACGGCGACGTTGACCGAGGCGACCAACTTTCTCAACGCGCACATCCGCGGCAAGACCCTCGCCGAGGCGCGCGCCGAGCTCGAGCGCGCGCTCGAGGCCAGCCAGGCGGAGCTCGACGCGCTCACCCAGCGCATCGTCGCCGCCGGGCTCGCCAGCTGGTCTGGCGGCGACGACGACGATCGCAAGCTCATCGTCCGCGGCCAGGCCAATCTGCTGGAAGATCTCAAGGCCCTCGAAGACCTCGAACGGGTGCGGCTGCTGTTCGACGATCTCGAGACCAAGCGCGGCGTCGCCGATCTTCTGGGACGCGCCGAAGCCGCCGAAGGCGTACGCATTTTCATCGGGTCCGAGAACAAGCTGTTCTCGCTGTCGGGATCCTCCACGATCGTGGCCCCGTATCGCGACAGCACCGGCCGCATCGTCGGCGTCCTCGGCGTGATAGGCCCGACGCGCCTGAACTATGCCCGGATCATCCCTATGGTGGACTACACGGCACGGGTCGTAAGCAAGCTTCTGGGTGGTTGACCGCTCAGTACTTTGCATTCACGCAATCTTGATTTTTGTCCCCCCAGCCCTGATATCCGGGGCTGCTCAGACGAACACGACAGGAATGACGCGATGACGGACCAATCCGCGCGCGCCGGCGATCCGGCTGCCGCGTCCGACACCGAAATGCAGACGCCTGCACCTGAGGCTCCGGCGGAAGCGCAGAACGATGCGCTGGCGGCCGCGCAGCAGGAAGCGGCCGAGCTGAAGGACCGGCTCTTGCGCACCCTGGCGGAGATGGAAAACCTGCGCCGCCGAACCGAACGTGAGGTGGCCGACAGCCGTGCCTACGGGATCAGCGCCTTCGCCCGCGACATGCTCGTCGTGGCCGACAACATGCGCCGGGCGCTCGATGCCATCGGCGAGGACACGCGCGCTGGGGCAGATCCTGCTCTGGCCGGCTTGCTCGATGGCGTGGAACTGACCGAGCGCGAGTTCCTCAAGGCGCTGGAGAAGCACGGCATCCGGCAGATGGAGGCGCAGGGCCAGAAGTTCGACCCGAACCTGCATCAGGCCATGTTCGAAGTGCCGGATCCGAGCGTGCCCGCCGGCACGGTCGTGCAGGTGGTCCAGTCCGGCTACATGATTGCCGACCGCGTCCTGCGTCCTGCCTTGGTGGGCGTGTCGAAGGGCGGGCCGAAGGCCGCGCCCGGCAACGGCGAGGCGCCCGTCGGCTCCACCCACGACAAGACGGTTTGACGATGAGATGCGCCGCCGGTGGCGGCGCATCCTTGCTCAGCGCAGGGCGACGCCGTCGCGGATCGCCCGGAAACGCGGAAACGTCTTGTCCCAGGCGGCGCTCTGCGTCACGCCGACCATCCGCACGTAGCCGCCGCTGGCGAAGCGCAGCCACTGCACCACTTTCACCGGCGTATTGGACTTGGCGTCCTTGCCGTCCACGATGATTTCGTGGCCCTGCTGGCCGCCGATCCGCAGCGGCTCGGAGCGCACCACCTTCATGTCCTTGACGCCCGGCGTGCGCGCCACCGCCTGACGCGCGAAGTTGTCGCGATCGCCCGCATCGGGCACCTTTCCGGCCGACATCACCACCACGAACATCGGCTGCTCATAGGCGTCGACCGTGTCGCTCGGCCCGGCGGTCATCAGCGCGGCGTTGCCGGCGAGAACGCGGACGATGCGGAACCCCGACATCTCCTCGAGCGCAAACGGAAGCGCGGCTTTCAGTTCGTCCTCCGGCACCTTCGCCCGCACCGTCAGCGTGGCGAGTGCTGCCCGCATCGTCTCGTCGGGAAGCTGCGCACGCGTGCTTTCCGGCACCTGCGCCGTGACCAGTGCCGTCGCCGTGGGCGTGCTCGCGAGCAGCATCCACTTGCGCAACTTGATCTCGCCGATCTGTTGCGAACCGGTCACCAGCACGCCCTTGGCTTCGCCGGCCTTGAATGGCTCGCGCGATTCTTCGGTCACGCCCTGCGCCTTCAGGGTCTCCGCGGTGAAACCTTTCTCGATCGTCGCAAACGCGTCCGCCGGCATCTCCGCCAGCATGATCGTGGCTTTGCTCTCCGGTGCCTCGAACCCGGTGAAGGTTGCGCTCGGCTTGAACCCACTGGGCGGCACCAGCCCCACCCGCGACGTGCGCGGGAACACGGCGTCGGCGGCCGCGGCGGGTCCCGTCGGCTGGGCAAGCAGCAAACCGGTGCAGAGCAGGGCGGCCGTCACGGCCAGGCGAATAACGATCATGAAACCTCACGGAAAGGCGGGCCGCTGGGCAGCCGGTCAACCGTTACATTGGCGCGAACCAAGGCGACAATGAGGTTCGGCTTGGCCGGGTGGGCATGGGAGGGCGAGGCAAATGACCGCCGTCGTGGTCGTACTGGACTGGTTCGGGATCATCGTTTTCGCGGTCACCGGCGCGCTCGTTGCCTCGCGCAAGCAGATGGACATATTCGGCTTCATGCTCCTGGCCGCCGTCACCGGGGTGGGCGGCGGGACCGTGCGGGATCTTCTTCTCGGTGTCGCGCCGGTCTTCTGGGTCAGCGAGCCCCGCTATCTCGGCCTCAGCCTGGTGGTCGCCGTGCTGGTGTTCTTCACGGCGCACATTCCGGAATCGCGTTACCGCCTCCTGCTGTGGCTCGACGCGGTCGGTCTGTCGTTTTTCTGCGTCGTCGGGGCGGAGCGGGGGCTCGAAGCCGGCATATCGCCGTTAATCGCGGTGGTAATGGGGGTCGTGACCGCCACGTTCGGGGGCATCATTCGCGACATCCTGGGTGGCGAGAGCCCGCTCATCCTGCGTCGCGAGATCTACGTCACCGCCGCCTTGGCGGGGGCCGGCACTTTTGTCGCCGCCGACGCCGCCGGTCTGCCCGAGCCACTGCCGCTGCTGCTCGGTTTTGCCCTGTGCCTCCTGGTGCGCGGTTTGGCTTTGGCCTTCCACTGGTCGCTGCCGCCGTATCGTCCGCGGCCCGGCCGCGACCCCGACGAGTTGCGCCGCCTCGGCCTTTGACCGGCGGTATGGTTCCGTTCACCATGACGGTCTGCTGCGGTCGCCTGGGGCGGGGACCGGCGCCGTTGCCCCGGAAAGTCTCACGGGCTTGTGAAAGCGCCTCTTGTACCCCCTATACGACCCTCTTATATCAGCCCGGAACGTTGCGGATCCGCGACGAAATCACACGATGAGGGGGTCGGATCGGGGGATGATCCGCGGGCACGAGGTGACCCGCTCTTCGCCTTCATCCGGGCGCCGTTGAGGCCCGGCCGACCTGCCGGAAAGAGAGGACAACCATGGGCAAGGTCATCGGTATCGACCTCGGCACCACCAATTCCTGCGTCGCGGTCATGGAAGGCGCGACGCCGAAAGTGATCGAGAACGCCGAGGGCATGCGCACGACGCCCTCGATCGTCGCCTTCAGCGACGATGGCGAGCGGCTGACGGGTCAGCCTGCCAAGCGTCAGGCGGTCACCAATCCGGAAAAGACCTTCTTCGCGGTCAAGCGCCTGATCGGCCGTCGCTACGACGACCCGATGGTGGAGAAGGACAAGAAGCTCGTCCCCTACAGCATTGTGCGCGCCGGCAATGGCGACGCCTGGCTCGAGGCCGACGGCAAGACGTATTCGCCCTCGCAGATCTCCGCCTTCATCCTGCAGAAGATGAAGGAGACCGCCGAGGGCTATCTCGGGCAGAAGGTCGACCAGGCGGTCATCACCGTCCCGGCTTACTTCAACGACGCCCAGCGCCAGGCGACCAAGGATGCCGGCAAGATCGCCGGCCTCGAGGTTCTGCGCATCATCAACGAGCCGACCGCGGCTGCGCTCGCCTATGGTCTCGACAAGCAGAAGAACGGCACCATCGCGGTCTACGATCTCGGCGGCGGCACGTTCGATATTTCGATCCTCGAGATCGGCGACGGCGTGTTCGAGGTGAAGTCGACCAACGGCGACACCTTCCTCGGCGGTGAAGACTTCGACATGCGGCTCGTCAACTATCTTGCTGACGAGTTCCAGAAGGAGCAGGGCATCGATCTGCGCCGCGACAAGCTTGCGCTGCAGCGGCTGAAGGAGGCCGCCGAGAAGGCCAAGATCGAGCTGTCCTCGACCACCCAGACCGAGATCAACCTGCCCTTCATCACCGCTGATGCCTCGGGTCCGAAGCATCTGGCGCTGAAGCTCACCCGTGCCAAGTTCGAGGCGCTGGTGGACGACCTGATCCAGCAGACGATTGAGCCTTGCCGCAAGGCGCTGAAGGATGCCGGCTTGTCGGCAGGTGAGATCAACGAGGTGGTCCTGGTCGGCGGCATGACTCGCATGCCGAAGGTCCAGGAAGTGGTGAAGCAGTTCTTCGGCAAGGAGCCGCACAAGGGCGTCAACCCGGACGAGGTCGTCGCCATCGGCGCGGCGATTCAGGCCGGCGTGCTGCAGGGCGATGTCAAGGACGTGCTGCTGCTCGACGTGACGCCGCTGTCGCTCGGCATCGAGACGCTGGGCGGCGTGTTCACGCGCCTGATCGATCGCAACACCACCATCCCGACCAAGAAGTCGCAGGTCTTCTCGACTGCCGAGGACAATCAGAGCGCGGTGACGATCCGCGTGTTCCAGGGCGAGCGCGAGATGGCTGCGGACAACAAGCTGCTCGGCCAGTTCGACCTGGTCGGCCTGCCGCCGGCGCCCCGTGGCGTGCCGCAGATCGAGGTCACCTTCGACATCGACGCCAACGGCATCGTCAACGTCTCGGCCAAGGACAAGGGCACCGGCAAGGAGCAGCAGATCCGCATCCAGGCCTCCGGTGGCCTGTCCGACGCCGACATCGAAAAGATGGTGAAGGACGCCGAGGCGCATGCCGCCGAGGACAAGAAGCGCAAGGCCGCGGTCGAGGCCAAGAACCATGCCGACGCGCTCATCCACTCGACCGAGAAGGCGCTGGCGGAGCACGGCGCCAAGATCGGCGACAATGAGCGGCGGGCGATCGAAGACGCGCTGTCCGATCTGCGTGAAGCGGTGAAGGGCGACGACGCCGAGGCGATCACCGCCAAGACCAACACGCTCGCGCAGGCTTCGATGAAGCTGGGCGAGGCCATGTATGCGCAGGCGGCGGAGAGCGGCAATGCCGGCTCCGCTTCCGAAGCCAAGCAGGACGACGTCGTCGACGCGGAGTTCACCGAGGTGGACGACGACAAGCAGAACAAGAAGTCGGCCTGAAATCCGGGGGACCGGACCATGGCGGACGCGAGTTGAACCTCACGGCCCGGCCTCTCCGAGCGCCGGGCCGTTTACTTGACGGACTGGGGTCTCGACCGACGAGACGGGGACCTCGAAGCCTGCCCTGGACATGACGGGGGCGACGAGGCGAGGCAAGCCGGTGATGGCGAAGCGTGATTTCTACGAGGTGCTGGGTGTGGCGCGCGACGCCACCGAAGCGGAAGTGAAGTCAGCCTTCCGCAAGTTGGCAATGAAGTATCATCCGGACCGCAATCCGGGCGATCCCGATGCCGAGCATCGCTTCAAGGAGATCAACGAGGCTTACGACGTCATCAAGGATCCGGACAAGCGCGCCGCTTATGATCGCTTCGGCCATGCCGCCTTCGATCCGGCCATGGGCGGTGGTGCCGGGCAGGGTTTCGGTGCCGACTTTGCCTCCACTTTCGCCGACATTTTCGACGACCTGTTCGGCATGCGCGGGCGCGGCGGCGGCCGCGGCGGCACCGGCCGCGAACGCGGCGCCGATCTTCGCTACAACATGGAGATCACGCTCGAAGAGGCCTTCACCGGCAAGACGGCGGAGATCCGCATTCCGACGTCCGTCGTCTGCGAGGCCTGTTCAGGCTCCGGCGCGAAGCCGGGCACCAAGCCGAAGACCTGCACCACCTGCGGCGGCTACGGCAAGATCCGCCACGCCCAGGGCTTCTTCACGCTCGAGCGCACCTGCCCGGCGTGTCAGGGCCGTGGCCAGGTGATCGAGGATCCGTGTCCTTCCTGCGCCGGCTCCGGACGCGTGACGCGGGAGCGCATGCTGTCCGTCAACATCCCGGCCGGTGTCGAGGACGGCACCCGGATCCGCCTGGGCGGCGAGGGCGAGGCCGGCGTGCGCGGCGGTCCGCCGGGCGATCTCTACATTTTCCTCTCGATCGAGCCGCACGTCTTCTTCCAGCGCGACGGCGCCG
>Ga0182741_1002609_pt1 | contig 20652 bp, 19 predicted proteins | sample eDN5th37CBELigOP_FD_128874 | JGI IMG/M metagenome (GOLD analysis project Ga0182741, IMG submission 128874) | Enriched Organic Plus compost microbial communities from Emeryville, California, USA - eDNA 5th pass 37_C BE-Lig OP (version 2) (version 2) ... | reverse complement strand
GGACGTGATGCAGCACATGGAGCATCCGTTCTACTCGCTGTCCAAGAAGCCGGAGACGAACGTCCGCCGCTACGAGCACAACGGCCACTGGCTCGAAATCACGCCGAGCGTGAAGGGCCTGGCGACGATCTACGACAAGGACATCCTGATCTACTGCATCTCGCAGATCATGCATAAGCTGAAGCAGGGTCAGCCGGTGTCGCAGCGTGTGCGGATCAACAGCCGCGACCTGCTCATCTTCAGCAATCGCGGCACGTCCGGCCGCGACTACATGGCCCTGGTCGAGGCGCTGGACCGGCTGGAAGGGACGCGCATTCGCACCAACATCGTGACCGGCGACGAGGAACAGATGGACGGCTTCGGCCTCATCGACGCCTCATCCATCAGGCGCAAGCACGGCCTCGACGGGCGGCTCCTGTGGTGCGAGGTCAAGCTGTCGGATTGGGTGTTCAGCGCCATACGCGCGCAGGAAGTCCTGACGCTGCACCGGGACTATTTCCGGCTCCGTAAGCCGCTCGAACGGCGGGTCTATGAGATCGCCCGCAAGCATTGCGGGCAACAGGATAGCTGGAAGATCGGCCTTGCTCTCCTGCTCAAGAAAACAGGCTCCCAAAGCCCGGAGAAGCGGTTCCGGCAGATGATCCGCCACCTGGCGCAGCATGACCATCTGCCCGACTATCATGTCGAGTTCGACGACGCGAACGACATGGTGATTTTCAAAAATCGCGGCACGATGAAGATCGCAAGCGCGGCCCCTGCCGTAGTGCCGTGGATGGGGCGGCTGAACGGCGACGTGTACGGCGACGCGCGGTCGGCCGCGCCGGGCTGGGATGTCTATGTGCTTGAGCAGGAATGGCGCTCGTGGCTCGCGGACAATGAAATCACGCCGAACCATCCCGAGAAGCACTTCCTGAAGTTTTGCGCGAGCTGGTACGCCAAGCGCGGGCGTCCCTGAGCGGAGCGCATGGGCGCGGGTCGGCTTATTCCGGCTCGTGCAGGACGATGCGCTCCTGCGGATAAACGGCCTCAAAACGGCAATGCGTCCGGCACCAGGTCGCCGCGACCGGCGAGAGCCATTCGGTCATGGTGACGATGTTGCCGTAGTGCTTCCGCAGGTTCCAGTTCAGGATGGGTTCGTGATGGGCGATGCGGTTGCGGATGGTGCGAACCGGGTGCAGCGGCCCTGAGAAGTCCTTGCGGCGAAGGCCCTTGCCGTCCGGGCGTCGCGCGATCCGGTGCAGGGTCTGTTGCCACAGGGTTTCATAGTCTGGGCCAAACATGGTGGTCCAGAAGCTGAAGGTCAGCGCGGCCACGATGCGGCCGGGAGTCACGTCCTTCTTATCGAACTCGATGTCGGCGACGGCCATGCCCACCTGTTCGATCTGGCGGGGCTTCAGGATGATGGCTTTGTCCTGAAACCAGTTCTCGTGATAGGCCTCGTGCATCACCGCATGGATGCGGTTGCGGAGCGCTACTTCGAGCATCTGAAGGGGCGTGTAGAGACTTTCCGAGAGCTGGGTGTTGAGGGTGTAGAGCGCGATGGCACGCGCCCGGTCGCCGTTTGCCCAGGCCATGTAGCGCCCGAACCGCTCAAGGGAGAGCGCCTGTTCTAGGTCCACAAAATCCACTGCCGTATGATCTGAATCTTGCAATTCTTCCCCACCCCCCCTATTATGATTGAGTACACCCCGGTTCCGTCTCTGCCTCTGGCACGCGGCCGGGGTAAATTTTTTCCAGCATCTACGGGGCCTTAGTCCGGCGTCCCGCCGGGGTTTCGGCGTTGGCCTTGGCCTCCTTGCGCTTGCGGCGCGCCTCAGTGAAGTCCGGTTCGAGCGCCTGCACCTTCTGCACCAGCCCATCCAGATGGTAGATGTTGCTGTTCCAGTCTCCGGCGGCCGTGCGGCGCAGCTCACGCCGGATCAGCCCGGCCTTCTCCAGCTCGCGGATGTTGTTCTGGATGGTCTTGTCGGTGAGGCCCAGGCGGTCGGCCAGCTCCTTCTTGGTCGGGAACGGCTTGCGCGACGGCTCCCGCCAGTAATCGAGAAGCTGGATGATGATGTTCATCTGCGTCGGCGTGATGCCAAGCCGCCGCTGCCCCTGGATCAGGATCGAGGGGATGCCAGTATAGCCGTGGCTATAAACGGACCTCCCCCAAATCCTCTCGGTCGAGGACGGTTTCTTTTTCGGGTCTTTGGGGAAGCTGATGACATCAGCTTCGGCTTTGCTTTCGGGCATGGCGTATCTCCTTTCGGAACAAAGATACGTATGCCCTGTGTTCCACTCAATGTTTCGGACGGGTCGAGGTAGGGAATTTTCCGGGGCCACCCGACTACCGATAATTGAGCTTCTTCCGGTATTCCGGTGATACGGTAATCGCTGCTTCTGTGGTCGGTTTCCGCCCCTACCTGGGTGCAGTCGCTTCCCTACCCCTGGGGCCGTAATTTTCCCCACCTTCTAGCGGGATGCGACGCGGATTCCGCTCACCCACGCTACAACAAAGCCCCCTGCCCCGCCAAGTCTTCCCATATCGCGTCCTGTCAGCGACCGCTGGCGCTCTCCTGCGGGGCGATCTCGGGCTTGCCGTACTTGGCAAACAGGTCGTTGAACGCCTCGGCCATGAGGCTGTGCATCGTGCGGCGCTGCTCGACGGCCAGAATCTTGAACTGCGCGCGCACGTCCTCGGGGAAGTGACCGGTGATGGGCGCGGTCCCTTCCCTGCTCGGCTGCGTGGCGGTGCGCTTTTCGGTATGCACGGCCGGAGTAATCATGGCGCGCCTGCGGGTGCTGCCTCCGGCTTCAGCCAGTGCGCTTAGATCGGGCGATTTCTTCTTTGCGGTCACGGGCGGCTCCTGCTTTTTTCTGCTTGTCTATAACGCTCATTGTATACTTGTAGACTTCGCGCATTTCCTGCGCGGCCTTGCCGGAAGGCTCATATTCCAAGGGGGCCTGCCCTAAAGCTCCGGCATCGCCGAAGGCGGCGCGCGTTCCGATCATGTAGGGGCAGACAGGCAGCTCAAGGCGCGCAAGGAAGGCTTTGGCCTGGTCATGGCGTGTGCCCTGCGGCTGGATGGCGTTGAGCACTGCTAGCGCGGGCTTACCCCCCGACAGCTTCACAATTTCCAGAGTGTTCGGGACCGTCTCAAGGTCATAGGCTTGCGGGCGGCACGGTATCAGCACCAGGTCCGCCACCTTCGCGGCGGCAAGGGCTGACTGCTCAGAGCGCGCGGGCGTGTCGATCAGCACTAGGTCAACGCCGCTCTCCTTCGCCTTCTCAAGCGCCGCGCCAAGGCGCGCGGGCTGTGCGTCGATGACCATGACATCATCGGTCTCGCGGCGGTCGGACCAGTTGCAGGCGGTCGCCTGCGGGTCGAGGTCGATGATGAGCGCCGTCAGCCCGTCCTTCGCGGCGGCGACGGCCAGGGACAGGGCCAGGGTGGTTTTCCCGGTCCCGCCCTTTTGGGCTATGAGCGCTATGGTTTTCATGCGGATTGTCTAATCTCTGACTATGCGGCTTCTAGCAAAGTATACTTGTAGCGTATGAGGATTCGGGGACTCGGTCAAGAGTCCCTCCCCGCGCCGAAGGCGCGAACGCGGCGGCGGGGCAACGCCCGGCCGCCGCGAAATTTTGAAGGCCGCCCGGCGAACCGGGCGGCCCTGTCTGTCGGTTCATGCCGCGACCTGCTCCGGCTCCGGCTGCTTCCGTTGCGGCTGCATCGCGGCCAGATAGTCGGCGGCGCGCTGTGCGTGGGCGGCGGCGCTGAAGATCGCGCGTTTGTCGTTCTTCAGCACCTTCAGCCAAGACGCGATATAGGCGGCATGGTCGGGCCGGGGTTCCGGGGTCAGGTCGAGGTCTGCCGACAGGAAAGCCGCGCCCAGCTCGGCGACAAGCTCTTCCATCGCATAACCTTCATCGCCCCAGCTCTTGCGGCCGAAGTCCCGCGCGAGGCGCTTGGGGTGACGGGTCCAGTGCGTCAGCTCGTGGGCGAGGGTGGCATAGTAGGATTCAGCATCGCGGAACGCTTCAAACGGGGGCATCTGCACTCGGTCCTCGGCCATCGTGTAAAAAGCCTGATTGCCGCCATGCCGGACGGCTGCGCCGGTCGCGGCAAAGAACGCTTCGGCGCGCTCGATGCGCGCGACAGTATCGAGGGCAGGGGCCTGCACGGCGTAGAAATGCGCGGGCAGCCCGTCCATCTGCTCGGCGTTAAAGACGGTGTATCCCTTCATAAAGGGAATATCCCGCTCGTGGTCCTCGCCGGTCGCCTCGTCGGTTTCGGTGCGGGTGATGGTGTTCGCATAGACGACAAGCGAACCTTTCTCGCCCTTGCGGACCTGTCCGCCCAGCTCCTGCGCCTGCTTGTAGGTTAGCCACAGCGGCGCGGCAAAGCCCTGCGCCACGGCTGCGCCCCACAGCATCAGCACGTTGATTCCGCGATAGGGAATCCCGTTCGCCCGCAAGGGGCGCGTGATGCGTCCGGCGGCGTGCTCGGCGTTCCACGGCTTCAGCCAAGGCCGCTCGCCCTTTTCCAGCTCGGCTACAATTTGGGCGGTTACTTTCTCATAAACATCTGTTTTCACTTTATTTCTTCCTTCTCTAGCGGGTTTCGCATGAAACCCGACTAGCCACGCGGCAATGAGCGGGGGGCGGCGGTCAGGACCGGAAAACGGGGGATGGTGCGGGCCGGAGCGAAGCGACTACACGGTCCCCCGTTTCCCGCCCGAAGGGCTTGGTCTTGACGGCCACGGGGCGGCAGGCCCCTTCTTCACTGAAAAGCGGCGCGCAACGCGCGCGGCGGGCCGAAGGCCCTCTTTCTTCGTTCTGCTGGCAAAGCCAGTGGCGGGCAAAGCCCGCCTCCATAGATGCGCGAGGGATAGTCACCGGATGGCCGAAACCCGCCTTCAGGGGTTCGGGGCGCTCTTGCGCCTATAGCCCGGTCCCGGCTCTATGCCGGGACGCGCCGGAGTCTGCTCCAAAGCTCCAAGTCTAAAAGTATACTTCGCTATTTGGCTGATTTCAGCACCGCAGGGCAGGGGCTTTTGATGCGCGGTCTTGCGGGAGAATCCGCTGCATCGCCTTGGCGGCCCCGCCTGTTCTCACGGCCCTTGGTTGTTGGTTCAGCTTACGCGAACGCGAAGGGGCAAGCGCACGGCGCTCCTTCTCTGACGTTGCGGCCCTGGCGGGTGCTCGGGGCGTCCGCGTGGCCGCTGTCCTCATCAACAAGAACCATAAAAACAGGAGGACACGACATGACGACGCACAAATTCACCTTCGCAAAAACCGGCGACCTGCAAGCCCGCTTCCATCTGGCGACCCGGAACATGAACGCGGCAATCCACCAGGCGCGCGACCTGGCGGCGCAGCTCGAAGCGGAACTCTATCTCGCCCGGCTGTTCGGCGAAGGCTTCGGGATACGGCCGCAATAGCGCGGCCCGGTCCACCCCGGCGGGATGCCTGCCGGGGTGCGCCTGCGCGAAAAAAAATCGCCGAAACCCCAAAAAAACCGCCCCAAACGCCCGAGTCCAGCATCGACGGATGCTAAATAGAAGGCAGGGGTTGAGCCTCTGCAATCCAAACAGAAAGGAGGTCAACGCCGATGGTTGCAGCGTGTTATTTCACAATCGCATTCGTTTATGTCGTTCTGGCAATTCACCATTTTATGTAACGGACAGGGTGCAGCGGTAACGCTGCATCCCTCTCACTGATCGCCCGGTGATTTGGGCGGCTTACGCTCACGCCCGCGCCCGCCGTCATCCCGGCCGCCGTCCTTGTCCTTGCCGTCGCGCGCATCGCGGAACGCACGGAACGCCTTCCCGCCCTCCGGCTCCTGGTCCGGCGAGGGGACCGGCTCTTTGCGGTTCTGCGCGTCGCGGAAGGCGCTGAACGCCTTCCCTCCGGCTTCCGGCTCGTTGTCCTGGCCGGAAGGGGCGGGCGGTTCGGTGCGCTGCTTGGCGTCATCGAATGCCCGCGAAACCGGGCCGCTGCCACTCTCGCCGGTCTTATCTTCCTCGCGGCCGGTGTCCTTTTCGGCGGCGTCCAGGGCGGCCGTCCCGCCTGCCTTGTCGTTGAACGTACCGGCGGGCGACGGGTCATCCTGCGCCGGCCGGCCAGGGCCGTCCGTGCGATGGGGAGCCTGCCGCTTCTTCTTTTCATCCTCGCGGATGACCTCGCTGCTTTCCGGCTGCTCGCCGGGCGGGTTCGCCTTCTGGAAGTCGAAGGTCGCACGATCCCCGCCTCTGGCGATGCGGCGCGCGGCCTCGGCACTCTCCCGGCTGTGCTTCTGCTGCAAGGCGGCGCGGGCGGCGGCCTGCTCCTGCTTCATCTGGTCCCGCATTTTGTCATGGGCGCGGTATAGGCTCTTCAGCCGCTCGGCGGTGTCGGCGCGGACCTTATCAGACAGCGCCTTGCGCTCGGCCTCGTGCTTGTCGGCAAGGGCCTTGGCCATGATTTCGCGATTGACGACGACATTGAACGCGCGCGCCAGCATCCCCTGGCGGTCTGCGCTCTCGCCGCCCCACCGGTCAAGGTGGCGGTTCTTCAGCCAGTAGCGCAGGCGGCCGAAGGTCGTTTTCTGCGCCTGCTCGAAGGCCCGCTTCTCCGCGCGCTGCTGCCGGTACAGGTCCGCCCATAGAGGCTTTTGCTGCGCCTTCTGTTCGGCGCGGCGCTCGGCGATGAGCTTCTTCAGAACATCGCCGAGAATGTCGCGGTCAACGCCATGACGGCGGGCAAGGTCACGCTGCTCCTGCTGGCGGCGCTGGAAGTCCGCTTCCATGCGCGCGCGGCGCCAGCGGTGGAACTCGGCGGCGCTCTGACTGGTGCGGTCCTTGACGAACTGCTGCTCCTTGCGCCGCCGGTTGTTCTCGACGCGCTGCTGGCAGAGGATTTTGCCGTGCGCGCGCTCGTATTCCTCGGCCCATTCGGACAGCTTCAGGTGATCGTTGGACAGGGGCGCGGCGATGCCGGTTTCCGGGTTCACGCGGTTGACGATGACGTGCAGGTGCGGGTGCGGCTCGTCCTTGTGGGCGATGAAAACGGCCTCGTGCCCTTCAAGGCCGAGGCGCTTCAGCGTCTCCATCCCGGCCGCCAGCATCTGCTCCTGGGTCGGTTCCTCGTCGGGCGACCATGACAGGCTGTAGGCGTAGACGGGGGAGGTCAGCTTCCGGCCTTTGGCGACCCCTCCGGCGGCGGCTTTGATTTCAGCCTGGCGCATGGCGGTGTGCGCCATCCAGCCCATAGCTTTCTCGGCGTCGGCCGTGGGCAGGTTGACGGTATGGGTGAAAAGGACGCGCTCGGAGGTCAGGGCCTGCTTGTCGTGCAGGTAGTACAGGCCCGCGCCCTTGAACGACCGGCCCTTACCCGCGACCTTCGGGACCATCGCGCTCGATCTCCTGCATCAAGAACCGCTCGACGGCGATGGCGGCGCTTTCGAGGGCGGGGGAGATGCGGCCGCGCGCGTTGGCGACGCGCATGGCCTGGTTGAGGTTGATGCCGATGCGCCGCAGCTCGTCGAGCACGGGCCAGTCGAGCGACCGGCGCTCCGCCACGACGACGCGGCCGGAAAGCGAGAGCTGGCGGATGTAGGCGGCCACGGGCAGGCCCGCGCGGGCAGCGGCAAGCGCGAGCTGTTCAAGCTCGCGCTCGGTGTAACGGACGCCGATTTGCGCGGTGCGCCGCTCGGCGTCTTCCTTTCGCGGCCGTGGCATCCGCGCCCCCTTCGCCTGGGTTCCAAGAGGCGGCAGCACCCCTTGGCAAGAGTTTTTGGGAACCAAAAACATATCTTGCTACCCCTAATTACCACACTATCAGCGTGGCATTAGGATTATGTTAATGGTACAAGGATGACGGGGCGCTCCTTCTTGCCTGACGCTGCTCCCTCAACGCTTCCTGAAGGGAAGGTGCATGGCATTGCAGAACGCGCGCTCCCATTGTCCCTCCGGCTCCCTGCGAGGCAGGTGAGGCATGAAGAAGGGCCATTCATCGCCAACGGTCGCCGGGCGCTGGATGGAAGGGCGTTGGAAGTCCTTGGGGCTGCGTGTCCTGTACGGCTTCGGGCTGTTCCTGGTGGCGCTCCCGGTGGGGCTGCTCCTGATCGCCCTGACCGAACATATCCCGCCGACGATGGGCCAGGCATTTGGGGTTCAGGGCAGCGATGCCGGGCGCTCGGTGTGGACCTTCGCCGCTCTGCTGCCGGTCGTCGGCCTCATCATCTGGGCGGCGGGCCGTGAGGGGGCCAAGGCAGATATTGCATGGATCATGGCCCCCATTCTGCGCCATGACCTCATGGAGAATATGGGCAAGGGCGGCTCGTCGCAGTTCGCCGGGCTGGCCGAAGAGTGGAGCTATCAATGGCGGCCAGGCGGGGTACGGCTCGGGCGCTCGCTGTTCGATGACTCCCTGATCGGCCTCGACAGTGAGCTGGGGCTTTTGACGATTGCAGCGTCCGGGGCTGGCAAGGGCCGGGCTGCGATCATCCCGAACCTTTTGACCTGGCCGGGGTCGGTCGTCGTGGTGGACCCCAAGGGGACGAATGCGGCTGTCACGGCGGCACGGCGGGGCAACGGAGGCGGCCGGGTGACGGACTGCCTGGGCCAGCCCGTCCATATCCTCGATCCGTTCGGTATCGTCGCCGGGGTGAAATCGTCCGCCTTCAATCCCCTCTCGGCCGTCGATCTGGCGGGCAACCGGGCGAAAGAGGACATAGGGCTGATTGCAGACGCGCTGGTCGTATCCACGGGGCCGAAGGACGCGCATTGGGATGAAGGCGCGCGCACCATTCTGTCGGGCATCATTGCTCACTTGCTGAGCATCTATGCCTCGCCTCTGCGGGTCTTGGGCCACGAGAAAAAAATGCCCTCGCTGCTCGACGTGCGGGCGGCTCTGCGGCAGGGCGCGGACGGGCTGGATTCCCTGTTCGACGCCATGAGCAAAAACCCGGTTGCTGGCGGGCTTGCTCAAGCGGCGGCGTCCCTGGTCGAGAATGCGGGTACAAACGAGCGCGGCGGGCTGATGACCACGGCGCTGCGGAATACGTCCTGGCTCGATTCCGTGGCGATGGCCGGGGTGCTGGGGCGGTCGGACTTCCAGATGTCCGATCTGAAAGCCGCCCCTGTGTCGATCTACGTGGTGCTGCCCCCGGACCTGCTCGATGAGCACAGCCGGTTCATGCGGCTGTTCGTGAACCTGACGGTGCGCGCCGCCTCGCAGGGCGGGAAAAGTCAGGTTCCCATTCTGCTCGTCATGGACGAGTTTTTCAGCCTCGGGCCGCTGTCGGCGCTGAGCAAGGCGAGCGGCCTGCTGCGCTCCTACGGGCTGCGGCTGTGGCCTATCCTGCAAAACCTCTCTCAGCTCCGGGAGCTGTATCCGCAGAACTGGCAGACCTTCTTTGCCAATGCCGGGGCGGTGCAGATTTTCGGGGTGAATGACCGGGCGACGGCGCAGGAGATAGTGGCGACGCTCGGGCAGGCGGTATGGCTGGAAAAGGTCGATCAGCGCAGTATGCGGATGACGGCCAATCTGCTCGAAGCGGCGGAGCTGGAAAAGCTGACGGAGCGCGGAACCGGCCTTCAGATCGTTCTCCCCTCCGGCCGCGCGCCGTTGCTACTCAAGAAAACCAATTACGACCAAGACCCGGATTTCACGCGCGCGATGTACGCCCCGGACCCGGATCATCCAGAGTCATAGGGGGTGCAGATGGCAGACGAGACCGGAAAGAACCTTGCGCCTCACAGCACCGTGGCCCATGCGGCCGCGCGGCTGCAAAAGGCGCTCGATCTGCTGCAAGGGAAAGACTGGCCGGAAGCTATGGCGGCGGCGCTTGACGCCGATCGGCGCGGCCGGGCGGCCAAGCGCCACGAGACGCGCGCGGCATGGATGACGGTCGCCAACCTCATCCTGGTGGCAACCCAGGACGAAACCCCGTTTTTCAGCATCGAGGAACCGGCGAAGGAGACGCCGGATGACGGGCTGGATTTGCCTTTCTGAGCGGAACGCTCACGCGCCCGAAGGGTGGGCCATCAAAAATGCGCCGTGCCTGCGAAGCAGGTTGCCTTGACCGTTGCCCCGTCCCGGAACACGCTCGCGGGGGCCGGGAGACGCAAAAGCACGCCGGGCGGGGCTTGAACCCGCCACCTCCCTGTGCGAGCAGGGCGCTCTGTCCGTCTGAGCTACCGGCGCGCCTTTGGCGCTTCCGGGACGGGGCAACGGTCAAGGTCACGGCTTCCTTGATGGGTGGGGGCGCGGGGGTCTATACTGAAATTCTGTGCGAGTAGGGTAAGGGGCGCGTCCGAAACGGGCGCGCCCCTGCTATTTCAGGATGCCTCCGGTTCGTAGGTTTCTGGGGGCCTGATCCCTTTGAAGCCGTATTCCCGAAGGTTCTGCGCCACGTTGTCCCGCAGCACCTGGGCGCTGGTTTCGGTCGTCCAGATCGGCGCTCCGTCCGGGTCGTGCTTCATCAGCCAGGCGCGGGCAGCCTCAAGGGACAGGGCGGCGGCGTAGGCGGCGGATTTCTTGATAGAAGTTTTCATGTCTACAATGCTCCAAGTATACTTTGCGGGGAAAAGGGGGGCGCTTATGCGCCCGCCCCCGGCTCCTGCTTGGGCTTCGGCTCGCGGAGAACGACGCGGCCGGTGAAGCCCAGAGGGATGGCGTCGAGCTGAAGGGTGATGCCCTTGGCGTCGTCGTGGTCCCAGGCGGCTCCTATGCGGGTCCACTGGCCTTTCTTGGCCTCCGTCCCCTCGGTGACGTAGTAGGCGATGAGGTTCGGGGCCTTGCTGTTCTGTTTGTCGGTCATTTTCTGGTTCCTTTCGTCTTGAGTTGCTTCGATGCGAAAGGGCTGGCGGGCGTCACCGGCCGCAGCGGTCAAGACCAACACGGGAGCGTCAGCGAAGGGATCGGGCAGCGTCATTGACGGCAAGGCGACGGCCGCCATAACGCAGCATCAGGGAAAGCAACGGGCGAAAGGGCCGAAATCCGGCAAGGCGGCAAGGCTAGGAATCCGGCGTCAGCCCCACGGCATAGCGGATCATTCGGCCAAAAAGGTCATCAGGGGACAGGTCGTAGGTGACGGCCGTTTCCTGCATGATCGCAAGGGCGCGGTCCGAAAAGTACGCGCGGATTTCCATTTCACCGCTTTCCAGCGTGATGGTCTCGATCTCGACGTCGTCTTCTCCGATGCCGAGGTCGGCAAATGTGAGGTTCATACGCCATGCTCGTCGGCGGCGCTGTGGTACGCCTCAAGCAGGTCGATCTCGTTGAGCTTCACCTTGTCGGGGACCATCATCACCCGGCCGGAGATGGAAACGCCTGGCGGGATGAAGAGCATGAAGCCGCCCTTCACCGGCATGGCGGAACCGACCTTGTGCGTCTTGTGACGCTGCTGGCCCTTGTAGGTGAACTTCTCAAAAATAACTAAATCGTATCTCACAATAAAACCTGAAATTATTATGGGATTTTAGGTAGAAAAAGGCCCGCGCTAGGCGGGCCTTTTATTGCACCGATTAGAAATCGATCTGGGTGCCAAGCATAACACTGGTCGCTTCAGCCGAGTCAGCCGTGATGCCAAGGCCCTCGTCCAGCTCAAGGTAGCTGATGGAGCCACGGAACGTCATGCCGGGGCCGTACGTGTAAGCCACGCCGCCGGTCCAACGGTCTGCTTCGACGGTATCTTCACGCAGGTCTTGCGTGTAGTAAGAAGCACCGAGTTTGAACGGGCCGGTGGTGTAGTCGATACCAACAGCCCAGGTCTCGGTTTCCAGCCAGTCACCGGAAACGCCGTTGTCGTCTTCAGTATAGACCGCGCCGATGCCGAACGGACCCCAGTTCAGGTCCAGACCGACGTTCCATGCTTCAGCATCGTCAAGCGTGGCAACCACTTCGTCGATGCCTGCTTGGAAAGGGCCGCCGTTACCGTTCACGTCGCGGAAGAAGATGGCGTCGGAACCAGCGCCACCGGCGACGGTATCAACGTCAGATTCAAGCGAAGCGTGGCTATAGCCAGCGCCGACCGCGACGCCCAGCTCACCGAACTGGCCTTCGTAGCGGGCAGCTACTTCCCAGACATCGCCATAAACACCAACAACGTCATCGACGCGGTTGCCATTCAGGCCAGTCGAGGCAGCGATTTCCGGCGTGTAAGAGAAGCCCGCCTGGAAGCCGTTGAAGACGGGGGTCAGGTACGTAAACTTGTCCGACGAACCCGTAACCGCATGATCATAGTCGAAGCGCGGAGCAGCGGCACCAGCCAGGTTAGCAATACCGTCGCCAACGCGGATGTCGTTTGCAGAGACGATATCATCGCCATCAGCATCAATGACCAGTTCCTGGGCGGCGAGGCCGTTTTGGAAGATGTCATCAAAGGTGAGGTCAGTTGCCGTACCAGCGGCCGTGATGATGGTATAGTTCACCGGCTGAACGTACTGACGGATGCCGTCGTAGTTCGAATCGGCGGAAGGAGCGGCGACTTGCAGCAAATAGGCTGCGCCATCTTCTTGACCGAAGTTCACACGGCCCCAAGCGCCCGAGAAGTAAGCATAGGCTTCTTCAATGTCGAACTCTTCCTGACCAACAGCACCGTTATTACCATCCAGATCGGCCTCGGAATGGAAGCCAACCGTAAGGCCGTTATCCAGCGTGGTTTCGCCAGTGAAGTGGATTTCGGTTTCGCGCAGAATATCGAAGGAGCGCTCTTCTTGGCTTTGATCGCCGACAACGGTGGCGTCATCGGGTGTAGTATCCTGGTCAATCCAGGTAGCGTAGCCTTTGAAATGACCAGCAAGGTCAAGTTTCACTTGGGCGGATGCCGGAGCCGAAAGGCCAAAGCCTAAAGCAATAACGGCTGTCCCAATAAGTAGTTTCTTCATTTAACTCTCCAAATAGATTTCACAACAGATTTGCGAATTAAAATTCGCGTTAATTGAAATCTATCCGGTTATTTAAGTTAATATCAATATGGAGAGTTGCTTTTGTGAAACACCGAGTTGCTAAAAAGCAACACAAACAATTCTTGATTTTATATACCTAATCTAATTAGGATATTAATTGATTGTTTCCTCCAAGAACAATCACGACACGGCCTCAGTACCTTCTTTGACCAGGGGTACTGAGGTTTTTCGTTCTTATAGCCGCGCAAAATGGAACCCTTTCGCGCGCGAGCGCGCCGGTCTGTAAACCCCTGATTTCATAGGGGCTGGAACCGCGCAAAAGGGTATGGCAAAATTACCGCATGAAAATCGGGTATGCGCGGGTCTCAACCGAAGAACAGAATCTCGACCTTCAGCGTCAGGCCCTAGAGGCTGACGGCTGCGAGGTCGTGCTTGAAGACAAAGCCTCTGGCGTGCTCGCGACGCGCAAAGGGCTGACGGAAGCCCTGGCGCGCTGCCAGGCCGGGGACGTGCTGGTCGTCTGGAAGCTCGACCGGCTCGGCCGGTCGCTGCTCGATCTCGTCGGCCTGATCGAAGAACTGAAGGAGCGCGGCGTCGGCCTGAAGGTTCTGACCGGCCAGGGCGCGCAAGTGGACACGACGCGGCCGGAAGGGCGCATGATCTTCGGCATCATGGCAACGCTCGCCGAGTTTGAGCGCGAGCTGATCCGTGAACGGACCAAGGCAGGCATGGCGGCGGCCAAGCGCCGGGGCGTCCAGGTCGGCCGTCCGCGCAAGCTGTCGCCCTATCAGCTCGAACAGGCGGCGGGGATGATCGAGGACGGAAAGGCCCGCGCTGATGTCGCTGCACTGCTTGGCGTCGATGTGGCTACGCTGCGGCGGTCGCTGAATCAGCGGTAGCTGTCGCGGCTCGCCGGTCGGCACGTATCTGAGTGTAGTAGGTCCGTTCCCGGCGGCAGGAGGCCGGACCAAGGGATTGGCTGAAGCCGCACCTTTTCCCATGCACCAGGCCCTGCGGTACGTGGGTGATGCCGTAGAAGTCGGCGTAGGCGGGGTCGATGCCTTTCATCATGTATTTTCCTGCGCCGAGCGGTGTGCCAGCGCGTTTGATGTCCAGGGCCGTACCCTCGATGGCGGCTGTGCCAGTAGCCTTACAGACCCAGCCTCTCAAGCGATTTTGGAAGTCCGCAAAGCGGGCGTCTGGCACATGGACAAGCCAGTGCGCGGCCAGATGTCCACCACCATTCTCAATGACCCATACGAACGCGGCCGCTTGCTGGTTCGTTTTTGTTGAGCCTGAACGGACCCACCGCGCGAACCGCTCTCGGATTTTAGCAAAGGCGGTACTGACCGATGCCTCGTCGCAGCCCAGGTTCGAAAAGTTGATTGTGACAAATCTATTCAGCGGTGCGCCCCGCTTCTCGGCCAGCCGGATTGCAGGCTTGATGTTGGTCGCCTGCTGTCGGCGGATGTGATGGCTACGTCTCGTCATTGACCCCTAGATGTTGTCGAAGTTCCAGCCAATTATACTATTAGAGCCGTCTGGGTGAGCGTGTCGGCCCGACTCGACCCACAGGAAAAGTAGAGAACAAAAGGGGACCATTGGCAAGGGCATGGTGCGCGCGCAGCATGGCCCATGTGGATAAGGGGGCGGCAGAGACCCCGTATTTGCCTTACACCCCTAAAAGGGGTCGAAGCCCTGCCCGCCAATGGCGGCGGACAGGGGGAAGGATTCAGAGCACGTCGAGCTTCGGAAGGCTCCGCACGATCTTCATGGTTTCGAGGCTGACCGTGATGACACGCTGGAACAGCTCAAGCGGATAGGCCGGGTTTCCGACCGTCTCGATGGCGTAGCGGTTGGCGTCATTGACGATGCCGCTGTCCTTGTCGGTCTTCACAACCTGGCGCTCCATCACCCATTCCAGGGCAGGCTTGCCATTGACCACGTAGTCATAGGCTTCGAGCGGGATGTCCTGCATGGTGATGTTGGCGTTGTAGATGACGGTGCTCCGGTCTTTCTCCTTACCGTTCTTGCCGAAGGCCCACTTCGTCACGCGATAGAACGCCTCCGGGTTCTTGATGTCGGCAAGGCGCAGGTCGCCCTGCTTAATCGTGACTGGATACGGCGCGACGCTCTCATAGTTCACGTGAAGTTCGCCAAGCGCCCGCCCTGCCCGGCTGAAGGCCCAAAAGTCGGCGGCCGTCTTCACGCGCGGGATGCGGGGCAGCTCCTTGGACAGGTTGTCGGCGTACTTGGTGCGATACTCCGACGAATGCAGCAGGCCGTAGACGTAATAGAATATATCCTCTCTTCCTATATTCTCTGTAGGGTAAGCTGACTGAAAGCTCTCCAACGCCTTTTTTGATACTCCGTCGAGCACCAATTTGTCGCCACCGCTGCCAAACAGCTCCCCGCCATCTTTTTCTTCTTTGACGTATGAGAGAGGGAAGCATGGCCCCTTTTCAATCGTATCAAAGTTCGGAGCAGCATCGGTCATAACCACTGAAAATCCGCTTCGCGCGCCTATTCCTGAGACAATAATCGCTATCTGGTTCTGAAGTGCGTCGTTAAATGCAAGCGGCAGTCGATATAGAGAGTGATTCATCGACTTGTCAAAATAGACCCATTGCTTCGTAAACGGCCTATATAGGCTTAGTCTCATAGAATCATGTCTTACTGTGATCTTCCGGCCAGCTTTCACGCCAGCTTTCAAATTTGTACCCCAACTAATGTTCCGTGGGTCCGACTCTATTACCGATTCAACGTCAGGCTTGACTGTTAAAGACGCGGACCCAACCTCTTCGTCATAACGATCAACCTGACTATTATAGAAGTCTATTGTCCGGCTTATATTGTGAATAACCTCATTCTTGGAAAAATTGTAACACCACGCATCGCGTGCCGTATTTATTCCAGACGAGTAAAAATCAAATACTCTGATTTCCTCGGTGGCACTTTTATCTCCGATGGGAATAAAACTAGCTGTCCCCGAATCTCTCTTATTGATCCAGTCTCCATGATCGTCAGGCTCAACCATAATGAACGTTTTATCGTTCAGCATCTTCTTGACATGACCCAACCTGCCCAACGAACTGAGCTTGTCGGCTCTCTTCAAATTGTCCCCAATGTCAAAATAAAACAGATTGCACGGACCGGTCTTACGCTCGTTCTTTACAATTATGCTTATTGCTATCCCAGTCATGCTGGCGCTTCCGAAAACATTGTCGCCTTCGCCAGCAGCTCCTTTACTCAGCATATTCTTACGGATGTCACCCCGTAAGTTCAGCACATAGATGCTAGAAAATTCGTCAACAAGCGACCGCCGCACACCATCCATAGCGTACTTGTCTATGAAGTTGGACCCGCTGACGAAGCCTATTACTCCGTTCCCATCAATGCGATCAGACGCCCATCTTAGTGCCCGAAGATAGTTGTCGTAGTTCGATTTCTTCCCAATTTTCTGGGACGAATTCTTTACAAAAGTCTGCCGGAGTCGTTCGTCGAGATAAGGGTAATTGATGTTATGGGCGAAGTCGTTCTCGCTCTTCTGACCCGCCGAGTACGGCGGGTTGCCGACAATCACGCGAATATCAGTCGCCTTCTGTCGCTTCCGGCGCTCGGAGTTGTCGGGCATATAATGCGAGATCAGATCATCGCTCTCATACATCTGGAAGGTGTCGGTCAGGCAGATGCCTTCGAAGGGCACATAGTCCCCGCCCACGATGCCATGATAGACGGCCTCGATGTTGATCGCGGCGATGTAGTAGGCCAGCAGGACAATCTCGTTTGCGTGAATCTCCTGCCGGAATTTGCGCTCCATTTCCTCTGGCGCGATCAGGCCCGATTGCAGAAGCCGGGTAATGAAGGTTCCCGTCCCTGTGAACGGGTCGATGATGTGGACCCCTTCGGAGCCGAGAGTCTGTCCGAACTCGGATTGCAGAACCTCGTTCACCGAATGGATGATGAAGTCCACGATCTCGACCGGGGTATAGACGATGCCCAGCTTCTCGGTCGTGCGCGGGAAGGCTTTGCGGAAGAACTTGTCGTACAGCTCGACGATGAGCCGCTGCTTGGCCTGGGGGTCGGTGATGCCCCGCGCCCGGAGCTGAACGCTCGCGTAGAATTTTTCAAGGTCGCGGGATTCCTTATCGAGGTTAGCTTCGTTCAGCACGTCCAGCACGCGCTGCATGGCGCGTGAAACAGGGTTCTCGCTGGTGAACTGGTGGCCCTCGAACAGCACCTCGAAGACAGGCCGGGTGATGATGTGCTGCGCCAGCATTTCGATGGCGTCGGCCTCTGTGATGGAGTCGTTGAGGTCGTCGCGCAGCTCGCCCAGGAAGGCGTCGAAGGCGCGGCGGGCTTCGGTGTCAGGGTCGGCGAGGATGCCGGTAAGCCGGGTGATATGGTTCTTGGCGATCTCGGCGATGTTGACCGCCCAGTCTTCCCAGTAGTCTCGCGTCCCGCATTTCTTGACGATCTTCGCCATGATGGCGCGGGAGAACTCGTCCACGGCAAAGGACATTTCGGTCTGCTGCGGGAGGCTGTCGCCGTCGCCGCTGCGTTCCCCGGCCCCGCCGGTTCCAATGCCTGAGCCGGGCTTCTTGGTCCGGGTCGGAAGGTCTTGGACGGTGGCCGTGACGGCCTTCAGCTCTTCGGAATCGGCTGTGATGCCGATAATCTTGATCTGACTGCTCACGTCCTGGCCGAGGGAGGCCTTGTTGATGGTGGCATCAAAGCGGTCATCGTGGGCGCGCAGCGCGTTCAGGATTTGCCAGACGACACGGTACTTCTCGTTGTCGTTGAGGGCCTGTTCCGGCGGCACACCGGCCGGGACGCCGACTGGCAGGATGACATAGCCCATCTTCTTGCCGGGGGCGCGGCGCATGACGCGGCCGACCGACTGCACAACGTCGATCTGGCTCTTGCGGGGGTGCAGGAACATGATGGCATCAAGCGCGGGCACGTCCACACCCTCAGACAGGCAGCGGGCGTTGGTCAGGATGCGGCAGACTTCCTCGCCCGCATCGGCCTTGAGCCAGTCGAGCAAAAGGCCGCGCTGCTTGGCGTTGAACGTGCCGTCCACGTGCTCGATCTCGCAGCGCAGATGGCCCTCGGATTCATCGTCGCTCTCGTCTTCGAGCACAGGATCAAGGCCAAGGAACTCGTCGATGACGGCCTTGAACTCGTCGCGGATCAGCTTCGAGCTGCGGATGTCCTTGCAGAAGGCCAAGGCGCGGCGCATCGGGTGCGGGTCAGCGGCAACATCGACCTTCATGTCGGCCTTGGTCAGCGCCTTATAGCAACCGACGATCTTGGTGGCGTCATCAAGGACCAGCTCGCTCGTCCCGTCACCAAGGCGCTTTTGAACGGCTGAGCTGACAAGCCCTTCGTCCATTGCCAGCACGACGACCTTGTAGTCGGTGAGAAGGTTGTTTTGAACCGCCCAGGAGAAGCCGCGATAGAAGAGGGTGCGGCCGTACAGGGATTCATCGTCCATCGAGGCGAGAACGGCGTCGGCTTCCTCGGCCTTGGACTTGACGTTATCCCCGAAAATCCGGGGCGTCGCGGTCATGTAGAGGCGCTTTTTTCCCTGGATAACGGCGTTAGAGTGGACTTTGACGAAGTTGGATTCGTCCTCCCCGGCGAGGGTCGCTCCGGTCGTGCGGTGCGCTTCGTCGCAGATAATCAGGTCGAAGGCCGGAAGGCTGTGGAGCTTCTGCGCGTCCGCGATCACCTGAATGGACTGATAGGTCGCAAAGACGACGTTCATCTTGTCGGCGATGACCGTCCCCGCGCCAGCGGCCAGCTTCGCGGCGTCGGTGGTAGCGGGAAAGGCGAGGTCGAGCACGTCGATCTCGGCGATGTCGTCGTCGTTCTTGCGGCGCTTTCCGACCTGCGTGTCGGAGCAGACAGCGAAGGAATGCAATGGCGTTTCGGTGTCGGCCGTCCATTCCCGGACGGTCTGCGCCATGAGCGCGAGCGACGGGACCAGATAGAGGATGAGCTTGCCCTTACCGGCGAAGTCCTCGGCGATCTTCAAAGCGGTGAAGGTCTTGCCCGTGCCGCAGGCCATGATGAGCTTGCCGCGATCAGCCTCGGCCAGTCCGGCGCGGACGGCGGCAAGAGCTTCTTCCTGGTGCTTGCGGAGCTTCTTCTTGTCGGCAAGGACGATCTCGCCGCGCGCGGCGAAGGTCTCCCACCGGATGGGGCTTTCCTGTAGCTCGTTCAGACCGATGCGGATTGTCGGTATGGCCTGGCCGCGCAGCATGGCCTCGGCGTTCTCGCTCCATGTCTTTTCCGTGGTGTCGATGATGACCCGCCGCTTGAACGGCTCTTTGCCGGACGCGGAAATGAAGCTGTCGATGTCTGCCTTCTGGATGCGGTAATTCGCGTCGTAGAACTTGCACTGAACGGCCGCATAGCCGTCTGCGTCGCGTAGCTTGGCGACAAGATCGATTCCGGTGTCGCGCCCATCCCAGCCATGAGCCTTGGCCCATTCTGCATAGGGCTGGACGCTTTCGTATTGTTCGGCCTGGACCGGATCACTGGTCAGGAAGGCGGTGGCGAACCGCTCGAAGTATGTCCCCTTGTCGCGTTCGGTGCGGGCTTCGCTACGATAGGTCTGCAACAGGGAATGAATGGACGCCTGGCTGATTTCCGGCTCGGTGGTCTGGTCGATGGTCTTCAGCAGGCCTGTCATTCAAGTCCCCGTCATTCTTGTGTTAGAGCAGTTTCGGCTGGGCGTCCGGCGACAGCGGCGGCACGTAACGCGCGACCTTGATGTCGTCCTGGTGAGTGCGCGCAAGGGCGATGTCGTAGTCGTTCTGCATCCGCATCAGCTCGACCATGTTCGCGCCAAACGCCTTTTCGAGGCGGATCGCCATTTCCGGCGACAGGTTGGCTTGCTCGTTCAGGAAGCGGGACAGCGCGACCCGGTGAATGCCAAGGGCATGAGCGGCGTCTTTGACGGACAGGCCGAGCGGGTCGATTACCCGCGTGCGGACAAACTGACCGGGGTGAATCGCGTCGGGCGGCGGTTTTCGCGGCTTGAGCATGGTGGAGGGCCAGACGGGTTAAAGCGATGCTGGAAATCAGCTTTTGAAAAGGCTACCAGAGGGGCGCTCGCGTGTAAAGTTACGCGCTACGCTAACCGCAGGCTCCTCTTCGGTAGCCTCTTTCTGACCTTTCAGCTTGCGCTGCTGGTTCCGGGGTTCCTGTACGGTGCTGCTTGAACCCTACACCAATGTCACGGGCGCATTGCGCCCGTGTCCGCTTGCGCCGCCTGCGGCGGCGCGCTGGCTTGGTGCGTCCGCATCAGAGGTTGTTCGTGCTGGTGTTATATCTGAGTTAGAATCTGGGTTAAGCACTTACGGGAAATCGCTAATCCCCTGATTCAGCGCCGTGAATCGTGCCTTTCAAGGCCGGTTTGGTAACTGATACCACGAATCTTGGTAACTGAAATCCTCGTTCTGGTAACTGATACCACGAATCCCCTGTGTGGGTAACTGATACCACGAACCTTGACCCCGGTAACTGAAACCACGAAGCTCGGGGCATGGAACCTGAAACCACGAATCGAGACGCACAGCTTATCCCCGACCGCCACCCGCAGCATGACCTGTTCATCTGTGACGTGTCCGATGCCGTGCTCAAGGACGTGATGCAGCACATGGAGCATCCGTTCTACTCGCTGTCCAAGAAGCCGGAGACGAACGTCCGCCGCTACGAGCACAACGGCCACTGGCTCGAAATCACGCCGAGCGTGAAGGGCCTGGC
>Ga0182741_1002606_pt1 | contig 20658 bp, 5 predicted proteins | sample eDN5th37CBELigOP_FD_128874 | JGI IMG/M metagenome (GOLD analysis project Ga0182741, IMG submission 128874) | Enriched Organic Plus compost microbial communities from Emeryville, California, USA - eDNA 5th pass 37_C BE-Lig OP (version 2) (version 2) ... | reverse complement strand
CGCATGAGCCGGATGCTCTCGCGGTTGTTTCGTTTGACCGTTGCCGCTAGGAAATCGCGCATTAATTTTATCCCTAGTTCATTTGCAGTACCGCAGAACTGTGTCGAATGGTCGCTTGTACTAGAACGGAACCCCACAAGCGATTCAGGCACTCTTCGCGAGGACTCCTCAGAGACCTGCCCGTGTTGCAGACGGGGAACCAACGAACTTAGACTGCCCCCCATCGAGCGAAGTACTGTGTTTACATATCCTGGGTCGGTTGCTCCAACAAACCCCAAAAGGGTGCATAGAGCCTCATCTTCTTTTTCGGATTGAGACCGAGTCAGTAATTGGAGAAGCTCCAGTTGAAGGCGAGCAATCTGTTCTTTGGATAAACTGAGAATAGCATTTGCGCCAGGAGATGTCACAATTGTGGCAAGATACGGACGAATGACTCGCAGCGAGTGAGACGGATCGGCGATCGAGTGATTTACAATGAGGCGCCGCTGTTGATCCTCAGGGAAATACGAAGGGTCAATCACAAACTGCGTTGGTGCAGGGGGTGTTGTTGCAATCTCCAGCAAATTACTAATTTGACGCAGTGAATCCACGCGAATGTGCACATCGTTATGAGATGCGGTTTTGAGCGCTTCCTGTATCGCCCGGAGAACCCCAATTGCGTCATTATTCCAAATACTGGGATAGACAGGGCGTGTAAACTCGTCGATAAAAGCCTGCTCCCAGGCCTTATCCAAACCTGCATACACATTCGTTAGGGAGACGCGGGAAGTTGCGTGGGCTGCCCAAGCCTGGAGTGAACCGCCTGGAGGAAGCGAATATAGTGAGCCAGCACCACCGATCAGAACACCGCTGTTGGACGCAGTGTCACCCAGATCAAGCTTTAGCTCTGGGAGATTCATAATCAAACCTTGCTTGCGAATTCTGTCCCCCACCTGTTGGAGTCTTAGGGTGTAATATACACGACGGTTGCCAGCTTCCAGCAAGATGTCGAGCACCGATGAGCACAGTGAGGTGTGTGCAATCGGTCTCAGCAGCGTCAAGGGTGTCTTGTCATTAAGAAGTAGTCTCCTTAAAAGGACCTCGGCTCGGTGAGCAGCCTCATTCGCGTCTTGGGTAAATAGTGAACGCATCACAAGAGTTTCAATCACCAAATAGAGGTCGTTCGGGTTTAAGTTTTGATGGGTTCTCTTACCACCCTCCGGAACTCCCAATAGTGTCGTGGGAGTCATTGGGTTGGTTAAACTCTGGCCGGGCCTTGGAGAACTCAACGCATCTCCTCGCTCTAGGGCAGAGAACCTTTTCGGCTGCGTGAAGATTCCAGGGAGTTGGGTGGACTGGAGCTGCGGTCTCTTTGTGGGCAATATGTATGAGCTCGTAAGACCATCGTCCGTATGGTACGTACCAGTAAGTATCGGCAAGGTTGATGGAATGCCCTGGCTTGAAACCAGAGAGACCGGGAAGGTGGCACTGGAGTCGGAGAGTTGCGCTAGCTGTGTTTGAGTCGAGAATTTCGGATGAGCAAATGTAGTGTACCGATCGAGCAGCTCGTGAAATTCCTGGTTAGTGACGACAGGCTTGCCGTCTGATGTATCATTCTGAATCCCTGCCCTACGCTGAGCACTCTTCACTACTCGGTTCAGCACAAGAACAAGTTCAACTAAAAGCGTCGACAGTACACTTGGTTCCAGAGAATGGCAATATGTTGACCACATATTGACAAGGTCAGAAAGGAGGACTGGGCATGTTTGTCCTCTCCTCAGCGTTTCTGCGAGCGCACGACGTGATGTAAGGGGCAATTCAGTCTGAACTTCTGATGGACCTAGGAAGTCATGAGGTCTCCGCCATGCAGTCAGTACACGCACCATCCTCTTGGCGAGCGCCTCATGCAATGTCCATAAGGGCATGAGGATCGTTGCGGCTAATGTCAGTTGACGCTTGGAACGAAGGGATAGCATCGAGACCCACTCATTAGAATCTCTCCTGAACAAAGAAGGACTGATAGAAAGAACTAACTGATGGATTCTGTTCACCAAATCTCCTTGGTCGAGTGGAGGACCACTGGATCCCTCGGAAACCTCAGAGGCACCTTCAGCGGCATGGTTTCCTCTCTCCGACGTGGTTTCTCCTTCCGGAGATCCTGAAGTCGCCTCTCGCGCATATCGAACATGATCCAGTCCTTTGGATGCCACGCTATTGGAGTGCTCTCCATGAGCAGAGAGGCATAATTCAATAATATGGATCAATGACAGTCCGGCAAACGAAAAGGCAGTGCGATCTGGCAAGCGCAGTGGGCCGCGAACTTCAGACTGCACCGAGAACAACAAGGCCGCAACCTTAGTTGCCGCAAGTGCCGCGCGTTTCTTCTCGGGTTGAGTGCAGACGTCGAGCACATCGATAATAGTCTCAGGTGACAAGGAAGCCACTAAGTCCTTTCGCGCCTCGGCGATTGTCTCGTTCAGCAAGCGGTCATAGTTGTCACCTCGAGGCTCAGCTGACATACGCTCGGACGTCATCGGTGAGGCATTAGACACCGGCACCACACCACCTGAACTTCCCTGCACGGGTGACTCCGCGCGACCATCTGGGTTCCAAGGGCAGATGCTTGCATAACCTTCGAGGAAGCGTCCACGGTTCCGCTTGATAAAGTACAGCGCTTGAATAGCCATCGAAGCAGATGCCGGTCGGCCAATTGAGAAAAGCAAGCACATACGAACAAAATCGAGAGAAGCTTCGGTCATCATCGTCTTGTGCTCTCGTACGACTGCGTTAGTCAAATCCTTTAATTTGACAAATTCTTTTGAGGCCAGCATGGTTTGAGCGGCTCGGTCATTTCGTCGAAGTAGTTCAAACATTGTATCAAACTCGTCCAGAAGCGCAGTCAATTGAGCCACACTTCCACAGGTTCGTTGGACAACACACCGAATCAACTGATAGCGAGCGAGGGCTTGCTCTTTTTGACGCCAAGTCAGATTCCTGTCCAGAAGAATAGAAGCTGCTACAGAGGGTTCCGATGCCTCGAGGAAGAGGGCGAGATCTGTTGGATTGAAGCATGGGTAGGATGGGAAGCTTCGGAAGGCTCGTACCGAGTTCTTCGGAGCATGCAGGGCTTCGCGATCATGCTCATGATGGTGACAAAGAAGTACCTTGACGAGTTGAGCCAGTTCACCTCCGTGTCTGCTCGTGGTCAATACAGGCAGAAGGGGCAGCACGATGCGCCGGATCCAAGGGCGAGCATCAAACAAATACTTCCCAGAGAGATCGATACTTTTCGGGTCAGCAGTCATGCCTCCGAAGACTCGTGCGCAAAAAGTGTGTAGCGGTGTCGAGTCATTTTCCACCATGGCTCGATGGAGGAGACGACGATACAAATGGTGACCGAAACTATCCAAAAGCTGAATCGGTCCAACGCCCCATGCTTTAGCAATAAGAATCAACAGCCGCCTGTACTTGGCAATCGAATCGCGCGCGGGGCAGATTATGTCTCGTGAACCATCAATGGATTCATCGTATTCCGGCGTTGCCAGTGCATCCACAAGGGGAGAAAGCAGTGCTGACATTGCTTTGGTCAGATTGAATAGACCTGATGGCGGATACTGACGTCGCGCATTTCGTGGGGAGGATTCAGGATTGGAATGACCTGAAGAGGTCGCAGGACCTACGTCAGCACCAAGGTTCTGGGCCTGATCGAAGCCTGATCCTAGCCAGGCTCGTGACTGGTGAAGACAACTGTCGGCTTCATTTCGGTCGTGGTTTGACTGCTCACTGGAGCAACAATCTGCAAGATGCATCAGAAGGACCCTTCGGGCTTGAAGACCGAGGGAAATGGCAATAGCCGCACACGTCTCGATAAAATTATCATGGAGCTGCAATGAGATTTCTTCAGATGCATCCAAATGCACCAGACTATACATTCCGACTGATACAAACCTGGTGATCGCGGTCGCCACATCAACAGGGCTTTCATTGCCAGGATTGGACTGAGCGCCATGCTCGTGCGCTCGCTTTGGGAGAGCCTTGGGTCGCGCGGCTGCAGCGGGAGGTGTGGCCTCTGTCATGAATTCTCTATCATCTGCGGACGCTGCGAGAGACCTTCCAAAGAGATAGCACAGCAGGCCACCACCCAGGGCCACTGCAGCGTTCTCAAGCGTTCGAATTGCCGGCCGGTTCGCAGGAGTCGGCGTCAAAACGGTGTTCACCTCCGAGATATCCAAATCCGTGCCCGCAGTGACTGCGGTCGCTAGGGTATCCTGAATTGTCTGGCACTGTACACGATTCATGTAGCTGGAATCAGCACCACCTGAGACCGTTCGAGAGAGTTGTCTTGAGGATGAGGCTGCGGTTGCTCGCGCTGGAGAAGGGGATTTGTCGACCGGAGAGGAGGCTGCTGTTCTTGTAGAGTACGGTTGTGAGCTCCCTGGCGCTCGTGGATATGGCGCCTTGGCAGAAGTTGGAGAGGCATAGGTTGGCTCTACGGGTCTCGAATCAACATTTTCGTCTGACCCATGTAAGTCCGGATCGTCCAGCACCGCGCCTTGGCTACCCTCTGACAAGTACTGATCGATAGCCTTACGCGGTACAAGACGGCAAAGTAACCTAGACTTCGTCAGGCCCAAATGGATTGCGTCGGAAAACGAAGATGATATGGCTTGTTGGAGAATGCTGCGAACAGCATGCGTGCTGTCCTGGCCAAAAAGTTTCAAAAGTTGCTCACAGGGTAGCGAACCTGTGTTGGCCTCGAGACAGACATCCTCCGAACAGCTCCAAAGGTTAGTCTCAGTCCAGGGACTAGTATCTAAGGACCTAAAGTCAAATTTTAAAAAAGGTGCCATATCCAGACTTCGGTGCACAGGACTATCCTCAGTAGTATCAAAACGCATGCCTGTGAGGCGAGTTAGATTCCAATCAACTTCCTGGCTATCACGTATGTAGTTTGAGTAATCACGCTTTAGTCCCAAAGTCGCATTTTGGTCCGTCAACCCCTCAAGCAGATACCAATCCGAACCAGCCCAGCCTATGCTTTGTGTCGACAACGAACGGACGAGGGCCTCAGGAGATGTTGTCGCAAGGGAAACAGAAATCTGCTGAGGTCCCAACGATGATTCATCGACATGGCTTGCATTGGGTGAGATACCGGTCATAACAGCGTGTAGGGCAGACAGATTGGCATACCGGCCACTGTTCAGCACGTCGAGACCAGCCACGGCAGCCTTTGGAGCGCTATCGACTCCATGGTGGGAGCTCGACACTGAGGTGTAGAGGTATATAGGCTGCCTAGACTGTGGTTGCGGAGGAGGCATCTCAGGAACGAATCGCTGCCCAGGCGAATACGCGGCAGGTCGTACTTTTCGACCAAGCTTTTGTTCAGGTGCAAGCATGTCAGGAGGAGCGACATAACCTTTCTGGGATGCTGATACCTCACCAGAGGTCGTCATAGCTGATTTCTTCTCCAGAGGAAATTCTAGCGATGTTGTGCTGACGTTATGCTCGACAGAAACAAGGTACACACTTCGGACGAGGGACGAGATCAGAGCTTTGCGCACCACTGGGGATGGATCCATCATCATTTGAATGACCAGTAACCCCAAAAATGGATACGTCAGAGCATCTCTTGAGTCAAGCGTCAGGAGCCATGGTGCGTGTGATGGTAATGACTTCAGTGACGCTGCCTCGTCTGCGAAGTAGCAGCTATAGTAGGATGCTCTCTTTGGACGCGTCTGTGCCTGCTCCTCCGACCGATCGAAGGTCAGTTGGGTGAGGGTAGCGTGTAACTCAAGCAATCGTGCGATCTCACCCGGCCAAATGGTAGACACAGAACTTAGGTCCTCGCCAAGGAGACGAACACTGCAGTCATGAAAAAACGCTGTCGGCACACTCGATGGGAGGTGGAAAGGGCCGCGGAGGAAAGCTGGCTTCCATCCATGGAAAGGGAGTTCTCCTTGCCTCGCACCCGTGCCGACAACTAAGCGGCTCACGTATGGGAGCAAGCGGAACAGGCTAGCTAGGGATGAGACCCTAGCTTCAACCTCTTCCGTTCCTAGGAATTCTTCAATTAAACTCGTTAGAGGAGCGTGGGACTTTAAGAACGCTTGCCATCCTGAAGGATTTCTGTGGTAATACTCTTGAAGGGCTCGAATGCATGCAAGAGCCCGACTTGGGACCATGCTACGAATGCATGGAAGCAGGATTCCACAACTCACATCTCCAAGTCCCCTCGCAGGTACGGACGGAACTGATGGACAATAGAAAGCGCTTGCGAGCCGGAGCCTGAGTGGACGAGCATGGCAACTCTTGGTCTCAAGGGCTAACCGCAGAAGACGATTCCATACGTGTTGCATTGCCGCTGTTGCCACAGTCACATGCATATTTGAGGCTTTTCTGCGCCAGAATACGTCTTGGTTGTAGAGAAGCTCAATTGACAACTCCATTTGGACGGCACTAAGACATGTGTCGTAGTTATACGACAGCGGGTGGGGCTGTTCAGGCATCGATAGATCGGAAGATTGTCGCAATGCCGAATTGGGTGACAGGGCATGTTGCATTCGGTCCTGCCCTCGCGGTTCGAGCATGGAGCGCAGCCGCTGAAGGATAGGTTCATTGGCTGCCCATTTTGCGGCACCAGTCACACTGTGTGAGTGCTCCAGTAGAGGTAAGGGACCGCCGATAAGAGCGGCAAGTAAGAGGCTATCGAGCTCTGTGCGACGATGGTTGAAAGAAGCACATTCTCCAAATGGGAGAAAGTTGAGAGCGTCTTGAGTGACTGTCTGGCCCAACTTTGCGCGAGATCCGAGTGGTGAAAGCAGTGATAGTGCTTGACGTAACGCCTGATACGATTCATTGTGATGATGTAGTCGTGATTGATGTGATACCAAAGTCCTAATCGACGTCGTGATGTTGATAAGGACTTGGATGGCGAGTTGCTCAAGGGCTGAACCCGGAAATACCAAGGATACGATGTGGCTAAAAGCAAACGATGCAGCAGATCTAACCCGAGAGCTGGGGTTATTTGTGAGAGTCGGTGCAGAGAGAACATGGAGGGCCTGAATCGCTAGCCCCTCCTTATTCGATCGGGTAGAACTAAGAACACGTGGCCAAACATGCTTTAGAACAGAGGTAAGTTCTCGCGACTTCCAGTCTGGAAGAGCAAAGGGTTGCGATTCAGTGCTTAACGCGTTATGAGGATGAGCACCACCACGCGCCGCGTGCAGTAACTCCGTGAGGAAGGCCACACCGAGTTGTACGGCGGAGGGAATGCGAAGGAAGAACACAGGTAGTGTTGCAAGCGCAGATACTCTCGAACAGTCTGCAGCGTCGGCTGCTAATTCGACTCGAGCAGGGCGAAACAAAGGGAGCGCAGGGGTATTAAAGGATTGGGGCACTAGGGTAGGGAAAGGGAGTGTGGGCCACTTCGATGGATCAACGCCTATGCTAGAACTTTGGCCTGTGCAGGTCGGGTACGGAAACGAGGCAATAAGAAGCAGTACATCAAAAACGAACCTTGGAGCGTATCCGACTAAGTCAAGAAGAACGCTGATAGCATCTTGAATGCATCTCCGGTAGTACGTATTCACAATAGTAAACGAGAAGTCCCCAGGGTGTTGTCTCTCGTCTGTCATACTCTCCCCACGACTTGCTGGACACTGGTTGGCACCAAGTGCCAGCCCGTACCATGTTCCAGGAATTGATGTCGCGTTAGCGAGCTGAAACATCGATCGAGATGGCTGAATCGCATTGTACTCGGCCTTAAGATACGACTCTAGCGTAGGAAGAAAATGAACGGGGCCGATTATGTCACCGTCTGAGGTGCGTGACACGTAGGGTTCGGATTCTTGTTCCCGCATCGAGTCTTCTGCCGTTGTTGCAGTTCCACTAAGCGTTGCATCAATAGGCACACGAACTGCGATACTTTCAGGAACTGCTCCGAGATACCAATATGTGAATGGGAAACTAATTCGGCATCTGTCGAACATACGCTTTGCGAAATTAGACGAGAAGACTGGGCGAACGGGTGACCTGTTCGACAGCACTGCGTTGGCGTTTTCGAGTGATCCTCGCGGCACCTCCAGGTACGGGAATACTGCTACATAATGAACCAACCGCATTAGTGGGGCCGCAATTTCGCTCTTTCTCCGGCTGGGTACTATGGGTAAGATCTTGCAAGCGAGAGTAACCACTCTCGGCATGATCTGATAAAAGGGCAACATAAGCTCTGTCACTGTGCTCGCTGGTGACACAAAATAGTAGGACGATTCACTTAAAACTGCCCCCTGTTGATGCAATATTCGTCGCTTTACATCTGCAGCGCCACCCTTTCCACGAGTCTCCGGCAGAACGACACCCTGCCACAATATGGCTTCAGCTAGATGGCATGCAAACCAAAGCCATTCCTGAAGCTTGTGCTCCAGCGCTAGTTTCAGCCCAGCGTCTAACGTGATCGGCGGAGTCTCACTAATGTTGATGAAGCGACTCGATGCTAAGCGGTGAAGTTCCTCAATATCTGTTCTTTGTAAGTGGCGCAACTCAGCCAGAGACAACTGAGTTTCCTGCACCGTCGTATAGGTCGGATCTGAACCGCTACTTTCCGCGGATACTGCGCCACCTAGTATTGTCGCAGAATCGTCCTGTGAATGTGTCACAATCGTATCAGTTAATGAGAGTTTCGAATCGGAGCGTTGCAACCCGGATCGCTGGAGCTTCACGCGCTGGTGAGGCCGAAGGTCCGAAGAGATAACTGACAGATCATCATCTTCTTGAATTCCGCGACGCTCACCTGTCGAACCTAGACGCTGTTGGGGTTGAGTTTGAGAACTCGGGGTCGTGTGCTGAGTCGATAGGTTGGGAGGTGAGCCGCGAGGTGGGTTGCTTCCTTGGTGCTCATGTGGTGGTGTTGGTGGCTCAAAATCGTGCGGCTCAAAGTCCTCGTCAATACGTTCAAATTGCGTCAGGATGCGCCTTTCCATCTGGGAGATTAGAAGTTGATTAGGTGATGACGGACTTGTTACGTCAGGAATTTCAATTGAATCGTTGATGAGGCGGTTTTGTAGCAACCTCTCGCGACGTTTCATTCGAATCAAGACTGCCATAATCTCGGCCGACTTTGACTTCCCAGCTGCTGACAGCTGAGGTTGCAATGGTGCTTTGAGCTGGTCTGGACTCATCGGCTCAGAGATATTCGAGCAAGACTGGGCGGTATCGGCGCCCGCTCGCGCAACGGTACTCAACAGGTCCCATAAGTACTCGTCAAACTTCCGACGCAGGCTTGCATATGCGAGTTCGTATGGACTAGATTGAGCGCCGGGAGAGCCTTGCAACGTCTCGGCATGCTCTAAGAACCGTAGGATTGTGTCACCCACTAAGGCTTCAGCGAGTGACAGTTCGGCTTCCTCAGAATTAATGTGTCTTAAGAGCAGCTCAACGCATAATTCAAATCGGTGCAACTCGTTGAGTTGCTCAAGAAGCGGCAGAGTGAGCTTGCACTTATCTCTAGACGAGATTCTCCCTGGAGTACTTGTGGAGTGGTTGGATACGCTCGCCTCAGCCCCGGGCGCAGATAGCATTGACGCTAGTGACCACTGCACAAACTCGCTCAGCATCTGAGAGAGCTCAATATGATCATAATGTGGGCAGTAGCCTTGAAGCTGTTGAAGTGGGGTACTCCGGGGGACTTGCGATACATCATGCTGCGTCTTTCGACCACTAAGGGCCAGTTCATGCACTGGGATCTCGAGTGGCAGTGGAGTATCAGGATAAAGCGACTCATCTAGTACCCTTTCAACAAGATATTCTGCGTCTTCGGGGAGTGCGGCAGATGTCAGGGTAGGTCTCGAAAGCCTCGCAACATAGGCACTGAGTAGGAGCCGTTTGCGATCTGTGCCAGTAAGGTTCTTCCATGCAGCTAAAGCAAAGTTCAGAGCCAGGTCAGTTGATGCGGTGGTATCGCTCTGTGGTGATCGTAAGACCGGCCTGAGCGAGAACAGTGCGGATAGTGTTCTGCTCTGCATGATTGCAGAGAGTAGATGGCTAAGCTGCCCGTGTGAAATGGCATTCCAGTTGTGCTGCACGATTCCGATGCTTAGTTGTAACACTTGCTGGAGAACGGTGTTCTCGGTTTTTCGCTCTTCGAGATGCAGCTGAGATACGATTGCAATCAAACTCGCAAGCGAATGTCCTAGATAAGGGATCAGTTCGGTCGGAGGGTCGAGTCGAAAGACAGAAGATTGCATCGCATCCGAGTAATACCGCCCGTTTGCTTGATGCTTCCTTGAGATCTCATTCGCAATTGAGTTCTCCTGAGTGGGCGATGGTCCAAAGTGAGAGGTATGGTCATCTCCTTCAAGATGTATGTCATCGACAGTAGCCACTAGCAGTCTCAGGTTCAGACCCTCGAGAACGAGGCCCAATTCCTCTCCGATCCGATTATGTACCGTCCTGCGATGAGTTGGGCATGCCCTTACGATGCTTGCAAAGAGAATCGACAACGACGATTCGGTGAACCACTCGTGTAAGAACCTCTCAGTGCAAAGAACACCTAGTAGGCTGTCCAAAATTGTGCTCCAGGACTTGAGCTCGACTGATCCACCTTGACCACACGCCCCGAGCTGCAATAGAACTTTGAACACGAGCGACCAAATGCAAAAGTCGAGTGGGACCAGGCGCCGGCCGCCCGGCTGGGGACTGGAGGATAACAATTCAAAGGCTGGAATTTCTACGAGGATCCCTGACTTACAATCAAGCTGGTTAACAAAATCAAACGCCTTTGAGGCGATTTCAGTCAGAAGTACGAGTTCCTCTAACGTGGGTGGGGCATGGTGCCCCGTAGCCAAAGAGCGGGAATTATCTCGAGCGACTTGCCGATCCAACTGTGAGCTGGTAGCAAGTAGCGGGATCATGTCAACATGAGAGCAAGTACTAAGCCCTGTGTATAGCAGATACAGGCTTGTGCTCAGTAACCTTTGGACGAAGTCTGGAGCGTGGCGCCACAGCTCGGAATGGGGACGTCCTGAAAGAAGCTTCCAAATAGTCTGTGAGACCCATTGCATGAGGCCAGCGATATCTGATTCTTGCTGGATGGTAATATACACTTCACTACTGATGTGTGAGTCGGTTTGGCGCGAGTTTAGCGAGCCCCCATGGAATTGAGCCATGTACGCTATCCGAACCTCTGCATTGTCTGGGACCCCCTGAAAAGGATTCAGAGAACGCCAGCGTAAGTTCCTTAGAAATACTTGGATCTGCTCGTGATGCAGTGCCACTGCAGTTTTGAAGCTCTCTGGGAAGATGGCTAGCTCGACGCCTGAAGTTTCGGTATCTTTGTCCGTGTCTAAACTTTTCGAAAACGCTGATAGATGTTTCAAGTCACAGCGCAGCGCCGATAAATCATTCCACCAAGTTACCAGGTCGTCTATAAGCTGGTGTGTGGATAGCAAGGTTGGATCATGAAGTGAAGGTCTCGATACAGAGCCCCGAGTCTGGTCCTCGGGTCTGTTCATCAGAGGTGCGATCGTGAGAGTCGTTGCGAACGCGGAGCTCTCATTGGCTTGCCCGGCTACCTCGCGCGCATGTAAGTTATACTCACCATAAACCTCCGAGATGGCCCCATACTTATCAAGTCTCGCAAGCTGAGACACGACGCTGCAAGCCTCCTGCCACACAGCCTTGGTTGTAACCAGATCCGACTGACGGTGGAAAATTAACCCCAGTGATAGGAGCTTACCGAGCACATGAAACGTTATGACGGGTGGTATCCGACTAAAGGAAGCGGATTCTGCGGTGGGCCTCGGAATCGGTGTTGCTTGGAGCTGAAGATACGTATCCCACTCAGCTCTCGCCCTTTCATGATGGTTGGCAAAGTCACTGTCGTCACGGAGCCACTGATAGAGTCCAGCTCCAAAAGGGTCAATGTGCCCCAGCTGATAGTCGACGCTGAGTTGCATTTCAACCTGTTCGGATTCCTTGTCTCGATTCGCTCTGAAGGACTCGCTGGGCGAGGGCCGAGTTGGGTTGCTTGAAACTGCAGCATGTGGAGGAGGGAGGGGAGAAGGCGGTCCAGAGGGGATAGTCGCGATCGCTGGGCTAGGTGTCTTAGTCGCTGTGGCCATCTCGCTATCGTGGCTGGGTTGCGGCAAGTTCGGCGAGGGCGCAACTACAGCACCCGCTGCGGTCGAGCCTGAGGCGCGGGAACGTGTTGTTCGTCCGCGCTGGGAGGACATGCCAGAGTCGGTCCCAATATGGGACGGCGAATAACGGAATGAGCGTGTCTCAGTCTAACTCCGGAGTACTCAGCTTCGTGGTCGTGTCTCGTGTCGTGTTCGGGTGCTAGGTTGGATTACCCGGGAAACCAACCTCGCCAATGACTTCTTGTGTGGAGTTGTTACCAGGCTTGGGTCTTTCCTGCTGTTGACCGAGAGGGACTTCTGGGCTCGCCTAGTTTCGGTCAATGCAATTGTGTGATATCTATCTCGGATCACACGCCCAATCACGTGGACCACAACCCCTGGAAATGTACACAATGATCTGGAGTCTGCTATCCGTCCTGGCCCTGAAACTCCTCCGTCGAAGGAACCTGGTGGATGAGATCCCCGGCCTTAGCTAGCCGTTACAGCTCGGAGAGTGTTTCATCTGGGTGCTTTTGCACTGCACTGCAGAGGGCTGTGACTTCGTGCATTGTGAATTAGGCGGCATGATTCAACTTGTGAGGTGTTGATCTATTACAATAATGGTGTCATATCTAAACGCACTCTGTAACACTTCCTGTGGATCTTGCAGATCTGAACGACTGGATTCAGTTAGAAACTCTTACGGCTTATTGGAGCACCGTCTGGCATTCATATATCACTGTTAACTTGTAGGCGTTCAACGAGGACGTAACCTCTCGCGATCGCGCATTCTGTCTAGCGTCCTTTTTCCCCCATTCGGTGGGCCGCGTCTGCGCGACGTTCTGAACCGTACTCAAGCAGTTTCCTCATAGACGCCCGTAGAAAGGTGTTTGGAACGGATAGACCCACTGAGCAGGAACGTACGGGAGCTAGGGAGGCGAGCAAGACTGTATAGGCCTATATTCCTTCATCTCCTATGAGCGTTGCAATGGAAGCCGCTTCGGGAAATGGGGCCTTCGCATTCCTGAGCCAGAGCAGCTCGAACGGCAATGGCGCAGCGGCTGCAGGGACTACACAGACAGATACCTTTCCAACCGTGCGTCGGAGTACAAGGCTCAGAGCGATGGCTTCCGCCACACCTGTACCGTCGGAGACGTCAGATTCAAGCTCGGATGGGACCACTGCCACTGTAACAGTCACAGTCGAGCGGACACGGAGACACACGCGTATCTCGCAACTCATTGGATCACTTGCATCTGATGACACGCCTTCGCCTGAGAACATTCCAGTCCAGACATCGCCTGACAATGAGCGTGAACCAGCTCGAGCTCCGCGGACGCGAACGCTGGGTGGTGGCGCTGTGAGGCTGCTGCCAGCGAAGGACTCCACACCTGATAGCAAAACGACGACGAAGGAGCTAGGCAGTGTTTCCGTTGAGTCCACATCCATGGCATCTCCTGGTTCGACGAAAACCCAAACTTGTTCGTTAGGAGCACAGCAAGCCAGCGCCTCGCAGCAAACTCAGCAAGGAACTGAAGATGTGACTCAAAACCACACAACTACTGTGATCAAGGGTGGTGCTCGAGGACGCCTTGGAGTTAAGAAGTTGACTGGAGCTTGTAGTATGGCATCATCTGCTGGGGCAGCTCCTGTTACAGCAGACCAAGCCAATTTTGGTTGCCAAGACTCTTTGTCAGTGACGGCTGCCTCGCCCAATGGAACCACGTCTCATGCATCAGCCCAAGCAAACGTATGCGCCTCATCGACTTCAGCAAGGCGCGCTGCTGCCTTGATGAACGCTCAACGTCTGATTGCGCAGTCTGCAGCATCTCCAAGTGAGCATGAAGAACCCACTCCTCAGCAGGCCGCGAGACATGTCGCGACATCATCGCCCACCACTTCAGCCTCGGCTCAGCGTGGCTACTCGCAAGCAGCGGCACTCCTCCCTACGGAAGACGATATCGATTATGATATTGAGCTCGACGCTGTTCACCGAAAAGCGCTCAGACGCGCGAAGGCGAAAGTTGCTGCGGCATCAGGCTCGCTGACAGCAGGCCAAGATGAAAATTTAGTCGAAACGGATCCTTCGCCGACCTCCGAAAGCCGACGAAGAACCCGAACGTCTCATGTCCTCATGGCCAACTCAAGCAGCGCGAATCTGACAAACACTGTAGCAGGATCAAGTGGTAATACCAATGGCACGAAGAAGATGAAATGGGAAAATGGTGACGGTGTAGCAGTTCAACCAGCTCTCGCGACGGATGCGGGGGAGCCTTCAGAAATCACGCTGAGCTCGCTTGATCTCACCCTGGGTCAGAGCGATATCTCGCGTGGATCACAGCTCCCGAACGCAAGCGGGAGCTCGAATCCAGCCGATGAAGTCACCACCCTCCGACGGCAACTAGTCAAGCAGGCTCGAGCAAATGCTGTGCTAGGCGAGGAGAAGGCAGAGGCTGAGGCTGAGCGGCGAGCTCTCCAAGCCCAGCTCGCGGAAGTAAAGCGGCTTCTAGACGTTGAGACTGCGCGGCGTCAGCAACAAGAAAAGGAGAACGCAAAGCTGCGAAGCGAATATGAGACCATGAAGTCAACGGTGTCAGATCAAATGGCTAAGGTGGAGTCCACGCGTGAGGAGTTGCTTACTGCGAAACAGGCCATGGAGACTCTTGCTAAAGAATGCCAAGAGAAAGTAGCAGCTGCTGAGGCCCGCGCCGCTGAAAAAACTAATGAACTGGCCGCACGTAATGCCGAGTTCCAACAAATCAGCGAGCGCCTGGCCAAAGACTTGGCCTCGGCCAAGATTGAAGTGGGTTGCCTTCAGAGTAAGTATAACGCTGCGGCAGCCCAGCTGACTGCACAGTCAGTTGATTTAGAGCGAATGAGCGCAGCGTATGAGGAAGCGACTCGCAAACTGGCTGATGTCACAGCGGAAAGCTCAGCACTCCGTGAGCAGGTCGAAACGTTGCAAGCAAAATGCAACAAGTATAAGGAGACCATCGTTCAGTTCAAGGAAGCCGTGGCTGAGGCAGCGAAGGATCTTAAGGAACAGGAAGACATCATTCAGTCGGAGAGGGCCGCTCGAGAAGCCGCCGAGGCCGAGCTTCAGAGCACGGTAAACTTGTGTAACGCGACCTCTGAGCAGGTTAAGGCTTTCCAAGTCGATCTAGCAGAGAAGGAAACGATGATTTCAACACTCGAATCACAATTACGGGAGACCACCGAGACAACTACGCAGCTCAAGGCTCAACTAGCTGAAGCAGAGGCTCGTGCAGACGTCCTCCAAGCAAAGAATCGCGAGCTTGAGATTGCTGCGCGACAGCTGGAGCAAACGAAGCAAGAATTGGCTGAGTGTCAAGCACTGCTCGAATCTCGCACAAGAGAACTGACAGACCGATTGGATGAGGTTGAATGTTTGAAGGAGAGTCTACAACAGAGTGAAAGCGAGTACAAAACCTTGCAACTCGACTTGCAGCGCAGGATCAACAACGCCACTGAGGCTGAGGCTCGTATTCAAGAGCTCGAACACATGCTCTCAGAGACCCAAGCAGAACTCGGAAATGCGAAAGATGCGTTGATCCTCGAGAATACGCGCTACACGGAGCTTGCAGCATCGTTGGCAGGACGTGAGCGTGCGATTACTGAAGAGGCTGAGGCTCGCCAAGCGTCCTTAGCCAAGGAGATCCAGTCGCTTAAGCTGGAGATCGTCGCGAAGGATGAGTTGCGCCGCCAGCTTCACAACGAGTTGCTTGATCTCAAGGGCAGCATCCGTGTATTCTGTCGCATCCGCCCTGCTGGCAAAGCTCTTGGTGATTCCACCGCCCCGTCTAACGTACCGCCTGTAACATATGCGACAAAGCCGGCCGGCTTATACGAGTTGCTCGATGTCACCACGATCACTGAGAGTGTGACCAAGGAAAAGCGTCCGAAAGTTTACCCCTTCAAGTTTGACCGAGTTTTTACCGCAAGTCACACTCAGCAGCACCTTTTTGACGAGCTGACGTGCTTCGTCACATCCGCCCTGGATGGATACTCGGTCTCAGTATTTGCTTACGGTCAGACCGGTTCGGGCAAGACCTACACTATGACTGGTCCAGAGTCATGTTTCTTCGATCCAACTTCCGACGGTGATTATGCTTATAGTGATATGGTCCTTGATGGAAATACCCAAGTCGCTCTGCATCCAGACCGAGGTATCATCCCTCGCGCTGTTGAGCAGATCTTTAGTCATGTTCGTGCGAGAGAAATGCAACAATGGAAGTTCTATGTACGCGCGTCGATGGTCGAAATCTATAATGAGCAGATCCGCGACCTCCTTGCACGCTTGCCAGGTCCTACTTGTTCTGATCATCCCCTCGTCGAGCTGGCGAGCATTTGTGGTTCACAAAGCTCGAATGATGACTCCATGTTTACGCCAGCTACCCAGAGCTCCAGCACTCCGTCTGATCCCAACAACTGTACTCTTGTGCAGAGCAAAGCCGGAAAAGTTTACGTACAGGATCTCAAGACAATTCCTGTTACATCCGAGAGCGATGTGTATCGTCTTATTCGCGAAGCGAACAAGCGTCGTAAGATGGGCGCGACCGCCGCAAATGTGCGAAGTTCGCGATCACACACTGTCTTCCAGCTGTGGATTTATGGCGTGTATCAGGGTGAGACACCGGTTCTCAGCGGTACCGAATCGAAATCGCACACGGGCACCGTAGCTCCATGCCACCATGCCGTCAATCCTCTTCCGGTATCAGCAGTAATCTCTCTCGTCGACCTTGCTGGATCTGAAAGGCTTGACAAGAGTCAGGCCACGGGAGAGACCTTGAAGGAATCACAATTCATCAATACCTCTCTCGCTGCACTTTCCCAATGTATGGACGCAATCGCAAAGAAGCGTGATCACATCCCTTACCGAAATAGCAAGCTGACTCACCTTCTGAAGGACAGTCTGGGTGGTAGTTCGAAGACACTTTTCGTCACCAACATTGCAGCCGATGCGATCCACCTCCAAGAAAGTCTTTGCACCCTGCGTTTTGCTGAAGCTCTTAAATCGGTAGAATTAGGACCGCGATCCGCCAACCCAACGGCTCCCACTCACAGTCAATCACTGAGGAAGTAATTGACCCAACTATGGAAAAGGCCCAATGCCTATGTCTACAATACACCCATCATCAGTTCCATCAGTCAAGACTATCCAGCTATCCGTGTACTCCGGTTATGTGGTTTATTTACTTTGAGTCGCTTCCGTCGGAACATATCCGTTTCCCATTCTCATCCACGGCACCCGTCCACTTTGTCGGCTTTCGAACCTTGGGAAGGACTTGTTCTGAATTGTCACTGTTGGAGGCGTCTCCTTTGTTCTCGGGGGGGTTGAAGTGAGTCTGAGCATGGTAGCCAAGGATAGCAGCTCGCAAGGTTTGATACAGTCCAAGGATCAATTTTTCCGCTTCAAACAAATCTAGCTGTCCTTCGGACTCTTTAGATAACACATTGTAGATATCGAAGTACTCTTCAAGGAATGCAATGAACGCATGCATCGTGCTCACCTTGTCCGACTCCGAGGTCAAGGCGCCTTGTTCGTTGTCGTCTCCGGTGGCACTAGAGGCTACCTTTGCCTCATGGGAGTCTGGAATGATACCTCCCTTGGCTTTGTTGCATCCAAGCCTTCGAATAATCCCAATGGTGTTGTGGATCGGCCTTCCCAATCGCACTCTGGTTAGCGTTGCGATCTCCCCGCTGGGTTCGGCATGTGCCCGAAGCAATAAATTTAGCCGGCGATTCAGTGTTGAGGCCAGGTTCCAGGTGGCATCTAGTACGATAACCAGTGGTTTGGTGCCTGGAGACTCTGTAGTAGTTTGCTCGCTCGATTGAATCGAACTCAGTGCTGGAAACCTTTGCTTCCACTCCTGGACAGTGATAGAATCTGGCGATGGGAAAAGCACCATGGCACGCTCTGGACAAGCTTGGATCATCCGGACCAGTTCGGCCTCCTCCTCAAATTGACCAAAGAGAACGCGCTTCGCGCCTTCCTTGACGATGATCTTGCCCGTGTTACTTCCTCGAAGCGTAATCAGCTCTTTGTAGTGGGTATAGACCACTACATCACAGTATTTCGTAAGCAGATCGATGACATTCACAAACTTTGAGCAGTAGCAATGCTGCAACAGCAGCCAGCACTCACCGCACGAGTGTGGCGCGCTATTGAGTTCGTGCATGGTCTTCAATGCGAAGTCAGAGTGCTGTTTTAACTGTGGAGAATTGATGTGCTCCAGTAGGGATTTCGCCGAGCCCCTAGCGCTGGAAGCATTTTCCTTTGCTTCTGCACTTGGGGCTTTAGCCTCAGTCATACCATCGGCTCCGACCGCCGTACAGCTCACAGCCGCTGTACCCTGGCTCTTGTGAGACTCCAAGGACATGTCGTTTTCGTCAGATCTTTCGGGGACTGCTGGGTTGAAACTTTATACTCAGTCTTACACACCCACTCCTGTCTATCTGGTGTAACGCTTTGCCCCACTCACTGGCGAAGAACCGTGTATACAGTAACTGCGAAAATGTGGTGACTCCATCCACCACTCGCTGGGACATCATAAGTCCGTCGCACGGGGTGACGAAATACTCCTTCTTAATCGAAGTGGAATAGGTTGGTTTAGCGGGGGAAATCACGCGAGTAGTGGAATATGAAGGCATTCCGAGTATTCAAAAGTGAGCATCAAGACCTGATCCACGACGTCGCGTTCGATTACTATGCTAAGCGCATCGCATCCTGCAGTTCTGATGGTACCATACGCATCTGGGATCAGTCCAGCGAGAACGGTGAATGGCGATGTACCGACCAGATCAAGGCGCACACCGGTACAATTCATCGTGTAGTGTGGGCCCACCCAGAATTCGGCCAGGTACTCGCCTCGTGTGGCAGTGATAACGAGGTTGCCATTTTCGAAGAGACACCCGATGGATGGAAACGACATGTGATTGGGCACGCCAAGGACGCAGTTGTGTGTGTCGAATTCGCACCACAGCACTTGGGATTGAAGCTTGCAACCGCCTCACTCGATGGTCGCGTTCGGGTCTACTCATGCACAGACCCCACGCTCGTGACTTGGACGGCTCCTCAGATTCTTGAAGTCGCGCAGAGCGATGCTTACTGCCTAGCGTGGTCGCCCTCTCCGTTCGAAGGTCCCGCGCTTGCAGTCGGCGCTCGTGATCGGGTCCGAATATACAATTTCTATGAGGAACACAACCGCTGGGCGTTCTCCGCAGATCTGCCTGGTCACCAGGGTGCGGTCTACGACGTTGCCTGGGCACCCGGCATGGGAAGAAGTTATCATCTCATCGCGACCGCATGCGCGGACTCGTGCGTGCGCATTTTCAAGTACTGGCCCTATGGCCGACCCGCCGGCGCAGCGGACGCAACCACTGACCTTACAACGCCGTTCGGGTTCATTGGGGAGAATCTGCTCGAGGCGATGGGTCCTTCCTCTGAAGACATTCTGCTTGATTCAGTCTCGCAGCCTCCGCCTGGGCTGATTCCTGAGAGCAAAGATGCTGACTCAGATAACAAGTCACGAGCTTTTACGCGAGGTATTGCAGTTTGTGTTGCCACACTATCTGCGCATGAATCGCGTGTACGGCGCGTACAATGGAACCTTACGGCGACTACCTTGGCGTCATCAGCCGACGATGGTACAGTGCGACTCTGGGCAGAGGACTTAGACGGTGTATGGCGTCAGGTCATGATCGCTAGCGGCGAAGACTCAGGCGCTCGCTACGCGGAAGAAGAGCCTGAAGACACAAGCAGCAAAGCCATCACTGGGGCAAGCAAGCAACCCCAGCTCGTGCTTAAGCCGCCTACTTCAACAATGGCAACGACGTCAGCATTTGGCGCACGCCCAGCAGGAGTACACGCTGGTCTTTCACAGGTAAAGCCATCAATGCCACAAGCTGGAGCACCCTCTGGAGCTAGTCTTGCCGTATCGCCAACCGCGGCATCACCATCAGCTGAGGCACCTACTCCTACTGCCCCGCCTTCTACGACTTCAACAATGGGTTCTAAGTTCCTTTCATTTGCGAGGGTGGCTCCATCCACTCAGCCAGCAGTCTCCCCGACTGCAGAAGCAACGGTCAGTACAACAACGGCACAAACTCTGCCAGGGGAAAGTGCTCCAGCCCCAGCACCGGCTTCGCATGGAGGCACTCCCAGCACCTCACCTACTGCACAGCAAACTGCCACATCCGTCGCCAAGACTCCCTTTGGAGGCACGTACAAGCTCCCATCGGGACCATTTAACCGCTTCACACATAAGGGTCAGCCTTCTGGAACTGGCAAATAGGCCTTGAAACGACTCCGTATAGTTTTCATGATCACCACATAAACTGGCCGACCTTCTGTATATAGTGTACAAAACGCGTATAAATCTGCAAGCGAGGTGGCTTTATGGACTAGTGTAAACTGCCTGCTATGCGGCGTGTAGTAGCTACGACTTGTCAAACTATGGATTGGGTTTGCTCTGTCTGCTCAAATTCGATAGCCTCTTTTTGTTCGTCTGCTGCTGCAGTGGCAGAGGGCCCAAGGCTCCACTCT
>Ga0182741_1002605_pt1 | contig 20662 bp, 21 predicted proteins | sample eDN5th37CBELigOP_FD_128874 | JGI IMG/M metagenome (GOLD analysis project Ga0182741, IMG submission 128874) | Enriched Organic Plus compost microbial communities from Emeryville, California, USA - eDNA 5th pass 37_C BE-Lig OP (version 2) (version 2) ... | reverse complement strand
TCGCACGCGCCTCGGCCGATCTGTGGCGCGTCCTGGACGCCGGCGGTGTCGTCGTCGGCCACCTGCAGGTCGTCGAGCACCCGCTCGGGCTCCGCTACCGTGCGCGGCGGTTCCATGTCGCGACGGGTCGGTTCCGCGACCTCGGCGACTTCTGGTCCGCGGACGACGCGGTCGCCGCGCTGCGAGCTTGATCGGCCCCACCGGCCCCCGCCGCCCGGGTCAGACCACGGCGTCGAGCAGTTCCGCCGGCGCGCCCGCGGCGACATCCGCCCAGGAGGCCGCGAGGATCTCCACAGCGCGGGCGAGATCCTGCGGGGTGCCGGTGAAGGGGAGGCGGAGGTGGCGCTCGTGTCCCCCGTCCACCGCGAACCGACCGCCGGACGAGAGCATGAGTCCGCGTGACCGTGCCCGCAGGACGAGGCTCGAGCTGACCGGCGCGCCGAGACCCACCCAGTACGACACTCCCCCGTGCACCTCCGGGACGTGCCACTGCGGGAAGGCGTCCGCCAGGTGCGCGCGCAGGGCGTCGCGCCCGGCGCCGAGCTGGAGCGCCCGCTGCGCGAGCACCTCGGGCATGTGGGCGAAGACGCGCTGGGCGACGAGCTGCTCGAAGTCGGGAGTCCCGAGATCGTGCGCGGGCCGCGCGCCGAGAAGACGGCGCAGCGTGTCGGGATCGCTGCGCACCCAGCCGACCCGCAGACCTCCCCACACCGTCTTGCCGAAGGATCCCAGCGTGATCACGCGCAGCCCGTGGTGCGCGCGCGCGAGCGCCGCGTACGGCGTCGTGCCGCGGCCGCGATCGATGTCGAGCTCCGCGGTCGTCTCGTCCACGATGAGGATCGTCCCCATCGCGGCGGCCTGCTCGGCGAACAGGGTGCGCTCGCGGGCATCCATCGTGCGGCCCGTCGGATTCTGGAAGTCGGGCATGAGGTAGGCGAGCGTCGGCACCGCGCGCTGGAACGCATGGGCGGCGCGCTCCAGGTCCCATCCCGTCGCCGTGTCGACGGGGACGCCGATGAGCCGCGCCCCGCGGCGGCGGAACGCATCGGCCGCGTGCGGGTACGTGGGCGTCTCGATGAGCACGCGGTCGCCGGGGCCGGAGAGCACGGAGGAGACGAGGGAGATCGCGCTCTGCGCGCCCGGGGTCACCATGATCTGCTCGGGGTCGGTGGGAAGACCGCGCCGCGCGTAGTGCGCGGCGATCGCCTCCCGCAGGCCCGGTCTGCCCTGGATGTCGTAGCCCGGCCGGGCGACGATCGCGGCGGCGTCGGCCGCGGCCTCGGCGTACACGGCCGCCAGCCCCGGCCAGGCGGCGGGGCTCGCCTGCTGCAGGTCGATGACCCCGTCGCCCGCGGGCAGGGCCGTGATGCGGGACCGACCCAGCGGGAGGGTGACGCTGCCGGACCCGCGGAGGCTCTCGATGTGGCCAGAGTCGCGCAGGCTCCGGTACGCCGCCGCGACCGTCGTGCGACTCACCCCGAGCCGCGCGGCGAGCTCACGCTCGGCGGGCAGGGCGGTACGCGCCGCGATCCGGTTGTCGAGGCACAGCACGCGCACCGCGTCGGCGATGGCCTCGTATGCGGGCTCGCGGGAGCGCCAGTCCCCGAGCAGCCCGGCCAGCGCGTTGGCGGACAGCCGAGAGTCGATCATGCGAGCCAGCGTAACGGAATTGGCATCTTGCAACCAGGCCACTGGCGCGATTGGCTGTTATTCGTGACCCGAAGGATTCTGCAGCTGCTCATCGGCCTCGCCCTGTTCGGATTCGGGTGCGGGCTCATGATCCAGGCGGGGATCGGCCTGGACCCGTGGACCGTGTTCGCCCAGGGCATCTCGATCCACACGGGCATCGGCGTCGGATGGGTGGCCAACCTCATCGGCTTCGGCGTGCTGCTGCTGTGGATCCCCCTGCGGCAGAAGCCCGGCGTCGGGACGATCGCGAACATCCTGCTCGTGGGGACCAGCATCCAGGTGACGGTGGACCTCCTCCCGCTGCCGGAGGAGCTGTGGGTGCGCATCCTGGTCTTCGCGGCCGGCCTCGTGAGCGTCGCGGTCGCCTCGGGGCTCTACATCGGCGCGCACTTCGGCCCCGGCCCCCGGGACGGACTCATGACCGGCATCCGGGCGCGCTTCGGATGGCCGATCTGGCTTGCGCGCGCGGTCGTCGAGATCACCGTGCTCGTCGCGGGCTGGCTCCTCGGGGGCAACGTGGGCGTCGGCACCGTCGCGTTCGCCCTGCTGATCGGGCCGATGGTGCACGTCACGCTCCCCCTGCTGGACGTGCGCCGTCCGCGGCGCGGCGCCCCGCCTCGAGAGGTGCCCGCCCGCGCCGCCTAGCTCGGCGAATCAGTGCTCGCGGAACTCCGGCCAGTCGGCGCCCGGCTTGAGGTGCGCGTGGAGCGCGTTCTTGGCGACATGGAGGGACTCGTAGGACCCCACCGGCGCGTCCGCCCCCGCCATCGTCACGACATACGCGCCGCCGTCCGTCCGGATCATGCCCACGGCCCCCGTCGGGCCGTACGCCACCCAGAGCCTGCGGGTCGTCGTGTCAGTCATGTCGACTCCTTCCCTGAAGGCCGACGCTACGCCCCCGCGTCCGGTTGCACCAGGGTCGCGGCGGGCTTCCCCCGGTCGGTGGGCGAGACGCTACCCTGGAGAGGTCCTTCCCTCCGTAGCTCAGGGGACAGAGCGAGCGGTTTCTACCCGCCAGGTCGGGGGTTCGAATCCTCCCGGAGGGGCCGATCCGGTGTCGCACCCACGCCGATAGGATGACTCCATGGTGGGCGCCTCCGAGAACGACAGACTCGTCTGGATCGACTGCGAGATGACGGGTCTCGACCTCGAAGTCGATGAACTCGTCGAGATCGCCGTCATCGTGACCGATTTCGAGCTGCGCGCGCTCGATCCCGGCTTCCAGATCGTGATCAAGCCCGACGCGTCGGCGCTCGAGAACATGAGCGAGTTCGTCACCGAGATGCACCGATCCTCGGGGCTGCTCGACGAGATCCCGCACGGCGTGAGCCTCGCGGACGCCGAGTTCCAGGCCCTCGAGTACATCCAGCGCTTCGCGCCCGTCGAGGGCAAGGCGCCGCTGGCCGGCAACACGATCGGCACCGACCGCATGTTCCTCGCGAAGTACATGCCGCGGCTCGACCGCTGGCTGCATTACCGCAACGTCGACGTGTCCTCGATCAAAGAGCTCTCGCGCCGCTGGTACCCGCGCGCCTACATCCACGCGCCGGCCAAGGACGGCGGCCACCGCGCGCTCGCGGACATCCGCGAGTCCATCCGCGAGCTCGCGTACTACCGCCAGGCCGTGTTCGTTCCCGAGCCGGGGCCGACCAGCGACAGCGCGCGTGCGGTCGCCGCGTCCGTCGTGTCGTCGTTCACCCCGCGGATGTGAGAGAATCTTCTGGTTGCCCGCGAAGCGGGAGACATGGTGGGTATAGCTCAGTTGGTAGAGCACCTGGTTGTGGTCCAGGGGGTCGCGGGTTCAAGTCCCGTTACTCACCCCAATAGGTGGTCGCGATGATCGAGATGGATGCTGCGGCGTTCGAGGAACTCGTCATCGACGAACTCGATCAGCTCCCCGACGACATGGTCGAGGGGCTGGACAACGTCGTGTTCGTCGTCGAGGACCGCCCCGAGGACGGCACCCTCGATCTGTTCGGCCTCTACGACGGCCTCGCCCTCACCGAGCGCGGCCGGTACGGACTCGGCGAACTGCCCGATCGGATCATCGTGTACCGGGAGCCGCACCTGGCCGCGTGCGAGGACGAGCAGGAGCTGCGCGACGAGGTGCACACCACCCTCGTGCACGAGATCGCGCACTTCTACGGCATCGACGACGACCGCCTCCATGAGCTGGGATGGGCATGATGACGGCGCTCGCAGATCTCGACATCGAACAGGACCTCCGCCACGACGAGGAGGCCACGCGGACACCCGTGTGGCAGACGGTGGTGTGGAACGACCCCGTGAACCTGATGAGCTACGTCGTCCACGTGTTCCGCGAGTACTTCGGCTTCAGCCTGGAGGAGGCCACCCGACGCATGCTCCTCGTCCATCACGAGGGCCGCGCCGTCGTCGCCGAGGGCGCGAGGGAGCAGATGGAGCTGCACGCACAGGCGATGCACGACTACGGCCTGTGGGCGACGGTGAGGAGAGCACCCCGATGACCGCCGATCTCGTCATGCTGACGATCACCCGCGTGGAGTCCCTGCATCTGGCCGACCTCGTCGGGCAGTTCGCCGAGCTGCTCGCCGACACCGACGCCGCCGCCGACCCCGCCGTCGCGCGCCTCGTCCCGGACGCGTACCCGGACGACGAGGAGGCGGGGCGCGAGTTCCGGCGTGCCACCGAGCACGAGCTGCTCAACCGCCGCGCGTCCGACGCGCAGCGCATGCTGGCCGGCCTCGCCGAGGCGGGCGCGCTCGAGCCGGCCGCGGACGCCCGGGTGGACGACGTCATCGACGTCGCCCTCGATCCGGAGGCGGCGCGGGCGTGGATGCGCACCCTGGCGGCCATCCGTCTCGTCATCGCGTCGCGCCTCGGCATCCGCACCGAAGACGACCACGACGAGGACGATCCCCGCTTCGGCGTCTACGACTGGCTCGGGTTCCGGCTCGAGGGACTCATCCAGGCTGTCGACGGCGCCTAGGGCATCGCGAACACGTGCGTCGCGCGCTGCGCGGGCGTGTTCCGCGTGATGTGCTGCTCCTCCTGCTCGGCCCAGCGTCGCCAGTGAGGTCGGTACGCGTCACCGTCGCGATCGAGTGCGCGGCGCCGGCGCGACGGCTCCGGCGACTCCATCCACACCCGCACGTCCGCGAGCGGCTCTGTGCGCGCCTCGAGGATCCCGACGCCCTCGACGATGAGGGGAAGGGCAGGGTCGACCGCGTGCGCCTCGGCGGGCTCGCCGGCGTCCCAGTCCCAGCGCCGCCACACGCCGACGACGCCGCGCGCGTGCGGGACGAGGATCCGCTCCCGCGCGATCTCCGCCCCGGCGTCCAGGCCGTCCCAGCCGGGGTAGATCGAATCGAGTGCGACGACCTGCACGCGACCGCTGAGGGGCCAGTCCTCGACCAGCGCACGGGCGAGAGAGGTCTTCCCCGACCCCGAGCGCCCATCGATGAGCACGACCGGATTCGCCGCCTGCACGCGACGGACGGCACCCACCACGGACCGCACCGCCTGCTCCAGCGCGACGGCGAACGGATCCGGAGCGCTACTTCTTGAGGGCGCGGATGACACGGCTCAGCGCGCGGCCCGCGAAGAAGACGAACGGGATGGCCACGGCGAGAAGGGACACGATGTTGGGCTCGAACCGGAGGTCGTCGCCGCGACGGATGTAGGCGCCGAGCGGGATCACGTAGCCGCCCCCGCCTCCGCCGCCGTTGCCGGCCTCGTCAGATCCCCCGCCGAATCCGGTCCATGTGGCCGCGACCGGGATGATGCGGATGCCGTCGACATCCTGCTGCTCGCCGTAGGCGCTGCGGACGCCGAGCTCCGCCGACTGCTTGCCGAGTTCGAGTGCGATGTTGGGCATGGAGTCCACGCTAGTGCCCCTGCTCCCCCGACGCATCGGGGATCAGCGATCCGGGGAGCGCGGAACCACCGGATTCGACGGGAGGGCGCCGATCGCGCGCCCCGGTTTGAGCAGGCTCGCCCGCGTGATCGCCCCCGATCCGAAGCGCGCCGCGGCGCCGTCCAGTGCGCCTTCGATGCGGCGCCACTCCTCGTCGTCGTCCCACAGCGCGGGTCCCGCGGTGCCCGCCGGCACGAGGTTCTCCGCGCGCACGCCGATCAGGCGGACCGCCATGCGCATCTCCAGCGTGTCGAGCAGGTCGCGCGCCGCCGCCCCGATCCGCTGCCCCACGTCGGTGGGCTCCGGGAGGGTCTGCGACCGCGTGAACGTCGAGAAGTCCGCGAAACGCACCTTCAGCGCCACGGTCCGCGCCTCCCACCCGTTCTCGCGCAGGCGCGCGGCAGCCCGGTCGGACAGGCGGAGGAGCTCGGCGCGGAGGATGCGCGGGTCGGCGATGTCCTCGTGGAAGGTCTCCTCGTGCCCGATGCTCTTCTCGATGCGCGAGGTGGAGACCTCGCGGGCGTCGAGTCCTCGGCTGAGATGCCACACGCGGTCGCCCATCGCGGCGCCGAGGATCCGCTCCAGGACGGGACGGGGAGTGTCGAGGATGTCGGCGACGGTGCGGATGCCGCGCGACTCGAGTGCCTCGGCGCTCTTGGGGCCGACACCCCACAGCGCCCGCACGGGGCGTGCCGCGAGGAACGCCTGCGTGTGTGCGGCGGCGACGACGAGCAGACCGTCGGGCTTGCTGATCGTCGACGCCATCTTGGCGACGTGCTTGGTCGCCGCGACGCCGATGCTCGCCGTGAGCCCGGTCTCGTCGCGGATGCGCCGGCGCAGATCGACCGCGATCCGCCCCGGTGTGCCGAGGAGTCGTCGGGCGCCGCGCACGTCGAGGAAGGCCTCGTCGATCGACAGCGGCTCGACGAGGGGCGTGACGTCGCGGAAGATCCCCATCACCTCGGCCGACTTCTCCAGGTACCGGTCGAAGTGCGGCATCACGGTGATCGCGGACGGGCACAGCCGAAGGGCCTGCGACACCGGCATCGCCGAGCGCACGCCGAACCGGCGGGCCTCGTAGGTGGCGCTGGAGACCACGCTGCGGCCTTCGGGCGCGCCGACGATCACCGGCTTGCCCCGAAGGCTCGGGTCGTCGAGCACCTCGACGGACGCGTAGAAAGCGTCCATGTCGACGTGCAGGATGCCGGTGCCCGTATCGTCGGCGCCCTCGGGCGAGACGATGCGCCCCGTTCCGTCGCCGCGTCCCATGGCACCCATTCTCCCCGGCACCGCCGACATCCCCGCGCCGGCGGGGATGTCGGCGACCGGTCTACTGCTGTGCGGCGCGCTCCAGGATGAGCTCGCGCACGCGTGCGGCGTCCGCCTGGCCCTTCATCGCCTTCATCACTGCGCCGATGATCGCGCCGGCGGCCTGCACCTTGCCGTCGCGGATCTTCTCCAGCACGTCCGGCTGCGCGGCGAGGGCCTCGTCGATCGCGGCGATGAGGGCGCCGTCGTCGGAGACGACGGCCAGCCCGCGGGCGTCGACGATCTCCTGCGGCGAGCCCTCGCCCGCGATCATGCCCTCGAGCACCTGGCGCGCGAGCTTGTCGGTGAGGGTCCCGGCGTCCACGAGCTGCTGCAGGGCGGCGACGTCCGCGGGCGCGACGAGGTCGGACGCCTCGCGGCCCTGCGCGTTCGCGATGCGGGCGATCTCGCCCGTCCACCACTTGCGAGCCGCTCCGGGCGACGCGCCGGCGGCGATCGTCGCCTCCACCTCGGAGAGGATGCCGCCGTTGACGACGTCCTGGAACTCGAGGTCGGTGAAGCCCCAGTCGGCCTTGAGGCGGCGGCGCCGGGCGGCCGGAGGCTCGGGGAGCGCGGCGCGCAGCTCCTCGATGAGCTCAGGAGACGGCTCGACGGGGAGCAGGTCCGGCTCCGGGAAGTAGCGGTAGTCGTCGGCATCCGACTTGGGACGACCCGGCGACGTGGTCCCGGTGTCCTCGTGCCAGTGACGCGTCTCCTGGGTGATCGTCCCGCCGGCGGCGAGGATCGCCGCCTGCCGCTGGATCTCGTAGCGGACGGCGCGCTCCACGGAGCGCATCGAGTTGACGTTCTTCGTCTCGGTGCGTGTGCCGAGCTTCTCGGCGCCGCGCGGACGCAGGGAGACATTGGCGTCGCAGCGCAGGTTGCCGCGCTCCATGCGGGCATCCGAGATGCCGAGCGCGAGGACGATGTCGCGGATCGTCCGCACGTACGCGGCCGCGAGCTCGGGCGCGCGGTGCTCGGCGCCGAAGATCGGCTTGGTCACGATCTCGACCAGCGGGACGCCCGCGCGGTTGTAGTCGACGAGCGAGTACTCGGCGCCCTGGATGCGCCCGGTCGAGCCGCCGACGTGCGTGAGCTTGCCGGCATCCTCCTCCATGTGGGCGCGCTCGATCGGGACGGTCACGATGGTCCCGTCGGCGAGCTCCACCTCGACGGAGCCCTCGAAGGCGATCGGCTCGTCGTACTGGGAGATCTGGTAGTTCTTGCCGAGATCGGGGTAGAAGTAGTTCTTCCGCGCGAACCGGCTCGACGGCGCGATCGAGCAGCCGAGCGCCAGGCCGAGGCTGATCGAGTACTTGACCGCCTGCTCGTTGACGACCGGCAGCGAACCGGGAAGACCCAGGTCGACCGGCGCGAGGTCGGTGTTCGCCTCGCGGCCGAACGAGTTCGGCGCCGCCGAGAACATCTTCGTCGCGGTGTTCAGCTCGACGTGCACCTCGAAGCCGAGCACCGGCTCGAACATCTCGAGGGCCTTGTCGAAGTCCATGAGTGCGTCCTTGGCCATCAGCGGTTCCCTCCCGCGAGCTCCGGGGCCCTGTCGAGCAGCGGACCGCCCCACGAGTCCACGAGGAGCGCCTCGACGGCCGCCCCGACGCGGTACAGGCGCGCATCCTCGCGGGCGGGAGCGAGGAACTGGATGCCGACGGGCAGGCCGTCCTCCTCGGCCAGGCCCGAGGGGATCGAGATCCCCGGGACGCCGGCGAGGTTGGCGGGGATCGTCGTGACGTCGTTGAGGTACATCTGCAGCGGGTCGTCGATCTTCTCTCCGAGGCGGAACGCGGTCGTCGGCGCGGAGGGCGTCGCGATGACGTCGACGTCGGCGAACGCCGTGTCGAAGTCGCGCTGGATGAGCGTGCGCACCTTCTGGGCCGAGCCGTAGTAGGCGTCGTAGTAGCCGGCGCTGAGCGCGTAGGTGCCCAGGATGATGCGCCGCTTCACCTCGTCGCCGAAACCGGCCTCGCGGGTCGCCGCCATGACGTCCTCGACGGTGCCGCCGGGGACGTCGACGCGCATGCCGAAGCGCACCGAGTCGAATTTCGCGAGGTTGCTCGACGCCTCGGCGGGGAGGATCAGGTAATAGGCGGCCACGCCGTACTCGAAGTGCGGCGCGCTGACCTCGACGATCTCGGCGCCCTGCGCCTCCATGGCGGCCAGTGCCGCGCGGAACGACGCCGAGACGCCGGCCTGGAAGCCGCTGTCCGGGAGCTCGCGGATCACGCCGACCTTGAGGCCGCGCAGGACGTCGCCGCGCGCGCCCTCGCGGGCGGCGTCCGCGAACGACGGCCAGGCGTCGGTGAGCGAGGTGGAGTCGTGCGGGTCGTGCCCGCCGATGACGTCGTGCAGGAGCCCGGCGTCGAGGACCGTGCGGGTCACCGGCCCCACCTGGTCGAGGCTGGATGCCAGGGCGATGGCGCCGTAGCGGCTGACGCCGCCGTACGTGGGCTTGACGCCGACGGTGCCCGTCACGTGCGCGGGCTGGCGGATCGATCCGCCGGTGTCGGATCCGAGCGCGAGCGGCGCCTCGAAGGCGGCCACGGCCGCGGCCGAGCCGCCGCCCGAGCCGCCCGGGATCCGCTCGAGGTCCCACGGGTTGCGCGTCGGGCCGTACGCGGAGTGCTCGGTCGAGGACCCCATGGCGAACTCGTCCATGTTGGTCTTGCCGAGCGCCACCAGGCCGGCCGCGCGCGAGCGGGCGACGACCGTCGCGTCGAACGGCGACATGTAGCCCTCGAGGATGCGCGAGCCGCTCGTGGAGGGCATGTCGGTCGTCACCAGGACGTCCTTGATCGCGAGCGGGACGCCGGCCACCGGGCCGAGTTCCTCGCCCGCGGCGCGACGGCGGTCGATGTCGGCTGCGACGTCCAGCGCGGACGCGTTGACGTGGAGGAAGGCGTGCACGTCGCCGTCGACGGCGGCGATGCGGTCGAGGTGGGCCTGCGTGGCCTCGACGCTGGACACCTCGCGCGAGGTGAGGGCGTCGGCGAGCTCCGCGGCGGAGAGGCGGGTCAGGTCGCTCACTGCTCCTCCCCCAGGATCGCGGTGACGCGGAAGCGGCCGTCGGCGGCGTCGGGCGCGTTCGACAGCGCCTGCTCCTGCGTCAGGGTCTCCCCCACGACATCCGGTCGGTACACGTTGGACAGCGGGATCGGGTGGCTCGTCGCCGGCACCTGGGGCGTCGCCACCTGGGACACCTTCGCGATGTTGTCGACGATGACGTCGAGCTGTCCGGTGAGGCGCTCGACCTCCTCGTCGCTCAGCTGGATCCGGGCGAGCACGCCGAGATGGCGCACGAGATCGGGGGTGATTTCAGACACCGGACAAGTCTACTTGGGCCGCTGAGCCGGGTCGGGACGCCGCGGATCGCACCGGCGCGACTCGGGACGCCGCTCCCCTGACATCCCGGGAATGCCCGCGCGTTCACTGATCCCGACAGCGCCCGCAGGGGGCGTCGAGGAGAGGACCGGATCATGAACGCCCGCCGCACGAGCGCGATGCCCGCGCAGAACTTCTTCCGAACCGCGGGGTGGGGAGCGCTCCTCGCCGCCCTGGTGTATCTGCTTCAGCCGCTGGGCGTGCTCGTCCTCGTCCCCGAGGCGACCGAGGTCGGCTACTGGGCCGATCCCGCGCATGTCCAGGACTCATGGTGGGAGGGCCCGTACGAGGTGCTCACCTTCGGCGGCATCGCCGTGGGGACGGCGCTCCTCGTGATCGCACTCGCGGCGTCCGTGCGGACGACCGGGGTCGCGAGCAGGGTGGCGACGGCCTTCGGCATCATCGGCGCGGGCGGGTGGCTCGCGGTGGCGGGCCTCGCACTGGCGCAGCGGTCGATCGTCGCCGTCGCGCTCTCCGAGGTCGGCAGCGCGCACGAGGCGCAACTGGGCGACCTGCAGGCCACCAACGTGGTTCTGACCGGCCTGGTCGGGGTCGGCGCACTCGGTGCCTGCGTGTGGGCCGTCGCGACGGGCATCGCATCCCTCCGCGGGAGCGGCCCGGTCGGCCGCGGCATCGGCGTCCTGTGCCTGATCGGGGGCATCGCCGTCCTCGCGGGCGCCGTCATCCCGCTCCATCCGATCACCGGAGCGCTCGTCCTCATCCCGTTCTATCTCGCGCTCGGGATCACGCTGCTCGTCTCCGCCCGCCGACGCCGGTCGCGCGCGCCGGGCGCACCCGAGGAACTGCTGTCGCGCGAGGGCACCACGGTGGAATGATCGCCCCATGGATGGGAGTGTCCTGATCGCGAGCCAGGGCCTGGTCGTGGCGCTCTCCTGGCCGCTGGCCGTCGCTGTCGTCGTCGCGACATGGCAGCGACGGTCGGCGCGCCTGTGGCTGCCGGCCCTCGCCACCGCCGCCCTGCTCGTCTCGACGGGGCTCGTGGCCCTGCGTCTCGAGTCGCCGTGGGTGGGCGTCGTGTGGTTCGCCGCATTCCCCATCCTGATGGCGACGTATCCGGACGGCCGGCTCGTCCCACGATGGGGGCTCGTGCCCATCGTGGCGTGGCTCGCCCTCAGCCTCTGGTACGTGGCCAGCGGCGGCGCGGTGGCCGACGAGCCGTGGTGGATCTACGCCGCCGCATCCCAGCTGGCGCTGGCGTGGTTTCCCGTCTACCGGTACCGGCGGCGGCTGACGACGGGCGAGCGGGCCCAGGTCCGCTGGCCGATTCTGGGCCTCGTCATCGAACTGACGGCATACGCCGTGCTCATCGCCGCGGAGGGCGGCACGGTCGCCGCCCACGGCCCGCTCTCCGTCGCCGCGGCGAACCTGGCAGGCTGGCCGCTGCCGGTCGCCCTCGCGATCGGACTCCTCTGGCCCACGGTGGCGGACGTCGATCGCGCGCTGCGCGTCACTCTGCTCGTCGTGCTCACAGGAGCCGCGGCGGCCGCGGCGTACGGCCTTGTCACGGCGGCCCTCGGCGCGTGGAGCGTCGGAACCGTCCCCGCGGGCTGGGCCGGCGCGGCCGCGGCCGCGGCGGTCACGGTCCCTGCGGCGCGCGGCTCGGCTCGTGCCGCCGATTGGCTCGTGTACGGCGGCAGAGCCTCTCCGGACCGCGCGAGCGCGACGCTGCGCCACCGTCTGGACGCGCAGTCGTCTCCCGCCCTGGTCACGCGCACCCTCGCGGAGGCGACGACGGAGGCGATCCGCTCGCCCGGGTGCGCCGTGCTGACCACGTCGATCCCGGGCGCTCACAGCGGCTCGGCCGACGTCGCGGACGGCGTCGACGTCCCGCTCACGTATCAGGGCGAGTCGCTGGGGGTCGTGCGGGTCCTGCCGCGCCGCGGCGAGACGGGACTCACCGCCCGCGACCTCCGCGTCGTCACGGCTCTCGCGGCACAGGCGGCCCCCGCCGTCCACGGAGCGCAGATGCTGGCCGACGCACGTGCGGCCCGCGCCGATCAGCTCATCGCGCACGAGGAGGAGCGCAAGCGTCTGCGCCGCGACCTCCACGACGACCTCGCGCCGACCCTGGCCGGACTGGGCATGGGGATCTCCGCCGTGAGGGAGCGCTTCGCCGACGCGCCGGAGGACGTGCGCGAGATCGTGGAGGACCTCCACGACGGCATCCGCCAGGCGATGGCGCAGACGCGCGATCTCACGCACGGTCTGCGCCCGCCGATCCTGGACGATCGCGGCCTCGCCGACGCGATCCGCGCCAGGGCACGGCCACTCACCGCGGCGGGCATCGAGGTCACGCTCGACATCAGGGAGGACGGAGAGGTCCCCGCTGCGGTGGAGCTGGCCGTGTTGCGCATCGTCCAGGAGGCCATGCACAACGTGCACAAGCACTCCCGCGCGACCGCCTGCGCCGTGACCGTGGCGAGACGGGCTGCGGCGCTCGAGGTGTCGGTCGTGGACGACGGCGTGGGCATGGATGCCGCCACTCCGCGAAGCGGACTCGGACTCGACTCGATGCGCTCCCGCGCCCACGAACTGGGCGGCGCGGCGTGGATCGGTCCGACGCCGGGCGGCGGAACACGGGTGCGCGTGCGGTTGCCGCTGAGCGGAGCCGCGGCATGACCGCCGTGCTGGTCGTCGACGATCACCCGCTGTTCCGGCGGGGGCTGGTCGCGCTGCTGAAGGCGTCCGGGTTCACGGACGTGCGCGAGTCGGCGAGTGCCACCGAGGCGATCGCACTGGCATCCGAGCGACCGCCCGAGATCGTGCTGCTGGACCTGGGCCTTCCCGACATGGCGGGCCACCTCGCGGCGCGACGGCTCATGGGCGAGCACCCGGAGACGCGCATCGTCGTCGTCAGCATGCACGACGACGCAGAGTCGGTACGCCATGCCCTCGACGCAGGCGCCATCGGATACGTCGTGAAGGACGCGCCGCCGGATCAGGTGATCACGGCGGTGCGCGCCGCGCAGGCCGGGGCGTCGCTGCTGAGCAGCGGCGTCGCCCGCCCGGTCCCGGCGGCCGACGCGGGCCGGGATCCGATCTTCGCCGGGATGACCCCGCGCGAGCGGAGCGTGGCGCGGCTCCTCGCCCAGGGGCTGCCCAACCGCATCATCGCCGAGCGGCTCGGCGTCTCGTCGAAGACGGTCGCCAACTACGTGTCGAGCCTCCTTCTCAAGCTGGACGCCGAGGACCGCCATGACGCTGCTCGACGCCTGCGGGACGCCGCGGATCGCACCGGCGACTAGTCTGACCCCGTGACGACCTACGACCCGCCGCGCCCCTGGATCACCAGCTACGCCGAGGGCGTGCCGGAAGACCTGCCCCCGGTCACCGGTTCCCTCGTGGACATCGTCGCCGCCTCGGCGCGCGACTATCCCGACGCGCCCGCCCTGCAGTTCTTCGGCCGCGAGACGAGCTACCGCGACCTGCAGGGCGCGATCGACCGCGCGGCCGCGGGGCTCAAGGCCCTGGGGGTCGGCGCAGGCGACCGCGTGGCCATCGTCCTGCCGAACTGTCCTCAGCACATCGTCGCGTTCTACGCCATCCTGCGGCTCGGCGCGATCGCGATCGAGCACAACCCGCTCTACACGCCGCGCGAGCTGCGCAAGCAGTTCGAGGACCACGGCGCCAAGACGGCGATCGTGTGGAGCAAGGTCGTCCACACCGTGCAGGCCTTCCCCGCCGACCTCGCCGTCCCGAACATCGTGTCGATCGACATCACCCAGGCGATGCCGCTGGGCACCCGGCTCGCGCTGCGGCTGCCGATCAAGAAGGCCCGCGAGTCGCGCGAGGCGCTGCACGAGCGGGTGAGCGGCACGATCGCGTGGGAGACGCTGCTGAAGTCCGCTCCGCTGCCCGCCTCGCATCCCCGACCGGAGACCGACGACGTCGCGATCATCCAGTACACGAGCGGCACCACCGGGACTCCGAAGGGTGCGGTCCTCACCCACCGGAACCTCCTCGCCAACGCCGCGCAGGCGCAGGCGTGGGTGCCGTCCATCCAGCGCGGCAAGGGCTGCGTCGTGTATGCCGTGCTCCCGATGTTCCATGCGTACGGGCTGACCCTCTGCCTGACGTTCGCGATGTCGATGGGCGCGCGCCTCGTCCTGTTCCCGCGCTTCGACCCGGACATGGTGCTCACCGTCACGAAGAAGCACCCCGCTACCTTCCTCCCGCTGGTCCCGCCCATCGCCGAGCGGCTGCTGAAGGCTGCGCAGATGAAGGACGTGTCGCTCGCGGGCACGGAGATCGCGATCTCGGGGGCCATGGCGCTCCCCCACGAGCTCGTGGTGCCGTTCGAGGCGGCGACGGGAGGCTACCTCGTCGAGGGGTACGGCCTCTCGGAGTGCTCGCCGGTCCTGATGGCCAATCCCGTCGCCGACAACCGCGTGCCCGGGAGCGTGGGCCTGCCGCTGCCGGGCACCGAGTGCCGCGTCGTCGACCCGGAGCAGCCCACCCTCGACGTGCCGGCCGGTGAGCGCGGCGAGCTCATCGTGCGCGGACCGCAGGTGTTCCAGGGCTACTACGGCAAGCCGGAGGCCACCGCCGAGGTCATGGTGGACGGCTGGTTCCGCACCGGCGACATCGTCCAGATCGACGACGCCGGCTTCGTGCGCATCGTCGACCGCATCAAGGAGCTCATCATCACCGGCGGCTTCAACGTCGCCCCCACCGAGGTCGAGAACGCGGTGCGCCAGCACCCGGATGTCGAGGACGTCGCCGTCGTCGGGCTCCCGAGCGAGCACTCCGGCGAGGAGGTGGTCGCGGCGATCGTGCTGCGACCGGGAGTGACCGACCCGGATGTCGAGGGGATCCGCGCGTTCGCCCGGGACATCCTCACCCCCTACAAGGTGCCGCGGCGCATCTTCGTGGTCGACGAGCTGCCGAAGTCGCTCATCGGCAAGGTCCTGCGGCGCCGCGTGCGGGAGTCTCTGCTCGCGCTGTCACAGGGAGGGTAAGGAGGTTATCCCTTCGGTTCGAGTCTCCTGCGCCGTCTCGCTACGTTGGACCCCTCGGCGCGTCGCCGGGACACCACGGAGGGGGAGACTCACATGCGTACCCAGCGCTTCCACGCCATCGCGGCGACAGCCGCGCTCGCGCTCATGCTCGCCGGCTGCACCGGCGGCGGGGGCGACACGAACTCGGCCGGGGCGCCGAACGACGGCAACGTGCAGAACTCGGCCCCCGCGCAGTCGGGCGATCAGTCGAAGGCGGATGCCTGCCAGGTCGTGCAGGACAGCCTCGCCGAGTTCTCCGAGCTGAGCTCGCAGATGGACCCGACCAATCCGCAGGCGATCATCGACAAGTTCACGGAGCTGTCGTCGAAGTCGTCCGACGCGCTGAACTCGATCACCAACGACGAGGTCAAGGCGTCGGCCTCGAAGGCCGCCACGGCGCTCGGCGACTACGTCGAGTTCCTCCAGGTCGTCATCTCCGACCCGAGCAAGGCGGCGGACATGTCCGGACAGATCACCTCGCTGCAGGAGGCGTTCACGGAGGTCGGCACGGTCTGCGCGAGCTGACCTGACCCACACGAGAGAGGGGCGGCGCGCATGCGTCCGCCCCTCTTCTGCGTCTGCGCGCCTCAGCCCGCGTCGGGGGCGAGCGCGTCCAGCGCGGCCGGCCCCTGCTCGACGAGGATCTTGAACTGCGCCGCGTCGATGATCCGCACGCCCAGCTCTTCGGCCTTCGCGAGCTTCGAGCCCGCGCCGGGGCCGGCGGCGACGAAGTCGGTCTTCTTCGAGACGCTCGAGGCCGCCTTCCCGCCGGCGGCGATGATGGCCTCCTGCGCGCCCTCGCGGCTGTAGCCCTCGAGGCTGCCGGTGGCCACCACCGTGAGGCCTTCGAGGACGCCGCCGGCGACGGCAGCGGCTCCCGGACCGGGGTGGCCGGGTGTCGCGAGCTGCGCGCCCGCGGCCTCCCAGCGCTCCACGATCTCGCGGTGCCAGTCGACGGCGAACCAGTCGATGAGCGAGTCGGCGATGATGCCGCCGACGCCCTCGACCGCGGCGAGCTCTTCCCGCGTGGCCGCACGGATCGCGGCGACCGAGCCGAACCACTGCGCGAGCGCGCGGGCCGCGACGGGACCGACGTGACGGATGTTCAGCGCGACGAGGAAGCGCCACAGCTCCTTCGTCTTCGCCTTCTCGAGCTGGTCGATGAGGGTGACCGCCTGCGCGGACGGCTGCGGGCCGGTGATGCCCGCCTTCTTCTCGGCGGCGGTCGGGTTGCGGCGGAACGGCGCACGGCGCACCGGCTCGCCCGTCTTCTCGTCGAGCTTCAGCTCGCCGGTCTCGGCGTCGCGGACGACGGCCTCGATGGGGATGAGCTGCTCGACGGTGAGATCGAACAGGCCCGCCTCGGTGTCGAGGACCGCCTTCTGCGGCTCGATCGGGTGCGTCAGCGCCGCCGCGGTCACCTCGCCCAGCGCCTCGATGTCGAGCCCGCCGCGCGAGCCGATGTGCTCGACCCGACCGCGCACCTGTGCGGGGCACGAGCGCGCGTTCGGGCAGCGCAGGTCGATGTCGCCCTCCTTGGCCGGCGCGAGCGGGAAGCCGCACTCGGGGCAGTTCTCCGGCATGACGAACTCGCGCTCGGTGCCGTCGCGCAGCTCGACCACCGGCCCGAGCACCTCGGGGATGACGTCGCCCGCCTTGCGCAGCACGATCGTGTCGCCGATGAGGACGCCCTTGGCGCGGACGACATCCTGATTGTGCAGTGTCGCCTGCCGCACGACGCTGCCCGCCACCCGCGCGGGCGCCATCACGGCGTACGGCGTCGCACGGCCGGTCCGACCCACCGACACGACGATGTCCAGCAGCTTGGTGTTGACCTGCTCGGGCGGGTACTTGTACGCGATCGCCCAGCGCGGGGCACGGCTGGTCGCGCCGAGCTCGTCGTGCAGTGCGAGGTCGTCGACCTTGACGACGATGCCGTCGATCTCGTGCTCGACGTCGTGACGGTGCTCGCCGTAATGCGCGACGAAGTCGAGCACGCCGTCGATCGTCTCCGTCGTCTGGAAGTAGGGGCTCGTCGGCAGGCCCCACTCGGCCAGCAGCGCGTAGGTCTCGCTCTGCGAGGCGACGGGCGGGTTCTGCCAGGCGCCGATGCCGTGCACGTAGAGCCGGAGCGAGTCCAGGCGCGCGCGCCCCGCCTCGAGCTCCAGGCCGTCCTTCTTGTCGAGCTGCTGGCGCAGTCCGCCGCTCGCGGCGTTGCGGGGGTTCGCGAAGGCGGGGAAGCGGCGCTCCGCGGCGATCCGCGCCCGCGCCTCGTCGAACGAGCCCCCGCGCGACCGCGCCTGCTCCACCGCCCGATCGCGCATGGCGGCCTGCAGCGCGTTGAGCTCCTCGAACGCCGCGACCGGGATGAACACCTCGCCGCGCACCTCGACGAGGTCCGGATGCCCGGATCCGGAGAGACGCTGCGGGATGCCGGGCACGCGCACGGCGTTGACGGTGACGTCCTCGCCGACGCGACCGTCGCCGCGGGTCGCGGCCGAGGTGAGGACGCCGCGCTCGTAGCGCAGGCTGATGGCGAGCCCGTCGATCTTGAGCTCGGTGAGCCAGCGCACCGGCCCGCCCGCAGCGGCCTGCGTCTTGACGCACCACTCGCGGAGCTCCTCGGGCGAGAAGACGTTGTCGAGGCTCAGCATCCGCTCGGCGTGCTCCACCGGCGCGAACTGCGTGTTCTCGGCCGCCCCCACCGTCTGCGTGGGCGAGTCCTGCCCCTGCAGCTCGGGGAACAGCCGCTCGATCGCCTCGAGCCGGTGCATCCAGCCGTCGTAGGTCGCGTCGTCGACGATCTCGGCGTCGCGCCCGTAATAGGCGTCGCGCGCGCCGAGGATGCGCTCGGTGAGGCTCTCCGCCTCGGCTCGGGCCTCGTCGAGGCTCACGTCGGGAAGCTGCTCTTCGCCTGCGTCTGCCACCCGGCCAGTCTAGGAGCGAGGTGCGACGTTCAGACCCCGACGGGCACGGCCGACACGGTGCGGTCGATCGTGAACTGCCCGATCACCCGCGTGCCGTCGTAGAGCACGGCCGTCTGGCCGGGCGCGACGCCGTCGAACGGGTCGCGCGGACGCACGCTGAGCATGCCGCCCTCCAGCACGGCCTCGGCGGGCACCGGGTCGGCGTGCGCGCGGATCTGCACGTCGCACGAGAACGCGGTGGACTCCGGCGCGCGTCCCGACCATGTGAAGCGCTCCCCCGCGATCTCCGCTGTCGCCAGAGCCTCCTTCGGACCGACCACGACGGTGTTGCTCACGGGCCGGACCTCGAGCACGAAGCGCGGCTTGCCGTCGGGCGCGGGGACGCCGAGCTGGAGCCCGCGGCGCTGACCCACCGTGAAGGCGTGCGCGCCGTCGTGACTGCCCACGACGGCGCCGGACCGGTCGAGGATCTCGCCGCGCTCGGCCCCGACCCGCTCGGCGAGCCACCCGCGGGTGTCGCCGTCGGGGATGAAGCAGATGTCGTGGCTGTCGGGCTTGTGCGCGACGGTGAGCCCGCGCGCCTCGGCCTCCGCGCGGACGACCGCCTTGGAGGGCGTCGCCCCCAGCGGGAAGTAGGTGTGCGCGAGCTGCTCGGCGGTGAGGACCCCCAGCACATAGGACTGATCCTTGGCGGCGTCGGACGCGCGATGCAGCTCACGGCCCCGAGGACCGTCGACGAGCGTCGCGTAGTGCCCCGTGCACACGGCGTCGAAGCCGAGCTCGAGAGCACGCTCGAGGAGCGCCGCGAACTTGATGCGCTCGTTGCAGCGCATGCACGGGTTCGGCGTGCGTCCGGCGCGGTACTCGGCGACGAAGTCCTCGATCACGTCGTCGCGGAACCGCTCGGAGAAGTCCCACACGTAGAACGGGATGCCGAGGCGATCGGCCGCGCGACGGGCGTCCATCGCATCCTCGATCGTGCAGCAGCCGCGGCTGCCCGTGCGCAGCGTGCCGCCCGCGCGCGACAGCGCGAGGTGCACGCCGACCACATCGTGTCCGGCGTCGACGGCACGGGCGGCGGCCACCGCGGAGTCGACTCCGCCGCTCATGGCCGCCAGGATGCGCATCGTTCCAGTCTACGAGCGGGAGGCGCTGCGGGCGCGCTCGACGGCGGCGGGCAGCTCGCGCAGCACGGCGTCGACGTCCGCCTCGCTCGAGGTGGCGCCGAGCGTGAAGCGGAGCACCTGCCGCGCCTCGGCATCCGTCCGTCCGAGGGCCAGCACGACGTGGGAGGGCTCGGGGACGCCGGCCTGGCACGCGGAGCCCGTCGACACCGAGATCCCGCGCTGGTCGAGGAGGAACAGGAGGGTCTCGCCCCACGCTCCGGGGAAGAGGAAGTGGGCGTTGCCCGGCAGGCGGTGCTGCGGGTCGCCGAGCGGGACGGCGCCGGGAACGAGGTCGACGATGCCGGCGGTGAGCCGGTCCCGCAGCGCGGCCAGCCGCACCGACTCGCTCTCCCGCTCGCGCTCGGCCAGCTCCGCCGCGACCGCGAACGCCGCGGCGCCCGCGACATCCTGCGTGCCCGAGCGGAGCCCGCGCTGCTGCCCGCCCCCGTGCTGGAGCGCGGCGATCCCGGCGTGCCGCGACACGACGAGCGCGCCGACGCCGACGGGCCCGCCGATCTTGTGGGCGGAGACGCTGAGGGCGACGAGGCCGCTGCCCGATGCGCCGCTCCCCCGCCACGCCGCGTACCGCACCGGGACGTGGCCGAACGCCGCGACCGCGTCCAGATGTAGCGGCACGCCCGCGTCGGCGGCGGCCGCGCTGAGGGCGGGCGCGTCGTTGACCGTGCCGATCTCGTTGTTCGCGACCAGGGCCGTGGCCAGGGCCGCCCCGGGCATCTCAGCGGCGAAGGCCTCCGCGGGGATGCGGCCCACCCCGTCGAGCGCGACGCCGCGCAGGTGCGCTCCCTCGTGGGCGTGCAGCCACTCCACCGTGTCCAGTGTCGCGTGGTGCTCGCCGTCGGGGAGGACGACGGCGTCGCGGTCGTCCCCGCGCTCCCACCACAGTCCCTTCAGCGCGAGGTTGATCGACTCCGTGCCTCCCGACGTGAAGATCACCTCGATGGGGTCGCAGTCGAGCACTTCCGCGAGGCGCTCGCGCGCGTCCTCGAGGAGCCTGCGCGCGTGCTGACCGGCCCCGTGGATCGAGGACGGGTTGCCGACGGCCTCGGTCGCCGCGAGCCACGCCTCGCGGGCCTCGGGACGCAGCGGCGTCGTGGCCGCATGGTCGAGATAGACCGCCATCCTTCGCCCCTGTCCGCCGTAACCCGCCCGACTCACGCCGCAACTACTGTAGAACGCATGCTCAGCCCGGAGCCCGTCACCCGAACCTCCCCCGGTCTGCTCAGTCCTCATCTCGACGACCTGGGC
>Ga0182741_1002602_pt1 | contig 20679 bp, 20 predicted proteins | sample eDN5th37CBELigOP_FD_128874 | JGI IMG/M metagenome (GOLD analysis project Ga0182741, IMG submission 128874) | Enriched Organic Plus compost microbial communities from Emeryville, California, USA - eDNA 5th pass 37_C BE-Lig OP (version 2) (version 2) ... | reverse complement strand
GCCATCTCCTTCACGCTCACCGCGATCGTGCTCGCCGTCTCGGCGCTGCAGTACTGGTGGACCCGGCGACGGATGGCGGACTGATGGACATGGTCGGCTCGCGCCGTCGGCGCGCTCTCTCCTACGCGGTGCGCTACGCGTTCCTCGTCGTCGCGGCGTTCCTGCTGGTCAACAAGGTGTGGAGCCCGCAGTACTCGCTGTGGCTGGTGCCGCTCGCCGTGCTGGCGATCCCGCACCGCCGCGTGCTGCTGGCCTGGATGACGATCGACGCCCTGGTGTGGGTGCCGCGCATGTACTACTACCTCGGTCCCGACCAGAAGGGCCTGCCCGAGCAGTGGTTCACCGCCACGGTGTTCCTGCGGGACGTCGCCGTCGTCGCGCTGTGCGCGGTGGTTCTCCGGCAGATCTACAGGCCGGTGGAGGACCCGGTGCGCTACGGCTTCGTCGACGACCCCGTCGGCGGGATCCTCGACCAGGCGCCCGACTCGCCGCCGCGGTGGTTGCCGGACCGGTTGAGGCCCGCCCACCGACGGGGGTCGAGGGAAGAATCATCCGAACGGATGATGTCGCACGCGCGGCCCCCGTCCTAGGCTCGGAGAAGAGCTGTAAGGGAGACCGATGACCACCGGCGGGCGGGGATTCGATCGAGGGGTCGAGAGCACGGCCACTCGGTTCACGACATGCGAGCTGGCCTGGTCGGTCGCCGCCGGGGACACCGCCGCCGTCCCCGCTCTCGTGCGCGAGCTGCACCCCCACATCGTCACCTACTGCCGGGGACGGGCACGGCTCGTCGGCAGCCCCTTCGCGGACGCCGATCGTCTCGCCGTGGAGGTGTGCCGCACGATCCTGGCCGAACTCGCCGCGCCGTCGGGCGCCGATCGGCCCTTCGTCCGCACGGCCTACACGATCGCCGCCGACGCGGCCGACACACGGTTCCGTTATCCGGCCGGGTCTCCCCTCACCCACGTCCAGCAGGAGATCCTCATCCTCCGCACCCTCGTGGGCCTCGATCCGCGGCAGACCGCGACCGCGCTGGCGCTCGCACCCGCCCGGGTGGGCGTCGAACAGCATGCGGCGCTGTCCTCGCTCCGCGTCGCCTGACACCCTTGCGCCTAATCTGCCCGTTCGGCGAGTTGTGGCGTTGATATCCGTTTCGTCACATTCGGATCACGGGGCTGTCGGGGGCCTGTGGACCACGCGATGGAGGACGCCGTGCCCTGCACCCCCGACGACCCTTGACCGTTCGCCTTCCGGCGTGTCACCACTCCTCGAGCGTGGTCAGCCCGTCCTGAAGGGCGCGGGCCAGCAGGCTCGCCTTCGTCGGAGCGTCCCGCCCGGCCGACGCGTACTTGACGCGGATCCGCTGCAGATGGGTGTTCAGCGTGCCCACCGAGATGAACAACCGGCGCGCGGCCTCACCCTTCGACTCCGCTCCCAGCCAGGCCAGCAGCACCTCCTTCTCGCGCGCACTCAGCAGGGGACGCACGAGATCGTTCGGCCGCGTCGGCCGGAACGGGGAGTGATCGGGCCACGCGTTCATGGATACCGCCTCTCGGGAAAAGTCGGTCGTGCCCGGAACCGGGCGATCGGGATCGGGAGAAGCCGTCCCGGGAGCCGGGACGGGCGACACGGACCACTTCGGGGGGAGAAAGTCCGATTCGCCGTATTCGCAACGATTCGATTATCCGGCCCGCGGGCACGCGAGGACCCCGTCGGACGGTGATCCCGTACGAAATCCGTACAGCCATACACCTTCTACCTGCGCAAACGAAGACACACCTCAGGGGGAACCGTCCATGACGGACATCGACGTGGAGCCGGCCGACCCGGCCTCCATCACCTCGCGCGCCGACTTCGGGCGCGCCCTGACCGCCCTCCGCACCCGGGCCGGACTGTCCATCCGCGACGTCGTCGACGCCTCCGGTGCACTGCACGGCACCGTCGCCGGATGGTTCTCCGGCCAGCACCTGCCCACCCGCGCGAGCGAGCCGGCCTTCCACTCCGTGCTGCAGGCCTGCGGCGTCACCGACGAGAACGACCGGCAACAGTGGATCGACGCCGCGCGGCGCGCCCGGCAGGCACGCGCCCGGCGGCGGACCACCGACCCCGTCCCCTACCGCGGCCTCGCTCCCTTCCAGGAGGAGGACGCCGAGTGGTTCTACGGCCGCGACCGCCTCACCGACGAGGTCCTCGGCCGGATCCGCGCGGCGATCGCCGGCGAGGGCCCGCGGGTCCTCTTCGTCATCGGTCCCTCAGGGTCCGGCAAGTCCTCGCTCCTGCGTGCCGGCGTCGCCGCGACGGTGGGCTCGCGACCGGAGTTCGCCGACTGGAAGGCGGTGGTGCTGACCCCGTCCTCTGCGGGACCCGACAAGGCCGTCGCCGCCCTGAACGTCGACGCCCCCACCGTGCTGATCGTGGACCAGTTCGAGGAGTTCTGGACGCTCGGCGACGACGAGGGCCGCGCCGACTTCGTCGACCGTCTCGGGGAACTGTCCGCCGAGGTCGTCGTGGTGCTCGGGTTGCGCGCCGATTTCTACCCGCTCGCCGCGCGCGAACCGCGGCTCGTGCCGATTCTCGAGGCCGGTCCCGTGGTGGTCGGGCCGATGTCGCCCGAGGAACTCGAGTCCGTCATCGTGCAACCGGCGGTCAAGGCCGGTTCGACGGTGCCCACCGAACTCGTCCAGGTCCTGCTCGCCGACCTCACCCCGCGCACTTCGCGCTCGAAGGGGGAGGCCGGCATGCTGCCGCTGCTCTCCCACGCCCTGCTCGGCCTGTGGCAGCGCGCCGACCGCCGCACCCTCACCGTCGCCGACTACACGGCCATCGGCGGTATCTCCGGAGCCGTCCAGCAGACCGCCGAGGAGGTGTACTCCACGCTCGGTCCCGGCCGGCAGGCGCTCGCCCGCCGCGTGTTCCTGCGCCTGGTCAACGTCGAGGACGACACCCAGACCCGCCGGCGCGTGCCGCGCAGCGAACTGGCCTTCACCGACGGCGACGGGGTGGACGAGATCGTCGACCGCTTCGCCGACGCCCGGCTCCTCACCGTCGACGAGGACTCCGTCCAGCTCTCCCACGAGGTGCTGCTCACCGCCTGGGACCGGTTGCGCGGCTGGATCGACTCCGACCGCGTCGGCCTGACCGTGCACCGTGATCTCACCCGCGCCGCGCAGGTGTGGGAGGACAGCGGGCGCGACGAGAGCGCCCTGCTCGGCGGCGGCCGCCTCGTCCTCTTCGAGGACTGGAGCCGCACCGACGACAACGGTGAAGCCCTCAACCGGCTCGAACGAGAGTTCCTCGCCGAGAGCGTCGCGCACCGCGACGCCGCCGTCGCCGCCGAACGTCGGCGGACCGCGGTGCTGCGCCGCCTCGTCGGTTCGCTGACCGTGGCGTCGGTCGTCGCCCTCGTGCTCGCGATCGTCGCGACCGTCGCCGGGGTCCACGCGCACTCGCGGAGCATCGAGGCGCAGCAGGCCCGCGACGAGGCGATGTCGCGTCAGATCGCCACCGTCTCCTCCCAGCTGCGCGCCGTCGAACCGTCGGTCTCCGCCCAGCTCGCGATCGCCGGCTACCAGGTCGCCGACACCCCCGAGGCCCGGTCGGCGCTGCTCGACGCCACCGGGGTGCACGTCCCGCTCCGCCTGGCGGGCCCACCCGGCCCGATCCTCGCCCGCGCCACCGCCGACGGCGGTCTCGTGGTGAGCGCCGCTTCGGACGGGCAGGTGCGGATCTGGACGGCCGACAGCCGCGGCCCGGAGACCGAACCCCTCACGACGTTCACCGCCGGTGACGGCGTCGGCGAACTCTACGCGCTCGCCGTCTCCCCGGACGGGAACTCGGTGGCCGTGGGCGGTCAGGGCGGCATCTGGCTGTGGGACATCACCGATTCCGCCACGCCGGATCGGGTGGCCGTGCTGTCCGGTGAGGAGAACACCGCCTACGCCCTCGAATTCTCGCCCGACGGAACACGACTCGTCGCCGGTGTCGGTGACGGATCGATCCTGCGGTGGAACGTCACCGACAGCGGTGCCGCCGCGCTGCCCCCGATCCCCGGGGCGGCCGAAGGGGCGGTGTTCCCGGTCTTCTCCCCCGACGGCCGGCTCCTCGTCGCCGGTGGCCGCCAGATGTCGCTGCGGGTGTGGGAGACGGAGCGGTGGGACACCGAGATGGTTCCGCGTTTCGAGACGGCGCCGGACGGAAGTACCCAACACGTTCTGGCCGTGGCGTTCTCGCCGGACGGGCACACCTTCGCGGCCGGCACCACCGGCCGGCGGGTGATGCGCCTGGACCTCACCGACCCCGCGGCCCCGGTACCTCTGCCGGACCTCGACGGGTTCACCAGCTACGTCAACTCCGTCGCCTTCGATCCCGACGGACGGCGGATCGCCGCGGCGAGTTCCGACAACACCGTGTGGCTGTGGGCGGACGCCACCGACCCCGAGCCCGCCGCGCCGATCGCGACGCTGCCCGGATCCAACCCGGTGACCTCCGTCGTCTTCGTCGGCGACCGGGCGCTGCTCACCACCGCACTGGACGGCGCGGTGCGCTGGTGGCCGCTGCCCGGTCCCGTACTGCCCGCCGACGAGACGATCTACGTCAACCCGATCGGGCCGGACGGTGATCTCGTCCTCTTCGGGCAGGGCCGGTCGGGAGAACTTCCGTTGTGGGACATCGGCGATGCCACCGAGGCACGGGAACTGCCCTCCCTGGTCCCACCGGTCGAGACCCGGTTCAGCGGTGCCGCCACCCTCGCGCCCGACGGAAGGCTGGCCGCGGGCGGCACGTCCACCGGGGCGGTGCACCTGTGGGACGTCGAGGACCCGGAAGCACCCGCCTTCACGGGCACGGTCGAGGAGGCGGTGCCCGGTGTGGTGGGCGCGGTGAGCTTCGACCCCTCCGCTCCGGTGCTCGCGGTGGCCCCGACGGAAGCGAAGACGGTCGCCCTCGTCGACGTGTCCGATCCGGCCGCCCCGCGCGTGGTGAGCACCTTCGAGACGAACGACCTGCCGTACATGATCTCGTGGCATCCCACCGCGCACGTCCTCGCGGTGGCTGCAACCGACGGCAACATCGAACTGTGGGACACCTCGGATTCCGCTGCGGCCCGGAGGATCTCGGTGGTTCCCGGATTCGACAGCCAGACGCAGGCGGTCGCGTTCGGACGCGGCGGCACCCTGCTCGCCGCCGCCAGCGCCGACCGCACCATCCGACTGTGGGACGTCACCGATATCGCTGCCCCGCAGGACCTCTCGCGTATCACCGGCCCGGCCGACGCGGTGTACTCGGTGCAGTTCTCCCCCGACGGCGAGCGACTCGCCGGGGGCATCGGCGACGGTACCGCCTGGATCTGGGACGTGAGCCGACCCGACGAACCGAAGCTGCTCGCGACGCTCACCGCCTACGGAAGCCGGGTCTACGATGCCACATTCGCCGACGACGGCGAGGTGCTCGTCGCGGGTGGCCCGGATCTGTCGGTGCGGCTGTGGCAACTCGATCCGGCGCTCGCCGTCACGCGCCTGTGCGACTCGGTCGGCAGCCCCGTCACCGAGGACGAGTGGGAACGCTATCTGCCGGGCGTGCCGTACCGGCAGCCGTGTGCGGAAGAGGACTGACCCCTGCTCAGATCCGCAGGGCGGTGAACGGTGCGACGGGAAGGTTGCGCACCACGAACCACACCGCCACGACCACCAGCACGACGTGCGGGGTCCACCGGTACCGCGTCCACCGCGGCATCGGTGTGCCCCGCACCCGGCCGACCGTCCACACCGCGAACAGCACCGCGGCGACGACGAGCGCGACCACACCCAGCGCGTTGTAGTGCACGGCCGCCGGGACGTCGAAATGCACCAGCGAGTACAGCATCCGGGAGAGCCCGCAGCCCGGGCAGTGGATGCCGAACAGGGTGTAGGTGGGGCACGGCGGGATGATGCCGCCAGGGGTCGTCGGATCCGCCCACGCCACCAGCGCGCACACCCCGGCGGCGCCCGCGAGGACGGCGGCGGGGGCGGCGAGGGGATGGGCGGTCCGGGTCACGAGATGCTCTTCTCCAGCCGGTCCCGGGTGGCGGGCCATTCGTCGTCGAGGAGCGAGAACAACACCGTCGTCCGCCAGCTGCCGTCGCGACGACGCCGATGCTTGCGGAGCAGTCCCTCCTCCTGCGCGCCGAGACGCAGCACCGCGGCCCGCGACCGCGCGTTGCGCTCGTCGACCTGCCAGGTCACCCGCACCGCACCGAGGACGTCGAAGGCGTGCTGCAACAGCAGGTACTTCGACTCGCTGTTGACGTGGGTGCGCTGTACCCGGGTCGCCAGCCAGGTGTAACCGATGACGAGCGTGCGGTGCTTCGGCTCGATCCCGTAGTAGGAGGTCGACCCCAGCACCTCCCCGGTCGCCCGGTCGACGATCGCGTAGGGCGACCGGGAGGGATCCGCATCTGCCTCACGCACGAACGCGGACGCGTCGTCCAGATCGCGGATCACGGTCGAGGACCACGCGAAGATCGCGTCGGGATCGTCCGCGGCGGCCACCAGCCCCGGGGCGTGGGACCCGCGCAACGGTTCGAGGCGGATCCGGGGACCTTCGAGTACCGGATGCTCCATCCATTCGGGCACTGCATGCTCCATCCAGATGTCGGTCGACGCACTCCCTCCGGGACGGTCGGTCGGCGGCTGTCGTCCGTCTTCTCGGTACGCCGCCACGGGTCCCGGGGCGAGCTCCGGAGGAAGACGAAGAACAGGACGATCGACAGTATGGCCCGGCCCCACACCCCGACGTGCACGAGGACCAGGGGCAGCGTCTCGTCGGTCATGCCCGCCGTGGCCGCGAACCACCGGAAGATGCCGATCCCGATCGCCAGGTCGGCGACGAGATAGGCCGCGACGAGCCCCCACGGCACGCGCAGCAGGATCAGCAGCGGCAGCAGCCACAGCGTGTACTGCGGTGAGTGCACCTTGTGGAAGAGCAGGAAGCCGCACAGCATCGCCGCGCCCGTCCCCAGCCACGGGTACACCCCCTCCCGCAGGTAGCGACGCCATCCGAGGCACAGTGCGAGCACGAGCGAGGCCGCGACGAGCGCCGGCGACAGCACCGCCACCAGGTCGATGAACTCCTGGGTGTTCTCGTACTCCTGGTAGCCGCCGAGCAGCGGTCGCAGCCCCCAGTACCAGATCGAGTTGCTGGTCCCGTCGGCCTCGCGGTTCTGCTGGAAGACGAACGACGCGCGCCATCCCTCGTAGCCGAGGAGGGCGAACGGCGCGTTGATCGCCGCGGCGACGACCGCGGCGGTGCCCGCGACGGCGAGTGCCCCCGACACGTCCCGGCGGCGTTCGGGAGTCTCGCCGCCCGTGAACACGTAGGCGATCAGCGGCAGTACGAACAGGCCCGGATAGAGCTTGAGGCAGAACCCCACCGCGAGGAGCGCCGCGGCGATCACCCCGCGGGTGCGCAGCGACCAGCGCTGCACCGTCATCACCGCGAACGCGGCGACGGTCACCGCCACGACCGACAGGTCCCAGTTGAGGAAGGCGTAGAGCACGAGCGGCGGCGTCGCCGACCACAGCAACGCGGCCCAGCCCGCCATGCGCGCGAGCAGCCACGCGGTGACCAGTCCGAAGGGGGCGAGCAGGAGCGCCGAGTGCAGCAGGAACTCGGTGTCGTTGTGGGCCCCGAGCGCACCGATCCACATGAGCACCCCGCTGAGCACCGGATATTCCACGGTGCCGCCGGTCAGGGCGCCGGTGTCGGTGATGCCGCCGTCGATGAACGGGAAGACGTGCAGGTTGATGCCGCGGCCGATCCACAGCTGCTGGATGTCGGAATAGCAGACGTGTGCGTCCTTGATCTCCTCGAACCGCAGGGTGCGGCCCTCGGCGTCGAACGGTCCCCCGGCGCAGCGTGCCTTGTTCAGCCAGCCCAGCAGCAGCATCACCGCGCAGGTCAGGACAGCGACGAGCGAGACGGTCCGGGGGCTCGTACGCATGTCCTCACCCTAGGTCAGATCCCGCCTCGCGGGGGGACGACGATTTCGCTGCTCACCGGGCCGTCGTGTACCCTTCATGGGTTGCTGACGCAACGACCCTCCTGTCACGGATCGTCCGTGACCGTTCACAGTCCATAGGAGGTGATGAGGTCTAATGCGTCGTTACGAACTGATGATCATCCTGGACCCCAGCCTGGATGAGCGCACCGTCGCTCCCTCGCTGGAGACGTTCCTCAATGTCATCCGCAAGGAAGGCGGCAACGTCGACAAGGTCGACGTGTGGGGCAAGCGTCGTCTCGCGTACGAGATCGCCAAGAACAGCGAAGGCATCTACGCGGTCGTCGACATCACCGCTACGCCCGCTGCCGTTGCAGAGCTGGATCGCCAGCTCGGCCTGAACGAGTCGGTGCTCCGCACCAAGCTTCTGCGCCACGGCAAGTGAGCCTGTCGGCGTCGGGCCGTAGGCTCTGGCGCATCAGGACTCCACACACTGCAGGAGGAACCACATGGCAGGCGACACCGTCATCACCGTGGTCGGCAATCTGACCGCCGACCCCGAACTGCGTTTCACCCCCGCGGGTGCTGCGGTTGCGAACTTCACGGTCGCATCCACTCCCCGCGTCTTCGACCGTCAGACCAACGAGTGGAAAGACGGCGAGGCTCTGTTCCTGCGCTGCAACATCTGGCGTGAGGCAGCGGAGAACGTGGCCGAGAGCTTGACCCGCGGCTCGCGCGTGATCGTGCAGGGCCGGCTCAAGCAGCGCAGCTACGAGACGCGTGAGGGCGAGAAGCGCACTGTCGTCGAACTCGAGGTCGACGAGATCGGCCCCTCGCTCCGTTACGCCACGGCCAAGGTCACCAAGGCCGGCCGCGGCGGTGGCGGAGGCGGCTTCGGTGGTTCCTCCGGTGGATCGGGCGGTGGCCGTCCCACCGCGAACGTCGGCGGAGACGACCCGTGGGGCGACGCCCCGCAGGCCGGCTCGTTCGGCGGCGGCGGGGACGACGAGCCTCCGTTCTGATCCGACCTTCGATCGGAACTTCCTAAATTACGGAGAAAGACCATGCCTAAGTCGCCCGCGCGCGAGAAGGTTTTGAAGAAGAAGGTCTGCACCTTCTGCAAGGAAAAGAACGTGCAGATCGACTACAAGGACACGGCGCTGCTGCGCAAGTACGTCAGCGACCGCGGCAAGATCCGCGCTCGCCGCGTCACCGGCAACTGCGTGCAGCACCAGCGCGACATCGCTACTGCTGTCAAGAACTCTCGTGAGGTGGCTCTGCTCCCTTACGTCTCGACGACTCGCTGAGGAAAGGGAGGGACACGATGAAGCTCATCCTCACTGCTGACGTGGACAACCTCGGTGCGCCTGGCGACACCGTTGAGGTCAAGGACGGCTACGGCCGCAACTACCTGCTGCCCCGCGGCCTGGCGATCGTCGCCACCCGTGGCGCCCAGAAGCAGGTCGAGGGCATCCGTCGCGCCCAGGCTGCGCGCGCCGTGCGCAACCTCGAGCACGCCCAGGAGCTCAAGGCCGCCATCGAGGGCCTCGAGAACGTCGAGCTGAGCGTCAAGACCTCGGACTCGGGCAAGCTGTTCGGTTCGGTTACCGCCGCCGACGTCGCCGGTGCCCTCAAGGCCGCCGGTGGTCCGGTTCTCGACAAGCGCATCATCGAGCTGCCGAAGGCTCACATCAAGGCGACCGGCAAGCACCAGGTCGTCGTGAAGCTGCATCCGGATGTCACCGCGAAGTTCACCCTGAACGTCGTGGCTGCCTGATTCCAGCTCTTTCGAGGAGCCCCGTGCCTGGTAGGCGCGGGGCTCCTCGTCGTCTGTGCACAACCTGTGGATAACTCTGTGACGAACCACACCGATGTGAGTCCACAGCGTGTCGTTCCGGGAACGAACAGGTTGACACGCCCGACCCTCCGACACGCCGAAATACTTTTTCTCCACAGGTGTGAACAGGTATTTTTCGCTTACGACCTGGGGAAATGTAGAGTGTGAGATGCACTGTCCCCAAGTTGTCCACAGACGGTGCACAACGCTGTCCTCCCATTTCCACAATTCATCCACAGCGCTGTGCACAACCCGAGTTGTGGAGGGCTGATCCGATCCCTAACGTCGAGCGCACGACTCCACACACAGGTTGTCGGTAGGGGCGAGTAGAACCGGAGACGAACCCCGGTACCGGAACCGGGAGTGCGTGCAGGTATCCGGCGGCTCGTTCCGGCCGGGCATGGATACGTGGAGGAAGGCAGGCACTGCATTGGCGGTCGTGGACGATCGTGGAAATCCCGACTACCCGGGCCCTCCCGAAGAGCCGGGTGGCGACTTCGGTCGGCAACCCCCACAGGATCTCGTGGCCGAGCAGTCCGTGCTCGGCGGCATGCTGCTGAGCAAGGACGCCATCGCCGACGTCCTCGAGGTGCTGCGCCCCGGCGACTTCTACCGTCCCGCGCACCAGGTCGTGTACGACTCCATCCTCGACCTCTACAGCCGTGGTGAGCCCGCCGACCCCGTCACGGTCTCCGCCGAACTCGACCGGCGCGGCGAGCTCAAGCGCATCGGTGGCGCCGCCTACCTGGTCACCCTCACCCAGACCGTCCCCACCGCTGCCAACGCCGGCTACTACGCCGAGATCGTGGCCGAGAAGGCCATCCTGCGCCGCCTCGTCGAGGCCGGTACCCGCATCGTCCAGTACGGCTACGCCGGCTCCGAGGGGCAGGACGTCGCCGAGGTCGTCGACCGCGCCCAGGCCGAGATCTTCGAGGTCGCCGAGCGGCGCACCAGCGAGGACTTCGTGCCCCTCGAAGAACTCCTGCAGCCCACGATGGACGAGATCGACTCCATCGCCAGCCGCGGCGGCATCTCCCTCGGTGTGCCCACCGGCTTCCAGGAGCTCGACGAACTCACCAACGGCCTGCATCCCGGCCAGATGATCATCGTCGCTGCGCGTCCCGGTGTCGGCAAGGCGCTCGCGCTCGACACTCCCCTGCCCACCCCCACCGGGTGGACCACGATGGGCGAGGTGCAGGTCGGCGACGAACTGCTCGGCGCCGACGGCCGGCCCACCCGGGTCGTGGCCGCCACCGAGGTCATGCACGCCCGCCCGTGCTTCGACGTCGTCTTCTCCGACGGCACCGTGCTCGTCGCCGACGAACAGCACCAGTGGCGCACCACCGACGGCCGCATCCGCACCACCGGTGAACTCGCCGCCGACGTCGATGCCCGGCACGCCGTCGCACACGCCGCTCCCCTGTCGCTGCCCGCTGCCGACCTGCCGGTCGCGCCGTTCACCCTCGGCGCGTGGCTGGGCGGTCCGTCCTCCGACCCCGAGGTGCACATGCGGGTCGACGGAGAGGGCGGCTTCACCGGTGAGCTCCTCGAGCTGGGTGCCCACATCCCCACCGAATACCAGCGGGCCTCCCAACAGCAGCGTCGCGAACTCCTCGCCGGGCTGCTCGACGCCGGCGGGCAGATCGACGACGACGGCACCGTCCGCTTCACCGCGTCGTCACCGCAGCTCGCCGACGACGTCGCCGAACTCCTCGCGGGCCTCGGCCACGCGCCGGTGCTCGACGGCACGGAGGTCGCCTTCACCACCGACGACGACGTCTTCGTCCTCCCCAGCAAGGCGTTGCGGCACAAGGAATGCCGTTCTGACGTCCTGCGGGAGCGGCGCATCGTGGCGGTCCGTCCGGTCGCGTCGGTGCCGGTGCGCTGCGTCGAGGTCGACGGCGACCACATGTATCTCGCCGGTCGCACCATGGTGCCCACGCACAACTCCACGCTCAGCATGGATTTCATGCGCTCGTGCTCCATCAAGCACGGCATGGGCTCGGTCATCTTCTCCCTCGAGATGGGCAAGACCGAGATCGTCATGCGTCTGCTGTCGGCGGAGGCGAAGATCAAGCTCGCCGACATGCGGTCCGGTCGCATGACCGACGACGACTGGACCCGCCTCGCCCGCCGCATGAGCGAGATCAGCGAGGCACCGCTGTTCATCGACGACTCGCCGAACCTGACGATGATGGAGATCCGCGCGAAGGCGCGGCGGCTCAAGCAGAAACACGACATCCGCCTCATCGTCGTCGACTACCTGCAGCTGATGACCTCCGGCAAGAAGGTCGAGTCGCGTCAGCAGGAGGTCTCCGAATTCTCGCGTAGCCTCAAGCTTCTCGCGAAGGAACTCGAGGTCCCGGTCGTCGCGGTGTGTCAGCTCAACCGTGGTCCCGAGCAGCGAACCGACAAGCGCCCCATGGTCTCCGACCTCCGTGAGTCGGGCTCGCTCGAGCAGGACGCCGACATGGTCATCCTGCTGCACCGCCCCGACGCCTTCGAGCGCGACGACCCGCGTGGCGGCGAGGCCGACCTCATCGTCGGCAAGCACCGTAACGGCCCGACGGCCACGATCACCGTCGCCCATCAGCTGCACCTGTCGCGGTTCGTGGACATGGCCCGCGGCTGACCCCCTCCTACAACGCGTTCGCGCGCCCTGCAGACACATACACACCTTCTGAACGTGCGTAAACGTCTCCAGGGCGCGCGAACGCGTTCGTCAGTGGGCTGCCTTGCTCTTCCGCTTCGGGATCAGGTGCGCGACCAGCACGATGATCATGCCGACCACCAGGCCCACCAGTGCCGACGTCACGGTGCCCGCCGTCCACGACAGGACACCACCGAAACCGTTGTGCACCAGTTCGCCTGCCCAGTGCTCGAGGTCGTGGAGGCGGTCGGCGGGCCAGTGGAAGCCGGCCTCACCGACATTGACGAGCAGGATGTGGCCACCCACCCACAGCATCGCGGCGATACCGACGACGGTGAGCACCGCCATCAGCTTCGGCATCGCGGCCACCAGACCCCGGCCGATCTTCTGCGAGAACGTCGACTTGCGCTGGGCCAGCGCGAGACCCACGTCGTCCATCTTCACGATCAGCGCGACCACGCCGTACACGAGGGCGGTGATGAAGAAGGCGACGATGATGAGCACCAGCAGTCGGGTGAGGAACGGTTCGTCCTCGACCGACGACAGCGAGATCACCATGATCTCGGCGGAGAGGATCAGGTCGGTGCGGATCGCGCCGCTGACCATCGACTTCTCGAGTTCCGGCCCGGCCGCGGCGGCGGGGACGTCGTCCTCGTGGTGCCCACCGGTGAACGCCTCGTAGACCTTCTCCGCTCCCTCGAAGCACAGGAACAGGCCGCCCGCGATGAGCAGGTACGGCAGGGCCTGCGGCAGGAACTGGCTCAGGAGCATCGCGACCGGCAGGATGATCAGCAGTTTGTTGCGGATCGAGCCGATCGCGATCTTGCGGATGATCGGCAGTTCGCGGTCGGGAGTGAAGCCGTGCACGTAGCGCGGGGTGACGGCGGTGTCGTCCACCACCACACCGGCCGCCTTGGCGCTCGCCTTGCCCGCCGCGGCACCGACGTCGTCGATGGATGCCGCTGCCGCCTTCGCGAGCGCCGCGACGTCGTCCAGCAGGGCGACGAGACCACCAGCCACGGGAACCTCCCAATTGTCCGGCTGTTTCCGAGCCGATCGAACGACACGCCGTTGCGGTCGCGTTCGAACGGTACCGAATCCGAAACTACGCGCCTCGGCCCACCGAGGGGTCGAACACGCCCCGCCGCGGAGGGCGGGCGTGGTTCCAGTTCAATGGACGCATGGCCAACTCACCGTCCGGTGACTCGATGCTCGATCGTGTCGTCCGCATCCTCGAGTCGTTCGACGAGGAACAACCGCGGCTGACGGTCGGTGCGCTCGCCCGCAGGGCCGACATCCCGCCGGCGACGGTCTACCGGCTCGTCGGGGAGATGACCCGCCACGGTCTCGTCACCCGCGACCCGGACGGCCGGGTGCGTCTCGGCCTGCGGTTGTGGGAGCTGGTCGCGCGGAGTGCGCCCGCCCGCGACCTGCGTGAGGCGGCGCTGCCCTTCCTGCAGGACGTGCAGTCGGTGGTGCACCAGCACACCCAGCTGGCCGTCCTGGAGAACGACGAGGTGCTCGTCCTCGAACGGCTCTCCGCGTCGGAGTCGGTGGTGAACCAGGCGTCGGTTGCCCGCCGCATGTCCGCGCACCGCACATCGATGGGCATGGCGATGCTCGCCTTCTCCCCCACCGACGTGCAGGACGCCTACCGGCGCCGCTATCCGGAGGTCGAGGCCCTCTTCGCCTCCACCACGACCCGGGATTTCCGGCGGGTCCTGGCGGAGATCCGGCGTCGGGGTTTCGCGAGCTTCGACGGCCTGCTCGACGACGGCACCACCGGCATCGCCGTTCCCGTCCTCGCCCGGTCGGGGCATGCGCTGGCGGCTCTCGGAGTGGTGGTGCCCACCGGGACGCACCGCAAGCAGACGATCGTGGGTGTGCTCATGACGGCGGCGCGCGGCATCGCCCGCAGCGTGGGGCAACAGCCCGCGGAGTGATCTGCCCTTCGGCTCCTAGGTGTGCGAGCCGGGCGCCAGGATCTCGTCGAGCCGGTCGAGAACCCTTCTGTTGAGCAGGGTGCGGTTGGTCATCTCGCAGTGTTCCCCCGCGCCCTCGGCGTCGGTGAACCGGAGGAGAGTCACCTTGTCGCCGAGTCGATCTCCGAAGATGCCCGCACCGCGTGCGAGGGGATCGTTCTCGGCGGCGGTCACCACGACCGGGCACGAGATGCGCTCCCCGATCCCGTCGAGGGTGTACTCGTCGAGTGCGGCGAACAGTTCCCGGATGTCCGAGACGCCGTGGACCCAGAAGCCGCGGGAGACGAGCTTCCACCGCAGCGCCGGATCCGCCTGTACCGCAGACATGATCGCCTCGGCGTCCTGCGCGCTCATCGACAGCGGATCGTCCAGCACCTCGGGTGGGAGACCGAACGCCGCGCCGAGGGCCCGGGCGCCGGCCGCGACGCTCCACTGACCGGGATCGGCGACCACCGCTGCCAGGCGGTGCTCGCCGGAGGCGGCACGCGGCGCGAGATGTCCGCCGAGGCTCCACCCGCTGAGGACGATGCGTTCGGGGTCGATGATCGGTGACGCCACGGCGTGGTCGATCACCGCGCGCACCACCACTTCCCAGTCCGGTCGCAGCGGCACGTTCTGTTCGTAGAGCATCTCGCCCTGTCCCGGTCCGTCGAACAGGAGGCAGTGGTAGCCGCGCCGCAGTGCCGCGACGGCCGACGCGAAGTACATGTCGGTGATCGTGGCGTCGTAGCCGTTGGTGAAGACGATCAGGGGGCGCACGCTGTTCTCGTGGCCGGGTGCGGGAATCAGGTAAGCCGGCAGCGTGGTGTCCTCGAACGGAATCCTGCTGGGGGTCACCGGCGTGTCCCCGATCGCCAGCCCGGCATCGAAGGCGGCCCTCTGCTTGCCGAAGGCGGTGAGCAGCCGCGGATCGACCGGGGAGCCGTACAGCGGGTGGTAGGCGGTCGCGTAGTAGGCGCTCGCCCGCAGGAACAGTTCCCGGGCCGAATCGTCGTGCCCGGCGGCGGCGCAGGACTCCGCTTCCGTGACGAGGCGGTCGCCGGCCTCGATCCATGCCGTGTGGAAGTCCCCGTCGTCCCCGTCGCCCACCCGGCGGGCCACCGCCGCGATCTCACCGAAGTCGGCGCCGCCGTAGGGGATGTAGGCCAGTGGCCAGGTCCCGAACTCGTCGTGGAGGTGATCGTGGAACAGAAGACCCATTCGAGTGCTCCTTCGGTCGAGGTCCGTGGATCGATCGGTTCCTCTGCACGGTGGCGGCACGGCGCCGTCGCCGCCACTCGACACGGCGGATTTCACCCTCGATGTCGCCGAACGGGAGCGTGACGTGACGAGAACGGCGGCGCCCCCGGGATCCGGGGACACCGCCGTTCGTCGCGCTACGGACCGGTCACGCGGCCACCAGTTCCTCCGGCTGCGTCTTCGCCAGCCGTCCCGCGATGGCGGCGCAGACGAGCAGCTGCATCTGGTGGAACAGCATGAGCGGGAGCACGATCAGGCCGATGGGCTGGCCGGGGAAGAGCACGATCGCCATGGGCAGGCCGGTGGCGAGGGACTTGGTGGAACCACAGAACAGGATCGCGGTGCGGTCCTCGTAGGAGAAGCCGAGGGCCCGGGACGAGTACCAGGTCAGGCCGAGCACGATCGCGAGCAGCAGGGCGCAGACGCCCACGAGGGCGGCGAGGTGGCCGACGGACACCATCGACCAGATGCCCTCGTTCATGCCGCGGCTGAACGCCACGTACACGACCAGCATGATCGAGCCGCGGTCCACGAGTTTGAGCGGCTTGCCGTGTTCCTTGACCCACGTGCCGATCCAGCGGCGCAGCAGCTGACCGGCGATGAAGGGGGCGAGCAGCATCAGCATGATGTCGACGACGGCACCACCGCTGAAGGTGACGCCCTGCGTGGACATGGTCAGCGCGACCAGCACGGGGGTCACGACGATGCCCAGCAGGCTCGAGGCGCTCGAGGAGACGATCGCGCCGGGGATGTTGCCGCGGGCCACCGAGACCAGTGCGATGGCCGACTGCACGGTCGAGGGCAACAGGCACAGGTACAGCACACCGAGGTAGAGCGGTTCGGTGAGCACGGAGGGCACGAACGCCTTCGCGGCCAGGCCGAGCAGCGGGAACACGGCGAAGGTGGTGGCGAGGATCGCCAGGTGCAGACGCCAGTGCTTGAGACCGTCGATCGCCTCCTGGGTGGAGAGCCGCGCACCGTAGAGGAAGAACAGCAGCCCGATGGCGATCTTGGCGGCCCAGTTCACGCCGTCGAGAACGACACCGTCGGCGGGCAGGAGGGCCGCCACGAGGACGGTGAGCAGGATGGCCAGCAGGAACGGGTCGAGTCGGCCGAGCACGGGAATCTTGGAGAGCACGGATTCGACGGTACGACAGCGCCGTGTAATTACAGAAGGCGGTAGCGACGTTTTCTGCGATCACGGATCGTGATTACAGTGGGGGTCGTGTTCGATCCGGTCCACCTGCGCAGCTTCCTCGCCGTCGAGCGCGAGGGCGGTTTCACCGCGGCGGCGCACCGGCTCGGGCTGAGGCAGTCGACGGTCAGCCAGCACATCGCCCGCCTCGAGAAGGAGGTGGGACGGCGGCTGTTCGTCCGCGACACGCACCGTGTCGAGCTGACCGCCGACGGCGCCGACATGGTTGCCTTCGCCCGCGAGATCCTCGACCGGCACGACGCCGCCCGCCGCCACTTCTCCGAGTCGCCGATCTCCGGCCGCCTGCGCTTCGGTGTCTCCGAGGACCTCGTCCTCTACGAACTGCCCACCATCCTGGCCGGCTTCCGGCGCAGCCATCCGCGGATCGACCTCCAGCTGACCGTGGGCCTCAGCGAGGACCTGCAGCGGAGCCTGGACGGCAACGAACTCGACCTGGTGTTCGGCAAGCGCCGACCCGGCAGCCGGCGCGGCGAGCTGATCTTCCGGGAGCGGCTCGTCTTCCTCGCGGCCCCCGACTACGTCGTCGACCCCGGCGAGCCGATCCCGCTCGTCACCTACCCGCAGCCGGCACTGACGCGGGCGATCGCGCTCGACGTGCTGCAGCGCACCGGCCGCGGGGTGCGGGTGGCCTGTACCACCGACAGTCTCAACGGGTTGCGGGCCGCCGCCCTGGCGGGGCTGGGTGTCGTCCTGCACGCCGAGGGGCTGCCACCCCCGGGTCTCGTCCCGGCGCGCGATCCGCAGCGGGTGCTGCCCGACGCCGGGGACATCGAGTTCGTGCTCCTCTCCCGCCGCTCGGTGCTGAGCGGGCCCGAGGCAGCCCTGCGCGACGCGATCCTCACCGACGCCCACCGCGTCCGCGTCTGAGGCACCGGGTCCGCGTGTGAGGGCATTTGCGGCGGGTACCCCTGTGCCACGCCCGCCGGGGTGATGATGTCCCACGCTGCAGGAGGATCCGGTGTCCACAGACGCGATCGTGTTGCTGAAGGAAGACCACAAGGAGATCAAGAAGCTCTTCCGCGAGTTCCGGAAGGCGGAGAGCGAGAAGGACCAGGGCCGGATCGTCGACCGGATCATCGAGGCCCTCACCGTCCACACCTACATCGAGAACGAGTGCATGTATCCGGAGGTACGTTCGCTGCTGCCGGATCTGGAGGAGGACGTCCTCGAGTCCTACGAGGAGCACCACGTGGCCGACGTGCTGGTGACGGAACTGGCCGGAATGAAGCCCGGCGCAGAGCGTTTCGAGGCGAAGGCCACCGTCCTCATCGAGAACGTCGAGCACCACATCGAGGAGGAAGAGGAGGAGTGGTTCCCCAAGGTGCGGGAAGCACTGGGGCGCAAGAGGTTGCAGGAGATCGGTGCCCGGATGCTGGAGCTGAGGGAGGACGCGCCGCGCTCCCCCGCGCAGCCGTCCGCGCTGAAGAAGACGGTCGACGCCGTGCTCAGCTGACGGTGCGGCCGGACCGGGCGAGGATCGCACCGCGCCCGGTCCGGCTCGCCCGGTAGGCGTCGCGCCGCACGGTGCCGAGCCATCCCGGCCAGGGATCCACGAAATCCGGGCAGTGCACGGTCGGGTCGAAAGACGGTTGGTTCTCGTCGCTTTCCGGGATCCGCCGCTCCAGCACCAGCGTGCCCGCGCCCTCCAACGGTCCGCGGGCCGAGCCGACGAGGAGCGAGAACGGCAACGGTCCGCGCAACGCCTCCACGGACGTGGTGGACGACGGTTGTTCCCCGCGGGGAACAACCGTGATCCAGCGCGGCGTCGGGTCGACGTGGGTGCGATAGGCCATGAGGGTGCTGTATCCGGCACTCGACCACGACCGCGCGGGTGAGAGCGTCACCCGGCCCGGCAGGTACGCCGAGGCGAGCAGCACGTCCCACGGTCCCGAATCGAGGGGGAAGCGGATCGCCAGACCCAGCACGTCCGGCAGGCCGTCGGGGGTGCCGATGCCGCGCGAGAGCCGGGCGATCACCGGAAGGTGCCGGGGCATCTGCCGGGGCCACCAGGACGAGCCGAGTTCGGCTGTACCTTCGAATGTCGCACCGCGGGGGTGGAAGATCCGTGCTCCGCGGAGCGCGGAGCCCAGCCGGAAGGGTGCCGAGAGTACCGAGGGCAGATCGGTCATGGCCCCCGCATACCCGTGGCGCGCGGGCTTCAACCGGTACCCCTGGATACGGGGTTGGACACGGGGGTCCGAGCACGCGGGCCCGGCGTGCCGGGCAACTGTTGCTTCGACTACCCAACGAGCGCGGAGTGATGTATGTCTCACCATCGCTCGTTGCGGTGATCCTCACGAGACTCCTTCACCGGCGGTGAGTTTCGGCACGGATGTGTCGTCTGGGACGTGAGTGAGAATTTCCGCGAGAGGGGCTGGCCTTCCGCCCGAGCGGTGGGCTACGGTGTCGTGCGGTGTGCCGGAGGCCGGTCGACGTAACCACGTCGTACCAACGATGTCGTACCGACGAAAGAAGATTCATCCATGCCGTTCACCAGTGATCACGTTGTCGCTCCCGGGCTCGTCCGGGTCGGCGGGTGATGAGGATGCTCACCCGTTCGCCGTATCGCTGTCCCGGCGACGACACGGTCATCCACCAGGCGTGCGCAGGGCTGCTGAGCCACTGGAAGCGTCCCGTGGAGGAGCATGTCGCCCGCACCTCGCTCGGCGACACCTACGTGCTGACCACCGGTCCCACCACGGCCCCGCCGGTGGTCGTGCTGGCCGGCGGTGACCTCCCCGCCGCAGGTCTGCGCCTGCTCGCCGACCGGTTCGGCGACACGAACCGTGTGGTCCTCGTCGACCTCCCCGGCCTTCCCGGTGCCAGCGCCGGCAGCCGCCCCGATGCCCGCCTGCACGCCGTCTACGGCCACTGGCTGACCGAGATCCTCGACGCGCTCGGCGCCGACCGCGTCCCGGTCATCGGCCTCGGCTGGGCGGCGTCCGTCGCCGCCGCGGTGGAGGACGTCGAGCGGGTCGAGAAGCTGGTGCTGGCGGCCCCGCTGGGGCTGGTGCCCCGCATCCGCTGGAACCGCGCCCTGATCCCGAGCCTGCAGTGGCGCAGCGAGCCCAATCTGGAGAACACCGAGCGGTACCTGCGCGCTCTGGCCGGTCCGGGTTTCGAGCCGGACGAGCAGACGCTGCGCTGGTCGTGCCGGGTGGGCGCCTACTGCACCTCGCTGATCAACATGCCGCGGATCGACCGCACGCTGCTGAAGCGCTGGCGTGGGCACTCCGTCGAGGTCGTGGTGGGCGAGAAGGATCCCCTGGTGCAGGTCGCGGCGCTGCGCAAGCTCACCGACGAGATCGGGGGCCGCTTCGTGGCGGTCGCCGACGCCGGTCATCTCCTGTCGGTCGAGGCGCCCGAGCTGCTCGTCCGCGAGATCGTCGACGGCGTCCCCCAGGAACGCTGAGGTCCGCCGGCGCGGCCGAGAACGAGAAGGGCGGTGCCGGACTGCCCCCGACGGGCATGCATTCAGTCCGGCACCGCCTTCGCGTGACACCACCCACCCGGCTCGTGTCCGACAGGGCATACCCGTGGCGAATCTTCCGAAACCGGACAGAAAATCACGGTTTGGTCACGGTGGTGACGCGAACGACGGTACCACCCGAGGGTGGACTCGGGGCATGTGTCCGTGCCCGCGGGTCACACCCTCATCGAGGTCCAGTCGACGACCACCGACCGCACCCCCAGATACTCGAGAAGATCCCTGACCGGGCCTCCCCGCCGCAGCTGGCGTTCGATCTCGCGGTCGTCGAGATCGTCGTCGTCGGTGCCGACGAG
>Ga0182741_1002601_pt1 | contig 20682 bp, 21 predicted proteins | sample eDN5th37CBELigOP_FD_128874 | JGI IMG/M metagenome (GOLD analysis project Ga0182741, IMG submission 128874) | Enriched Organic Plus compost microbial communities from Emeryville, California, USA - eDNA 5th pass 37_C BE-Lig OP (version 2) (version 2) ... | reverse complement strand
GCCGGCAACGATGTGCTCAAGGGCGATGCCGGCAACGACGTGCTGTGGGGCGGGGCCGGCAAGGACGTGCTCACCGGCGGCAAGGGCAAGGACGTGTTCGTGTTCGATGCCAAGTTCAACAAGAAGACCAACCTCGACAAGATCACGGACTTCAATGTGAAGGACGACACGCTCTGGCTCGACAATGCCCTGTTCAAGGCGAACAAGAGCCTCTACGCCGCGACCAAGAAGGGCAGCGAGGCCAAGCCGCTGAAGATGGCGAGCAAGTTCTTCACGGTGGGCGACAAGGCCAAGGATGCCAACGACTTCTTCGTCTACGACAGCAAGAAGGGCGTGCTGTACTATGATGCGGACGGGTCCGGGTCGAAGGCTGCGGTCGAGATCGCCACGCTCAAGAAGGGCCTCAAGATGACCTATAAGGACTTCTTCTTCATCTGAGGGAGACCCTCAACCGGCTCTCCTCCCCACGGCTCAAGTTCTCGGGGGAAGCGCTGCGCTGCTCTCCTCCCCCTTATGGGGAGGAGGTGGAGGTGGGGGAGTCGGCGCTACGTTCTGAGACTTCAGCGCCGACTCCCCCACCCTGACTCTCCCACAAGGGGGACGGGATTCCGTCGCGCCACATCCCTGTTGCGCGTGCCTTTCACCATCCTTCTCCCTGGGGGAGAACAGGCCACGCTTCACTCCGTCAGGGAACGAGCCTCTTCGGGGAGCATGATCGGGATGCCGTCTCTGATCGGATAGGCGAGCTTCGCTTGGCGGCTGATCAGCTCCTGCCGGACGGGATCATAGTCGAGGGATTCCTTCGTCAGGGGGCACACCAGCATTTCCAGCAGCTTGGGGTCGATGCGTGTCGCCTCCACGGGGGCGTTGTCGGTCATGGTCGTTCTCTCCTATTGCAAGGGTGGCTCGGAGCCGTTGGTGCCGCGGGCAAGTTCGATTTCAGTCAGCGCTATCAGCACCTCAGCGCGAGTCTTGAGGTCCTGCGCCTCGAGGAGCGCCTGTTTCTCCCGTACACCGAAGGGGCTCATCATGCACAGGGCGTTGACGAGGGCCTCGTTCGGCGCCTCCTCGATTCCCTTCCAGTCGACCCGCACGTCCGCCGCCTCCACGAAATCGCGCAAGGCTTTGACGACGCCGACGCGGTCCACCTCGTTTTCGCCGGCCCGGGCCACGAAGTCGTCCCGGTAAGGGGTGAAATCGACGCGGCACTGCCGGTAGAGGGTCGAGGCCGATACCTCCTCGGCGATGCGGAAGCGCGCGACCCCCACGAGGGTGATCAGGTAACGGCCGTCGCCGGTCTCGGCGAACTGGGTGAGGCGCCCGGCACAGCCCACATGATAAAGCTTCGGGAAATGGCTCGACCCGTCCCCGTCCGCATCGGGCTGAACCATGCCGATGATGCGCTCGCCCTTCAGGGCTTCGTCCACCATGGCGAGGTAGCGCGGCTCGAAGATGTTGAGGGGGATCTGTCCTCGCGGCAGGAGGAGCGCGCCCGGGAGGGGGAAAACCGGAATCACCGACGGGCAATCCTCAGGCCCTCGGTAGACCGCATTCATTCCCATTCCCGTCTCCCTGCCCGTGGATCGCCGGCGTCAGGCAAACAGGATCGAGGAAAGCCTCCGCCGTCCTGCGAGCGTCGCCGCGTCCATCGGACCCCAGGCCTCGAAGAACTGGACGAGCTGCTTGCGTGCGCCGTCCTCGTTCCAATTGCGGTCGCGGCGAACGATTTCAAGGAGCTGGTCGACGGCTTCTTTGCGCTGGCCCCGCGCATTGAGCGCAATGGCGAGGTCGAAACGGGCCTGGTGGTCGAGGGGATCGGCCGCGATGCGGCGCTCGAACTCGGCCGTATCGCCGAGGGAGCCGGCCTGCTCGGCAAGATCGAGAGCGGCCCGGGCACCCGCGATGGCCGGGTCCTTGGCCTTGTCGGCCGGCACCATGTCGAGCAGGCGCCTTGCGCCTTCCAGGTCGCCCAGCTCCACATGCAGCTTGGCGAGAGCCGCGAGGGCCGGCGCATGGCCGGGATCCTGCGCCAGGATGCCCGCATAGAGCTCGGCCGCGCCAGCGGCATCGCCCGCCGCTGCGAGGCGGTCGGCCTCCGCCATGACCTCTTCCACGGCGCTGGGACCCAAGGGGCCGACGAGGCGCTCGATAAAGGCCTTGACCTGGCTCTCGGGCAGGGCACCCATGAACCCGTCCACCGGCTGGCCGCGCTGGAACGCGAAGACCGCCGGGATCGACTGCACGCCGAGCTGACCCGCGATCTGCGGGTGCTCGTCGATGTTCATCTTGACCAGCTTGACCTTGCCGCCCGCCTCCCGGACGACCTTTTCGAGAACGGGCGTCAGCTGCTTGCAGGGGCCGCACCAGGGGGCCCAGAAATCCACGAGAACCGGCTGCTGCATGGATTCGGAAAGGACGTCCTGGCGGAACGCCGCCGTGGTGGTGTCCTTGATCAGACCCTCAGCGGAGGGGCCGTTGCGGGGGGTGTCGGCGAGCATGCAATCCTCGAATGCGATCTTGAGACGGAAAGGGGCCTTGCGTCTTCCTCAGATGGGGGCGGACGTGCCGTCCGGCAATTCTGCCGGAGGTTCGGGCAGGCGCAAAATAAGCGGGTCATGGCCGGTCGACCGCAGGAACTTGAGCAGGTCCTCCCGCGAGACGCCTGTGGTCATGGAATTGACGAGGGGATGGAAGTTCACCCGCTCGTGCTCCATCAGGTTGGCGTCGAGGATCATCGTTACCTGGCCTTCCCGGTCGTTCGCCACCGCGAAGGGCGTCACGGAGCCGGGCTCGACCCCGAGCAGGGCGCGCAGCTGCTCGGCGGAGCCGAAGGACAGGCGCCCCGACGCGCCGATGGCCTCGTGGGTGCGCTTGAGGTCGATCGCGGTCTCGTCCTTGGCGGTGATCAGGAAGAAGCGGCCCTTCTTGTCCTTCACGAACAGGTTCTTCGAATGGGCGCCGGGAATCCGGGCCTTGACCGGGCGCGATTCGGCCACCGTGAAGACGGGCTCGTGCTCGACCGTCTCGGCCGCGATGCCGAGGGCGGCCAGCCGGTCGAGAAGGGCGCGGGGCGAGAGATGGGTCACGGTTCGACAACCTCCGATGGATCGCAGGTTCTAGAGCATCAGACGCGAAAGTGGGAACCGGTTTTGCGTGAAAAGATGCTCGAAAAACAAAACTTAAGGCCTCGGACGCGGGTGCGATTTCATCTCCGAGGCTCTAGCAACCCACCGGTCCGCTCTCAAGCCGGGGGGCCAAAGATCGGAATCTCGTAAGGCCCCTCGCCAAAAATCCCCCTTGCAATATGAACCGTTTTGAGGCACATCAGCGGCCTCGCAACGGCGTAAGCCGCGGAGCGCGGGTGTAGCTCAGGGGTAGAGCACAACCTTGCCAAGGTTGGGGTCGAGGGTTCGAATCCCTTCGCCCGCTCCAATTTCCAGGCCTTCCATCCCCAGAAGGCCCCGGTCGCCCGAATCGACCGCATCTCCTCCCGAACATGTCGTTTCCAGCCGCCCTTTTCGCCATGCCCATGGCGGCTTCCCGGCTGCATTCTCGCCCCTGGACCCGACCGTCGTTCCCTGTCACGCTACGTCAACCGGCCATGAGAAGCCGACGAACCCTTCCGTTTGAGACGTGACACCCTTCCAGTGGAGAACAGGAACGATGCTGAGGAAGACTTTCTTTGCCGCGACCTTGGGGCTCGCGCTCGCCGGCGCGGTTCTGCCGGCCGATGCCGCGACCCTGCGCTACGCCAACCAGGGCGATCTCAAGTCGCTCGACCCCTACACCCTCAACGAGACGACGACCAACGCCCATCTGGGCCATGTCTATGAGGGGCTGACCCGGCGCGGCAAGGACCTGAAGGTCGAGCCTGCTCTCGCCGAGCGCTGGGAGACCAGCGATGACGGCCTGCGCTGGCGCTTCTTCCTGCGCAAGGGCGTGAAGTTCCATAACGGAAACGACTTCAATGCCGACGACCTGGTCTTCTCGGCGGAAAGGGTGCGTGCCAACGGCTCGAACTTCGTGACCCGGGTCCCGACGGATGCGAAATTCGTGAAGGTGGACGACTACACGGTCGACGTGGTCCTGTCCTCGCCGAACCCGATCCTGAACTCGCAATGGGATACGTGGTACATCATGGACAAGGAGTGGAGCGAGGCCAACAACGCCACCGCTCCGACGCCCGCGGCGGCCACGTCCCCGAGCTTCGCGTCCCTCAACGCCAATGGCACCGGGCCGTTTAAGATTGAAAGCCACCAGCCGGGCGTGAAGACCGTCTTCAAGAAGAACCCGAGCTGGTGGGACAAGCCCCAGCACAACATCGACGAGATCGTGTTCACGCCGATCAGCAACGACGCCACGCGGGTGGCGGCGCTCCTGACGGGCGAGGTCGACGTGATCGAGCCGGTGCCGCTGCAGGATATCCAGCGCGTCAACGGCAGCCCGAATGCCCGCGTCATGACCGGGCCGGAGCTGCGTACCATCTTCCTCGGCTTCGACACGGTCCGCGACGAGCTCCTGTCCTCGAGCGTGAAGGGCAAGAACCCGTTCAAGGACGTGCGCGTGCGCGAGGCCTTCTACCGGGCCATCGACATCAACCTGATCCGCGACCGCGTCATGCGCGGCCTGTCGACGCCCTCGGCCCTGCTGATCGCGCCCGAGCTCTTCGTTCATTCGAAGGATTTCACCCGCCCGGCCTTCGATCTCGATCGCGCCAAGAAGCTCCTAGCCGAGGCAGGCTATCCGAACGGCTTCGAGGTCGGCATGGACTGCCCGAACGACCGCTACGTGAATGACGAGGCGATCTGCCAAGCGGTCACGTCCATGCTCGCCCGCGCGGGGATCAAGGTGAACCTCATGGCGCAGCCCAAGGCGCTCTACTTCGCCAAGTCCGGCAAGTCCGGCGGCTACGGCGCCACGTTCTACCTCCTCGGCTGGACGCCCGGCACCTTCGATTCCCACAACGTGCTGCACGACATCATGGGTTGCCGCGACGTTGCCGGATCGAGCCGCGGCGAGACCAATTACGGCGGCTATTGCAACAAGGAGCTCGACGCCCTGGCCGACAAGATCCTGGTCGAGACCGACAAGGAGAAGCGCGATCTCATGATCAAGCAGGCCTTCGAGCTCGGTGCCAAGGACTGGAGCCACATCCCCCTGCACCAGCAATCCCTCGCCTGGGGCGTGTCGAAGAACCTCGACCTCGTCCAGCGCGCCGATAACCAGGTGCTGTTCTACTGGGCGCAGAAGAAGTAAGTGCCGCGAATGCCGCGGGAGGGCAAAGCGCTCTCCCGCGGTGCGGCCGTCAGGCGCCGGCTTCTTCGGCCGCCATGGATTCGGCGATGCGCCGCTCGATCTCGGCGCGGTCCGTGACGCCCGCCGGATTCGCCTTGGATGGCATGACCTTCCGATAATGGAGATAGCGCCCGCGGCTTACCTCCTCGAGCCGCGCGAGCTCGCCCAGCGGGTCCGCGTGGTCGTCGACCCGGATGTCGAGATAGGGATATTCCTCCTCGTCATGGATCAGGATCGCGGCCGATTGCCGGCCGCGCTTGTCGCCGCCGGCCGCCTCGCCGGCTTTCAAGGCCGCGAGAAAGCGCCGGGCGAAGGGAAGATCGGGCGCGGCCTCGAAGGCCCGCGCCGTTTCGACGATGACGCTTTCGCCCGCCAGCATGTTGCCCGCAACCGAGAAGGTGTCGCGGATCAGGTGGCCGCACCAGGGCACGCAATCCGTGCCCGTATGGGCGGCGAAACGCCCTTGCCGGTCCATGACATGAACCTGCCGCTGGCCCTGGCCCTCGTCAGCCGCGGGCAGGATGCGCACCACGTCCTCGGCGGGGGCACCGGCCTGCAACAGCTCAAGGCCGCGATATCCGTAGAAGGGATTGACGAAAGCCTGGGTCGCGATGGCGCCCACGCCCGTCGCCACGAAAGGCACCCGCGCGCCCACCGCGAAGGCGCAGGTCGTGACCGCGATCCCGATCTGCCCTGTCCTGATGTCCCTGGCCACGATCGACCATGTCATGCCGTTCCCCCATTCTTCCGGCCCGCGCTGGACCGCCACAAACCATTGAAGCAGGCCGCCGCCCGACTGCAAAGGTCCGAGCGTCGTCGAACCGATATATCCTGATCTTATATGGAAATATTCCTCATGAAATCAGAGGCGTTTTTGCTTTTCGGCAACAGGAAGAACAAAGTTGACGAAAGATGACCGCAAAGGTGGCTCCACGAGTTTCACCTTAAGAAGTTCTTCATGCGCGGGTGCCTTTTCTGCACTGCCTGTGATTTGTGCGCCAGGGGGGCGCGCGCTTCCCGCGGCGTTGCGGGCAGGCCAATGAATGACAATGCGTTTTCTCAACAATTCCAAACTGCTGGCCAAGTTAGCGATCCCGGTCTCAATCTTCGCCGCCGTCACCGTAGGATTGATCCTCCTCGCAATGCTGGGCCTCAAGGAAATGGCTCAAGAAACGCAGGATCTCGTTGACTTCGAGGCTACACGGCTTGCCGTTACCCTTCAGATCAATGCCGACGTGAACGAGGTCACCACGCAAGAAAAAAACCTGCTCGCGGTAAGCAATCCTGAGCGGATCGAACGGATCGAGGCAACTTACAATCAGTACAAGCAAAGGACTCTGAAGAGAGTTGATGAATTGCTTGCACTGGCCGATACACCGGAGCGGCAGTCTGCGTTCAGCGGTCTCAAGTCCGCCATCGTTGGCTATTTCGAGCTCACGGACAAAAGTGTCGCTCTTGGAACGAAGAATGATGATGAGGCCGCCCTTGCGATTTCAGATGGTGTGGGGCGCGATGCCCGCATCAAGCTACGCGAGCTTTTGAGCGAGCGGGTCGACGCAAGCAAGGCGGCCCTCGGAAAGGCAAAAGCCGACGCAGAGAGCCTTGCTTCCAATACCACCCGAAACCTGTTTGCTTCAGGAGCCATCGGTCTTCTGGCAGCACTGGGCCTGGTTGGTGCAATCACGATCTACGGGATCACACGCCCTCTCGGTAACATGACAGCAGCTATGTCCCGGCTGGCGCAGGGTGACCTGACCGTCAATGTAATGGGCGTCGAGCGTAAAGACGAAGTCGGGCAGCTTGCTCGCGCGCTCCAGGTGTTCAAAGACAATGCCGTCGAGGCTCGCCGCCTGGCGGCCGAGCAGGAGCACGAGAACGAAGCGAAGATGCGCCGGGCCCAGGCCCTGGACCGGCTGGCGAGCGAGTTCGAGCACAATGTGTCGGCCATGACTCAGGGGCTGGCCTCGGCCGCCACCGAAATGGAGGCGACCGCCCAGTCCATGACGGCCATTGCGGACCAGACCAACGGCCAGTCGGTGAACGTCGCCTCGGCAGCCGAGCAGGCTTCCGCCAACGTGCAGACCGTCGCGGCCGCCACCGAGGAGCTGTCCATCTCGATCCGCGAAATCGCCTCGCAGGTCACGCAATCGTCCCAGATCGCCGAACAGGCGGTCTCGGATGCCCAGCGCACCAACGCGACCGTCCAGGCCCTCGCCGAGACGGCCGAGAAGATCGGCAACGTAGTCCAGCTCATCAACAGCATCGCCAGCCAGACCAACCTGCTTGCGCTCAACGCCACCATCGAGGCGGCGCGCGCGGGCGAGGCCGGCAAGGGCTTCGCGGTCGTTGCCTCCGAGGTGAAGGAGCTTGCGAACCAGACCGCCCGGGCCACGGACGAGATCTCGTCGCAGATCGGTTCCGTGCAGCAGGCGACCCGGGAAGCGGTCGGCGCTATCGATGGGATCGGCCGCACCATTGCGCGGATGTCCCAGATCTCCGTCTCGATTGCGGCCGCCATGGAAGAGCAGGGCGCCGCAACCTCGGAGATCGCCCGCAATGTGCAGGAAGCCGCCCGCGGCACCGAGATGGTGACGGCGAATATCGGCGACGTGAAGCGCGGCGCAGGCGAGACCGGCGCCGCCGCCTCGCAGGTGCTCAGCGCCGCCCAGGAGCTGGCGCGCCACTCCGACAGCCTGGGGCAGGAGGTCGGTCACTTCCTCACGGGCGTGAAGGCTGCCTGACGGCAGGCGCTATGCCAGGAAAGCAAAAAGCCCGGCTCCGGCCGGGCTTTTTCATGCGCTAACTCTCGATCCGACGTTCTAGGACGACGCCGCCCTCAAGGTGGTCTCGATGGGTGTGCCGCGCTTGAGCGTCTTCGTAACGGGCGTCTTCTCGCAGATCTCCGCAAGCCGCGCCTGCCGCTCCGGGTCGAGCGGCGCGCTGAGGCGGACCTCGCGGGTGATCGACTCGGTCCCGTCCTCGCCCCTGGCGAAGCGTGCATCCACGTCGATGCGCCCCAGCTCCCAGCCCTTGCGGTCCGCATACATGCGCAAGGTGAGGGACGTGCAGGCGGCGAGCGACGCCAGCAGCAGCTCGTAAGGCGACGGGCCGCTATCCGTTCCGCCGAGGCTTTCCGGCTCGTCGGCCGCGAATCTGTGCGTACGGGCGCGGACTTCCTGCCGGTAGCCGGCTTCGCTCGTGAGATGGACGGTCGCCATGGGGGCTCCTTGGAATGGTCATTCGGGCAGGGGGATGAACTCGCTCTCGTCGGGCACATGGGCGAAACGGCCCATCTTCCAGTCTTCCTTCGCCTGCTCGATCCGCTCCCGGCGCGAGGACACGAAGTTCCACCAGATATGACGCGGTCCCTCGAGCGCCGCGCCGCCCAGGAACATCATGCGGGTCGGGCGCACGGCCTGCACCGTGATGCGGTCGCCCGGCCGGAACACCAGGAGGCGGGGCCCCTCGAACCGGTCGCCCGCGATCTCGATCTCGCCCTCGACCACATAGATCGCTCGCTCCTCGTGGTCGGCGTCGAGGGGCACGCTCCTGCCCGCCTCGACGGAGACCTCCACGTAGAACCAGTCGGAGACCTGGGTCACCGGCGCGGCGGTCCCGAAGGCGGAGCCCGCGATCACCCGCGCGAAGAGCCCCGTATCCTCCACGACCGGCAGCGTCGCGGCGTCGAAATGCTGGAACGAGGGGTCGATTTCCTCCCGGTCCGCCGGCAAGGCGATCCAGCTCTGCAGGCCGAGCATCCGCCCGCCGTGGCGCTCGGCCTCCGGAGAGCGCTCCGAATGGGCGATGCCGCGCCCGGCCGTCATCAGGTTCATGGCGCCGGGCGCGATGTCCTGGATATTGCCGTTGCTGTCCCGGTGGGTGATGCGGCCGTCGAAGAGATACGTGACGGTGGCGAGCCCGATATGCGGATGGGGCCTGACATCCATGCCCTGTCCGGCGATGAGCTGCACGGGGCCGAAATGATCGAAGAAGATAAAGGGGCCGACCATCTGCCGCTTGCCGTGCGGCAGCGCGCGACGGACCGAAAAGCCGTCACCCAGGTCGCGGACGCGGGGAACCACCACGAGCTCCAGCGCATCGCAGGATCGGGGATCGCCCAGGATCGGATCTTCGCTCGGCAGCCAGCTCATGGCACCTCTCCTTAAGTCACCCCTGCGCCTGACCCGCAGGATAGGCGCTCCGGCGCCCAAGCCAAGCGCAATCCCGAAAAGGTGTCCTTGCACGGGGCGAATGACTTGGTTTGCCATCGCTGCGTTATTCCGAGGCCATTTCCACCTCCCCGTCATTCCGGGACAGCGCAAAGCGCTGGGCCCGGAACCCATAAACACTCACGGTTCAGAATGGAGAGCTATGGCAACCGCCGCGCTTTATCCTGCGCTGTCGGCGGTTATGGGTTCCGGGCCTGGCCCTGCGGACCATCCCGGAATGACAGTGAAGTGGCCTCGAAATGACGGGGCTGTCCTGGACCGACGGCGCAGGCTTCCTCCTGGGCAAGGCGGATTCCTGTGATAAAGAGCGCATGTCTGCCGGCGCGGGGTCGGCTTTTCACGGATGTCGAGAATTCATGGAACTGCCGCCGCTCCTGCGACAGGGCGTGGATGCTGCGCTGGCCGGAACCGGCCTGTCGGACCTGAGCCGGGCCGCCGGCATGCTTTCTGCGCGCTACCGGGCGGAGGTTCGGGACGGGCGCTTCCACCTCTCGGACGACCTTGCGGCCCGCGCCTATCTGGCCACGCGCCTGCCTGCGACCTTCGCGGCCGTCCGCGCCGCCATGGGGGCGCTCGCCGAGGCGCGGCCGGATTTTTCTCCCGCCGACCTTCTCGATCTGGGCGCGGGACCGGGCACCGTCTTCTGGGCCGCCATGGATTGCTGGCCGGATCTCGGCCGCGCCCTCCTGGTCGAAGGCAGCCCCGCCATCCGGGCCTGGGGCGAGCGGCTGGCCCGGGAAGCCCCCGTTCCGGCCGCATGGCAGGCCGGCAACGTCGCGAAGCCCCTGGAGGGTGTCGCGCCCCACGACCTCGTGACCCTCGCCTATGTGCTCGACGAGCTGGCGGAGGCCGAGCGCGGCCCCCTCATCGATCGGCTCTGGCATCTCACCCGCGACACCCTCCTGGTCGTCGAGCCCGGCACGCCGGCCGGGTGGGAGCGAATTCTCGCGGCCCGGGACCGGCTGATCGCTGCCGGCGCCTTCCTGCTCGCTCCCTGTCCCCATGTGGCTGCCTGCCCGCTCGCGGCGCCCGACTGGTGCCACTTTGCCCGCCGGGTCGCCCGCTCGCGCCTGCACCGGCAGGCCAAGGGCGCGGAGGTGCCATGGGAGGACGAGAAGTTCATCTATCTGGCGGCCTCCCGCTTCCCCGGGCAGCTTCTCGCCGCCCGCGTCATCGCGCCGCCCCGCCTCGCCAGCGGGCAGGCGCGGCTGAAACTGTGCCAGGCCGACGGCCGGGCGCAGGAGCGCCTCTTCACCAAGCGCGAGGGCGCCGACTTCAAGCAGGCCCGCCGGGCCGACTGGGGCGATGCGCTCTAGCGGTGTCTCAGCCCAGGTCCGTGTGGATGAAATCGTTGCCCTTGTAGAGCAGGGGGTGGCCGGTGCTCTTGGCGCACGCGTAGGCGAAACAGTCGCCCATGTTCAGGCGGGCCGGACTGTTCTGGTCCTTCCCGTAGCGGGCGAAGGCCCGGATGGCCTCGGTGCCGATCTGGGGCGTGACCGGCATTTCATGGACATCCAGCCGCTGCATGAACTCGGCCACGAACCCATGGGCTGCCTCCACCGATAACCCTCCCTTGCTCGCCAAGTTCGCGACGCATTCCACCATCGCGATCGGTGACGTGGTCAGCGGGGTGCGGGCCGTCTCGATCCGCTCAATCAGCGCCTCGTGACCGTCCTCCTGGAGAAGGATGGCGAGGACCGCGGAAGCATCGAGGAACATGCCTATTGGCCCCAGAGCTCGTCGAAGTAGCGCTTTTCTTCCTCCCAGGAGGTCCGCTCGACCGTCACGGTACTGGCCACCTTGGCGAGAAGCGGCGCAAGACGCTCCTTCACGGGCATCGCGCTTGCTTCCTCGGCCATTTCGCGGTCGAGGGCTGCCCGCAGCACATCGGCCTTGCTCATGCGCCGCACACGGCTGAGGTGCTCGATCTGACGGAGCAGGGCGGGGTCCTTGATGTTCAGGGCCATGAGATCCTCCTGTTCGAGATTGATCGTAACAGAATTCGGTACCTTGAGAAAGGAAAAAGGTACCTCATCCGGTTCCGGATTTCCCGTCCCTGCGGCGACAGGGGACGCGGCGATGTTTGCGGCCATGGGTAGGGGTGTGCTAACGCCACACGCGGTTGCACACGATACGTGAGACGATGGCTGGCAAGAATCCGCTTCTGCGCGGCGATACGCTTCCCCTGATCCGGCGCCTCTGGCGGGACTGGATGCGTCCGCATGCCAAGACCCTGGCGCTCGTCCTCGTTCTCGTGGCCCTGGTCTCCGGCGCGACGGGCCTCTATCCGGTGCTCATCAAGGCGGCCTTCGATGCCTTCGCGGCCCGGGACGCGACCGCGATCCTGCTCGCGCCCCTCTTCGTCATCGCGGTCACGTCCGTGAAGGGCTTCTCGCTCCTGGCGCTCACGGTGCTCACCAACCGGGTGGTGACCAAGATCGAGGCCGACATGCAGACGGCCCTCTACGGCCACATGATCGATGCGGACATCGCCCAGATCGGGCGGGAAAGCCCGGCGGCACTCACCCAGCGCTTCACGACGGATTTCCTGTTCATCAAGGAGGCGCTGACCCGCATCTCGACCGTGTTCCTGCGGGAGGTGACGACGATCATCGCGCTCGTCGCCGCCATGCTGTGGATCGACCCGGTGCTCACGCTGGTGGCCGGCGTCACGGTGCCGTTCATCGCCCATCCTATCGGTAAAATCGGCAAGAAGCTGCGCCGGGTCGCGATCTCGACCCAGGAGCAGACCGGCCAGATGGCGAGCCTGATCACCGAGAGCCTCGCGGGCACCCGCGTGGCCAAGACCTACGCGCTCGAGGGCTATCTCAAGTCCAAGGCGGCCCAGACCTTCGACGAGGTGCGCAAGCTCAAGATGAAGGCCGCCAATGCGCGCGGGCGCCTCGATCCGCTCCTCGAGGCGGGCGGCGGCTTCGCGGTGGCGGCCGTGCTGGTGCTGATCGGCCAGCGGATCATCGCCGGCGGCAGCACGGTGGGCGACTTCACGGGCTTCGTCAGCGCGCTCATCCTGGCCGCCCAGCCGATCCGGGCGCTCGGCAATCTCAACGCCATCGTTCAGGAGGCGGCCGCTGCCCTCCAGCGCACCTTCGCGGTCATGGACGAGAAGCCGCAGATCACCGACCGGCCGGGCGCGAAGGCGCTCGCGGTGACGGGCGGCGAGATCCGGTTCAAGGACCTGGGCTTTTCCTACAACGCGGAGCAGACCGCGCTTCATCATGTGGATTTCACCGCCGAGGCGGGCCGCACCACGGCCCTCGTCGGCCGCTCCGGCTCCGGCAAGTCGACGGTGCTCTCCCTCGTGCCCCGGCTCTACGATGTCACGTCCGGCGCCGTGCTGGTGGACGGGCAGGACGTTCGCGACGTCACGCTCCGGTCCCTGCGCAGCGCCATCGCGGTGGTCAGCCAGGACGTGGTGCTCTTCGACGACACGGTGCGGGCCAATATCGCGTTCGGCCGGCCCGGTGCGAGCGACGAGGAGATCGTCGCGGCCGCCAGGGCCGCGGCCGCGCACGATTTCATCATGCGGATGCCCCAGGGCTACGACACGGTCGTCGGGCCCGGCGGCGGGCGGCTGTCGGGAGGCGAGCGCCAGCGGGTGTCGCTTGCCCGCGCCTTCCTCAAGGATGCGCCGATCCTGCTGCTGGATGAGGCGACGAGCGCGCTCGATTCGGAATCCGAACAGCTCGTCCAGGAGGCGATCCGCCGGCTCATGAAGGGCCGCACCACCCTCGTGATTGCCCACCGGCTCTCGACCGTGCGGGACGCGGACAAGATCGTCGTGATGGAGGCGGGCCGCGTCGCCGAGATGGGCTCCCACGAGGCGCTCGTGGCCTCGGGCGGGACCTATGCGCGCCTTCACCGCCTCCAGCTCTCGGGCGAGGCCGAGCCTGCGAGTCCGGCGGCCTGAGAACGGGCAGGGACAGGCCGGCCAGACGCAGTATAGATATATTATAACAATGTTAAGACGATCCTCTTAAGGGTGGTGAACCCACTCAGGGAGGACATCCATGCTTCGCTCCATCATTGCAACCGCAGTGCTGATCCTCGGCGCTGCGCTCGCCGGATCCACCGCCGCTGTCGCCCAGGGCCTCGTGCCCTGCGCACCCGAGCACGGCTTCTGCCGCGTTCCCTATCCGACGCGGGTCGTCTACGGCGTTCCGGGGCGCCAAGTGATGCGCGATGTGGCCGGAGGCGGCATCCCCTGCTCCAACCGGGCCTTCGGCGATCCGGCGCCCGGAATCCCGAAGCGCTGCGCCTATATCGCCCGGTCCGCCCGGGAAGACTTCGAGCCGCCATTCCCGCACCGGCCCGTCCGCTGGCGCGAGACGGAATACGGCGGGCCGTCCTGGCGGACCTGCGCCGACGAGAACGGCTTCTGCGGCTTCCGGGGCGGCAAACGGGTCCGCTACGGTGCCCATGGCCGCTATGCGGAGGGGTTCTATCGGGGCGGAGTCGGCTGCAACAACGGCACCTTCGGCGATCCGGTCCCCGGCGTGCCCAAGCACTGCCAGGTCCTCGACTGACAAGTCCTCGACTGACGGCGCGACCCGGCGGGCTTGCCCCGCCGGCAGGGCGCTTCGGGCCTCACTCCCGCCGCATGATGCGGTCGACCAGAACGTTCGACCAGAAGCCGGGTCGGAAGTCCCTCTCCAGGGCCTCCGGGTCGTAGACGGTCTCGACCCAGGTGAGGAAGGGAATCCCCCTGGCCTCGCCCTCCTGGCGGTAGCGCTCGAAGAAGGCGTCGAGGATGCCGGTCTTGGAAAAGCGGAAATGGCCGTAGCGGGCGGAGAGCTGGCGCAGGGCCTCGTCCACGCTGCGGCCCTCATGGACGATGAGGTAGAGGGCCGCCACGAAGCCCGCCCGGTCGGCACCTGACTTGCAATGGAGCACGGCCGGGTATTCGACGGTCTCGAAGAAGGCCTTGGCGGACAGAAGGGTTTCCCGGTCCGGCGCGCCGCGGGAGCGCACCACGAATTCCACGAGGTTGATCCCGAGCCGCTCGCAGATATCCTTCTGAAGCTGCCAGGAGCCGTGCTCGCGCCCGCCGCGCAGGTTGACGATGGTGCGCACCCCCTCGTCCTTGAGCCGTGAGATCTGGTGCGGGGCGGGCTGGGCCGAGCGCCAGAGCCGCTCCGAGACCCGGTGCTTGTTCAGGTAGAGCAGGCGAAAGACCCCGTGATCGACCAGCAGCATGTTGGCCCAGGCGCGCACGCGCCCGAGGGCCCCCCCGACGGGCTTGTCCCAGCGGGCGATGCGGGCCATGCGGCGGGCATAGCGGGTTTCAGGCTTGAGAAACCTGTTGATCACGGCAATCCATTGTAGCGGTTGCGGCCCGAGCCGGGGCCTTCGGCGTCAGGGCCGCCTTATCGGGCATTGACCCGTATTAATCAATCGCAGGGGGCGGGCGTCTGCAGATGGGCGGCTTGGATCGGCCCGAAGAGCGCGCTATATTGGGACCGGAGTGGATGACGGGCTTTCGCCCGCCATCCTTTCCTAGATCCAGAATTGGACCCGGCAAATTCGGACCCGGATCGTGATCTGCCAGGATCTCCGGGTCCTTTTCATATCCAGGGCGAAGCCAAGGGGTAGAAACCACATCGGCTTTCACCTCCGATTCGAGGGCAAGGCTGTTGCCACAGTCCGAGGAAGCCCATCTTCCCGGATCGTGCCGCTGGCCCATCACTGCTGCTTTTGCCCTCAAAGCCGTCCGTAGGCGATCGCTCCCAAATCCTTGAGCCTTCGTAAAGCTCTGCCTGGACGTGAGGATGGCATGGTTCGAGCTTGCGCCAGGCCCGAAATCCCAGGCTCGTGCGGGCTTCCATCGGGCCTGCCGGGAGTTTGAAGCTTATCCTATCTGTTGCCGCCCCGCCCCCTGTCGTGTAAGGGGTGCGTTTCGATACAACCCTCCTTGACGAAAACGGCTGCCGGACCGGGCCACGGGTGCCCGAGGGGAAGTCCATCGTCGAGACCAATCACTGCAGGAGAGCGGCGTCATGTCGTCCACCTTCGAGACCGTCGCCGGCATCATTTCCGAGACCGCCGACATCCCGCGCGACCAGATCACGCCGGAAAGCCATGCCATCGACGATCTCGGCATCGATTCGCTGGCCTTCCTCGACATCGCCTTCGCGATCGACAAAGCCTTCGGCATCAAGCTGCCTCTCGAGCAGTGGACGCAGGAGGTCAACGAGGGCAAGGCTCCGGCCGAGGAGTACTTCGTCCTGAAGAATCTCGTGGCGCATATCGACGCCCTGATCGCCGCCAAGGCGGCTTCGTAAGCGGCAGGCCCCGCCAGGGGCCTGTGCTCCCCTCAGAGCGCCCGGACCGCGAAGGGCGCCCGCAATCCCGGCTCGACATGGCGGTCGGACAGGAGCCCCGCTCCGAGGCTCTGCCCCAGGCTTTCCTTGAGCCCCTCCCGCCCGGCCCGCCCGGGACGACAAGAGAATGGTTCGGATCCCGGATGCGTCTCGAATATTTTGAAATGATCGATCGGGTGACGCGCCTCGACCGCGAGGGCCGCCAGATCGAGGCCACGTCCACGGTGCCGACGGAAAGCCCGGTCTTCGAAGGGCATTTCCCGGGTCATCCCCTGGTGCCCGGCGTGCTGCTCACCGAGACCATGGCCCAGGCCTCCGGCTATCTCGTGCTGGGGCTCATGAACTTCACCCACATGCCGTTCCTCATGGCGGTCGACAAGGCGCGCTTTCGCACCTTCGTCGGACCCGATACGGTGCTCACCGTCACGGCGCAGCTCGAGCACGAAGGCTCGGGCTATGCGGTCACGAAGGCGAAGATCATGGCCGAGGGCAAGCCCATCTGCGATGCGGAGCTGCGCTTCCGCATCATGCCCTTCCCGGCCGGCATGGACGAGCTGATGCGGGCCCAGGCGCGCCGCATCGGGCTTTTGGCGGAGGCGGCCTGATGCGCGACGTTGTCATCACGGGAATCGGGATCGTCTCGGCCGCCGGGGAGGGGATCGACGCTCACCTGGAGGCGCTCTCCGCAGGCGCGCCCCGCATCGACACCGAAAGCTTCGCGCCCTATCCGGTCCATCCGGTGGCAACGCCGGATTACGACCGGCAGATCGCCAAGAAATCCGACCAGCGGCAGATGGAGGCCTGGCAGAAGCTGGGCTGCTATGCGGCGGGCCTCGCCCTCGATGCAGCCGGCGCCAAGGAGGATGCAGAGCTGAAAAGCCGCATGCACCTGATCGTGGCGGCCGGCGGCGGCGAACGCGATTACGCGGTCGACGGGCAGATCCTCACCGGGCTGCGCGCGGCCGAGAATCCGGGCGTGTTCCTCAACGAGCGCCTGATGGGCGACCTGCGGCCGACCCTGTTCCTGGCCCAGCTCTCCAACCTGCTGGCCGGCAACATCTCCATCGTTCACGGGGTCACGGGGGCGTCGCGCACCTTCATGGGCGAGGAATCGAGCGGCGTCGACGCACTTCGCGTCGCCCATGCGCGCATCGCCTCGGGGCAGAACGACATTTTCCTGGTCGGCGGCGCCTATAATGCCGAGCGGCCCGACGTGCTGCTGATCTACGAAATGGGCGGTTTCCTCTGGAAGCAGGCTTATCGCCCGGTCTGGGAGCGTCCCGCCGAGGGCGGCGGCATGATCCTGGGATCCGGCGCCTGCTTCCTGGTGATGGAATCCCGCGAGCATGCGGCAGCACGGGGCGCGACGCCGCTTGCGACCGTCGCGGGCATCGTGTCCGACCGCAGCCGGCGCACGCCCGGCAGCGTCGGGCAGGCCCTGCGGACCCAGATCGCGGCCCTGAACGCCCGGCCCGACGCCATCGTGTCGGGCGCCACGGGCATCAAGGGCGTCACCGAGGAGGAGCAGGCCGCCTTGCGCGAGACCTTCCCGGAGGCCGCGCTCCACGCCACCGGCAACGTGACCGGCCACATGATGGAGGGCCAGGTGCCATCGGGCGTCGCCCTGGCGGCCGCCCTGATCGCCCGGGGGCAATCCAACGAGGCGCTCGTCACCTCCGTCGGCCATTGGCGCGGCGAGGGTGCCGTGCGGCTGACCAAGGCAGAGTGAGGAGACCGGCATGGCGCTTCGCGACAACCAGGGCCGTCCGCTCGTCGCCGTCACGGGCATGGGCGTGGTCACGTCCCTGGGCCAGGGCAAGGACGACACCTGGGCGGCCCTCACGGCAGGGCAGTCCGGCATTCGCCGCATCTCGCGCTTCCCCATCGAGGGCCTGCGCACCACCATCGCGGGCACCATCGATTCCATCGCGGTCGAGCCCTTCTGTGCGCCCATGCTGTCCGAGCAGCTCGCCCTGCGGGCCGCCGACGAGGCGGTGGGCCAGTCAGGCCTGAGCCGGAGCGACTTTCCGGGCGCCCTGTTTATCGCCGTGCCGCCGGTCGAGATGGAATGGCCCCAGCGGGAGGCCCTGGCGGAGGCCTCCGGCCAGACCGGGGACATCACCTATAAGGATCTCCTGAAGGCGGCCGCCACAGGCAAATTCAAGGCCTGGCACGACCTGTTCATCTTCGGCACGGTCGCCGACCGGGTCGCCGATCGGTTCGGCACAAAGGGCTCGCCGATCTCGCTCTCCACCGCCTGCTCGTCCGGCGCCACGGCGATCCAGCTCGGGGTCGAGGCGATCCGGCGCGGCGAGACCCAGGCGGCACTCTGCATCGGCACGGACGGCTCCGTGAACCCCGAATCCCTTGTTCGCTTCTCGCTGCTCTCCGCGCTCTCGACCCAGAACGAGGTGCCGGAAGCCGCCTCCAAGCCCTTCTCGAAGAACCGGGACGGCTTCGTGATGGGCGAGGGCGGAGCCGCCCTCGTGCTCGAGGATGCCGAGGCCGCGAAGGCCCGTGGCGCGACGATTCTCGGCTACGTGCTCGGCTGCGGGGAAAAGGGCGACGGCTTCCACCGCACCCGCTCCTCGCCGGACGGGATGCCGGCCATCACGGCGATCCGCGAGGCGCTGGCCGATGCGGGCCTCGCGCCCGACGATATCGGCTATATCAACGCTCACGGCACCTCCACGCCAGAGAACGACAAGATGGAGGCCATGAGCTGCACGGCCGTGTTCGGCGAGCGCATGGCGCAGCTGCCGATCTCGTCGAACAAGTCGATGATCGGCCACACGCTCACGGCCGCCGGCGCCGTGGAGGCGGTGATGTCGCTCCTCACCCTCGCGACCGGGCGCATTCCGCCGACCATCAACTACAAGGTCCCGGACCCCACGATTCCGCTCGACGTAGTCCCGAACGAGGCGCGGGACGCAGATGTACGCTTCGTGCTGTCGAATTCCTTCGGGTTCGGCGGCCAGAACACCTGCCTCGTCTTCGGGGCGGAGCCGAAAGGGGCTTGAGCATGGGCCGGATCTTCGTGACGGGCGGCGGCAAGGGCGTCGGCGCCGCCATCGTGCGGGCGCTGGTCGCGGCCGGCCACGACGTGGACTTCACCTACCGCTCCTCCACAAGCGCCGCGGTGGCGCTGGCCGAGGATCTGATGGCCGCCCATCCGGGCCGTACGATCAAGGCCCATGCCCTCGATCTGTCCCATAAGGAAGCGCTCGACGATTTCTGCGCGAGCCTCGAATCCGAGGCGTTCTTCGGCTTCGTGCACAATGCCGGCCAGCCCTATGACGCGCTGGCCGCCATGATGCAGCAGGACAAGGCCGAAGGCGCCATGCAGGTGAACTTCTGGTCCTTCACGCGGATCGCCAAGTCCCTTATGCGCGGCATGATCCGCGCCCGCGCCGGTCGCATCGTGGCCATCGGCTCCGTCGCTGCCCTCCAGGGCAATCCCGGCAATGCCGCCTATGCGGCCTCCAAGGGGGCCCTCATCTCCTATTGCCGCACCCTCGCCATCGAGACCGCGAAGCGCGGGCTGACCGTCAACGTGATCGCGCCGGGCTTCATCGACACGGACATGATGGCGCCCTACGCGGCCTTCCGGGAAAGCATGGAGAAGCAGATCCCGGCCGGGCGCTTCGCGAAGCCCGAGGAGATCGCGGGCCTCGCGGCCTTCCTCATGAGCGAGCCCGCCGCCTATATGACCGGCGCGGTCCTGCCCATCGACGGCGGTCTGACCTCCATGATCGGCATTCACCGGTAGATCGTTCGATGCGCTGCAAGACCCTGTCGTCGGAGACGATTTACGAGGACCCATGGACCCGCGTCGTCCGGGACGAGGTCCGTTGGGACAACGGGCACCAGGGGACCTATTCGGTGGTGATCAAGCCGCCGGGCGTCAGCGTCATCGCCGTGACGTCCGCCGGAAGCGTCATCCTGACGCGAGAGTTCCGCTATGCCCTGGGTGCATACAGCCTGGAGGCGGTGAGCGGAGCCATCGAGCCCGGCGAGGAGCCGGTCGATGCGGCCCACCGGGAACTCGTCGAAGAGATCGGCTTCAAGGCCGAGACCATGACCCCGCTCGGTCTCGTCCATCCGTTTACGGCCGGGGTGTCCTCGCCGAGCCATCTCTTCCTGGCCGAGGGACTGTCGCCGACGGCGACCAACCCCGATCCGGGCGAAGTCATCGAGCCGGTCGAGATGTCCCTGCGGGATGCCGTTGCGGAGGTCGTGGCGGCCCGCATCGTCCACGGGCCGACCTGCGTCGCCCTCCTGCTTGCGGAGCGTCATCTCGCGGCCCGGTAAAGAGGCCGGAGCTTGTCATCGGCAGGACCGGGCTTTAATCGCCTTCAGGAATATTCCATGTCATCCCCGGGCCCGTCCCGGGGACCGCGTTTCGCAGGGCTCTTCCGGCGGAACGGCGAGATACGTCAAGGATTGAACCCATGCGTGCCCTTCAGCTTTTCGGCGACCGCGACCTTCGCCTGACCGAGATGGACGCTCCGCCGCCGCCCGGCCCGGGCGAAGTGCAGGTGCGCGTGAAGGCGCTCGCCCTGAACTATCTCGACGTCTGGGGTTTTCGCGGCATGGCCTTCGCCAAGCGCAAGATGCCCCAGGCGGTCGGCGTCGAGGCTTCCGGCGAGATCGCCGCCGTGGGCGAGGGCGTGACCCGGTTCAAGGCCGGCGACCCGGTCACCATGTACGGCGCCGAGACCTGCGGCCATTGCAAGGCCTGCCGGGAGGGCCGCGACAATCTCTGCGAGAACGTTGCCGGCATCATGGGCTTCCACATCGACGGCTTCGCCCGTGAGCTG
>Ga0182741_1002599_pt1 | contig 20692 bp, 9 predicted proteins | sample eDN5th37CBELigOP_FD_128874 | JGI IMG/M metagenome (GOLD analysis project Ga0182741, IMG submission 128874) | Enriched Organic Plus compost microbial communities from Emeryville, California, USA - eDNA 5th pass 37_C BE-Lig OP (version 2) (version 2) ... | reverse complement strand
GATGCGTGGTATCACAAAAGATGAAGGGAAACTTGTTTTCCGTGTCAATTATGGCAATCACATGTTGAAACGATGCGAGGCTCCCTCCGCTGACACAGCAACCGAGTGTGATATGGTTTGCATGGATTTTCTCGATATTCTCGGGACTGTTTCAGATTATAATTCAATAAATGCACTTCCAACTAGGCTCTTCACCCGAAGCAAGGATTTTCTGACTCAAAGCACTGCAGCGCCACGAGATACAGCCCTTTTTCCAATCTGTCTCGACACCTAGAATCTTCCTCGAGAGCCCGGCTCGAAGTGGCTGCCCGATGATGGATGGTTTCAGTTTCGGTCGATCGGTCGAGCGTCGTCGGTGGAGAATTGCTGTTCTGGTGGCACATCCTAATCAGGGCCAGGACGGATAGTTTTGCGAGGCTCTCAGTGTGAGTTGGAAATGGTGCTTTTTGGGCGGGAGCATGCCCTGTAGTGACCTGAAGAGGAATCGATCAAGATTCGGGCCGTACTGAGCCAACGATTCCGTCCGAATTTATGCTGAAAACCCTCGAATCCACCTCACAAGACGAGGTTCTTCTGAGGCGTAACTCGTTTCTCGTTTCTTCTCTGGGCTTTCGGCAGGATATCTCGCGATCACTTGGGTGATATGCATCAGCCCGCCTGTGTCTTGGGCTGTATCTTATGAACGTTCTAACCGCCGCTCCGGCTGTCTCGTCACACTCTCTAGGTCCCCTCAGACGAAGCATGGGCAACTCAAAGTAGGTGTCTTGTTAGATGCATAAGATATTCGACGTGTGATCAATGTCCAGCCACTGCATGCGTTCCCGTTTACCTTTTCCGGTGCTGGTCTCACGATTTGTGCTGCCGGACCCCATTCCCTGCCCCTTGCAATGGGTCATACCACTAATACGACCTCTCTCGACTCATCCTGCCTCTAGATCGAATCTTAAGCGTGATGGCGAAATCACCAAGTACTACGACTTGCAGGAAAACCTTGGCAAAGGTAGCTTCGCTGTTGTGAAGCGCGCTCAGCGCAAGTCGGACAATCGCTCATTTGCGATCAAGATCATTCGCAAGGACAAGCTCACACCCGACGAGCTTAAGGTCGTTTACGATGAAATGAATATCTTGCGTTCGGTCCAGCACCCCAACTGCGTGAAGCTATTTGAAGTGTACGAGACGCCCCGCAAGATTCAGATGGTCATGGAACTACTCACCGGTGGTGAACTGTTTGACCGCATTGTTGCCAAAGATCATTTCACAGAGAAGGAAGCCGCTGAAGTGATTCGCGATATGGCAGATGCATTGCGCTACTTGCACGCAAATAACATTGTACATCGTGACTTGAAACCAGAGAACATTGTTTACTTAACCCAGGACCCGAACTCGATTACAAAGCTGACGGACTTTGGTTTGGCGAAGGCAAAGACAAAGGGCATTACCATGACAACGGCTTGCGGTACTCCACAGTATGTTGCACCTGAGATCCTGCGGAATGAGCGCTACACAAGCAAAGTAGATATTTGGTCTCTCGGTGTCATTCTCTACATCATGCTCTGTGGTTTCCCACCATTCTACCACACCGATACCGCACAATTATACGAGCAAATCAAGTCGGCCAGCTACTCATTCCCCGATCCTTACTGGAGGGACATCTCTCCCGAGGCCAAGGACTTGGTCATGCGCATGCTGACACTAGATCCTCAGCAACGTATTTCTGCTACAGAAGTCTTGCAACACCCATGGCTCCGAGCAGCAAAGAACAACACTCGTGCGCTCGGTTCAGAGCACACACAACGCATCAAGTTGCTCCAGGCAAAGCGCAAGCTGCGACGTGCTGTTCAACTTATCATTGCTGCCAACAAGTTCGCAAGTATCCTCGACAAGCTTGCCCATGATGAAACCTACCTCAATGTTGTTGCTGAGCGTACACAAAAAGAGCTTGCTCATCGCCGTACAGTTGCTGTCGAAGCAGGACACAACCCTGAGTTGGAAGCCCAAATGGCACAGTACAGGAGGCTAATGGGTGAGGACGATACCCCAGAGGCTACTGAGTTCAAGACGAACGACAAGTAATCCGCCAATACTGGTGGGCCATAGTGGCGGGCGCATTTCACTCGATCACCTGAGCAACGAGAGTCCCCTTTTCATCGGCTCCTTTTGTTAAACGACACAGTCTTGATTCGACCTACCGAGATGCATCCTACTGAGTTGAAATCTTGGTAAATAATTCGTCCACACCGCGCCGCGCCGCGCAACCCCTTGAGACACTTGCTTTGCTACCAAGCGCGTCATTTTCACTGGCCTGACTTCCACTTCATTTCAGGCCTAAAACGAAGTGGCGAATCCACAACCCCTCGAATCAGAGTCCTTATTGTTCTCTACTGTTCGCGCGGTAGCCGTGGATTCAGCCCGTATCCTGTTAGAACAATGTAGTGTTTGCACCATCTCCTTACCCCATCCTTCGATCTCCCCGATTCGCCCCCTCCACCCACCCAGAAGCTGCTATATCAATCGATGTGTGGATATCACCAGCCATATTTCCTTCCTTATCGCCTGTGCCGATGTCCCCTTGATTCGACGCAGAGTAATACTCTGCTATCTCAGTTTCAACCATTCCCTACGGTCCAATCTCAAAGACCCTCGAGTGTTATTTATGAAACTCTCTCCCTTCTCTGACGACTGCTTTCGTCCTTAGTCGTATTGCTCTGAAAGCACGTTGCATGCAGTGCGAAGGCTCGATCCATTTGCGCAACAGCAGCAGCAACAATAACAACAACGACAACAACGACAACCAGAGCCTTGCCGTTTTGTGCGTCTCTGTAATCTCACCTGTCTTATGACTCCCTCTCTCACTTTTCCTTCACTTGAGTTGATTCCTAGCTCGTTTTTTCAACGCTACATATCTTTTAGTGCCAAACGCATTTTGTTTGCAAACCGTCATCTCGTCTCTTTTACGTTGTTGTGTCCCTCTGACTCATTCAAAGGTTTTTTTGGTTCTTTGACACTGTATTCAATTTTTGAACATAGTCCTTCAAGCTTGCAATCGCGGTCGCACACATACACAGCCTTTGTTTCTTGGAGATGCCATCTCGATTCTCGACTAGCTGGGCGCTCGAGCCGCCAGGACTCGTCGTTTGACAGTGATCGCAATTGCGATGGGTGAATATCTGTACATTCCCGGGAAATTGATATAGCCTATTAAGCGCAGTTCGAAAAACACATACACCATATTACCGATCAGATGATGCCGCCGACAGAGTCGAAGATGTGATTGTGCTAGCTGTTGTGCTCGACGTGCTGACCCCCGACTCAGAGACCTGTGGAAGACCTGTGGAGAAGTTTGGATGGGCCTCAATAAGGTGATCGATTCGTCGCAGGAAGGTCGCAGTATCTTCTGGGATGCAACCAGGCTCATTCTCAGGGTTCCTTACAATGTAATTCGCGTAGAATGTATAGGCGTGCTTCAAAAGCTCGCCCGTGTAGCTCGTACTGACGTCTGTGACGAGGACAAATCGTAGTCCACTGAGGGTCTCATAGTAGTGGATGCGATAATCAGGCGTTGTAATGGTCTGGATGGGTGTTTGCTCAAACTCTCCAAGTTGCTTAGGGTTGAGCTTATTGCAGAACGACTTGAGCGAGTATAACAGTCCATAAATCAGCTTTTGCTTGTTGGTCATACATTTGGGGCTTATCTGCTTCTGGTGCCAGTGCCTCGAAATAAGGCATTGACCGTTGCGGTCATACACATAAAAACTATAAATTGCCATAATTTGTTCGTCACCGCACTCGCTGCGGCTCGACTTTCACGATTCGGAACAATGTGCAACACCAGCTCCAAAGATTTCCGATCCAAAGGCTTCGAAGATGGGACCAGACACCCTGGGGTGGGCCTGAGAGGGGCAGCATGGAAAACGAAACGACGCGCAAGATCTCATAGTCTGCAACAGCATCGCAATGGGAAACGAGATATGCAGCGTGGTTGTATTGATTTGCTGGTTGGTCTAGTGTGTGTATGGAAGTGTAGTGGAAATACGTGAGGTGGACTAAACTAGGTAGCGGTGTTGAAACAATAGGGCAACAAAGGTGACTAAGCTTCATGCCAAGACCTTTGGTTCTAGTGAGAGGAGATGTCTTAGTGAGACGCACGTCGAGCTCCGGGCTGAAGCAGACTAGGATCCAGGTTCATCAGTGCGAGATCCTCCTTCGAGAACAGGTTCAGTTTTGAGACGTCCACACCTTCGCGTTCGAGCTTCGCTTTGTGTTCCAAAAGGACCTTGCGACGCACTTCAAGCTTTTTCAGCTCTTCATCATTCATGCGCTCAATCAACAACGGTCGATTCTGGATGCGAGCCAGCATCTCAGCTCGCTCTTTCTTCCATTTGGCGGTGCTTTGCTTGAGCATCTCAGCCGGCGACAGCTTTGCGGACTTTGGTCTCTCTGAGGAGGGATGGGGACCCAGACTAATACCTCTGGATTGTGCCTGATACTCTTGATCGCCGGAGGCTCCGTCAGTCGCTGACGCTTCTCGGTTCTTCATTGACTCAAGGAGTTTCTGATGCTCCTCTTCCTTACGTCGAAGCGTCTCTTGTAGACGCTCGGCGATCTGCCATCGCTTCGCTCGTTCCTCGGCACGTTTGGCCTCCTCTTCTGCAAGCTTCTGAGCTTGTTCCTCCTGCCTGCGCCTTGCTCGCTCGGCGATTGCGGATCGTTGCTCAGGAGTTGGGACGAACGGTCGAGCCTTGAACCGTTTGGCCTCCTCTTCCTCTTTAGCCTTCTTCTCGGCCTCAGCCTTTTGGCGCGCCTTCTCGGCAGCCGCGGCCTCCGCTCTGGCCAGGAAGGGGAATGGTTCGGCTTTCGTAGGAGGTCGCGACTCACGGCGCTTGGCGAGCTCTTCTTGGAATCGATTGTACTCCTCGTTGTAGTTGGGAATAGTGTGCTTGATTTGCGGCCGGAAGGTGCATTCTGGATCGTACGGCTTCTTTTCTTTACCGCTCGTGCGTGAGGAGGTGGATGACTGTGAGAGATTAAGTGAGACACCGCGATGGGCGATAGGACTTTCATGATCCATATCAAGTTCACCCGCGCGCTTTCGCGATTGCTCCAATTCTGCGTGCTCACGCATCCTTGGAGGCAGTGATGACTCAGATGCCAGCTTCTCCGCTCGGACTGCAATACGATGTGCACGCTCGATTTCCTCCTGCTTTCGACGAGCCTCCCAGGTCTCATCCATGTTGAAGTGAGGCACATCACCCAACTTCCGAACTCGCGATCTTGATCGCGAGCGGGAGCGGGAGCGAGATTTGGGCAATGGTTTCGCATACTCATCTTCATTTTGACCGAAGGGGAGCTCTTCGTCATCTGGTCGCAAGGGACGGGGTAGATCATCCAATTTTCGAGGGATGGGCATTGTTCCTAACCGCTTTGCTGTACTTCCAAACGGAGCAGGTTGCTGCCAGGTTGGAGCTGGGGCCTGCAAATCAACTGATTCATCCTCCCTTGGCAGCGATCGACATCGTGAGCTGTGACGAGAGCTGCTCCTAGGACTCTGACTGCCCTCGCTGCTTTGGTTTGCGACGAAGGAAAATGGCTTTAAGCTCTGTTCTAATTCAATCTTTCTCTGTTCCCGTCGCGCTTTTGATGCCTCTCGGCGTTCTTTCTCAAGCTTGATTAGTCTTGGCTCGAGGATCGCCTTTGGAACCTCACGGGCATGGAACCGCATCTTATAAGGCTCTTCCTCTTGCTCGCGTACCTTAGCAAGATAGTTTAAGAACCACTTCTGTGACGAGTTGAGTCTGATACCAGCATCAGCTGCATCCTGGCTTGAACTTGGACTCGATTGACCGTCGGTTGTGAATGATTGGCTAACTTCCTGAGGGGATGTTGGAGTCACAAGACTTACTGATCTACTAGCAATGGTACCAGTGGCAGTAGAAGGAGACTTGCTCTCATTTGCAGATCGGCTTGCTTTGGGGCTTCCAGTTCCGGTTGATTTTGAAGCCGCAGTCGCGGGTTCTCGAAGCTTAGATCGCATCATCTCAAATGCTTTCTGAAGATTAGTTGCACGCTCAACACTGCGACGTACGAAGGAAAACTCCTGAGGTACAGTAACTGACGGGCGCCATCGCTCGGCGCTGGTTGGCTGAGCATCCTCTTCACCCGAGGAAGTGCTCGAAATTGACTGACCTCGTCGTCTCGCAGTCGTCGATTGAGATCTCGCGGTTGGCAAGTCTTGCTTGGCAGTCTTGGGAGCGGTGGCTGTAGCGGGTCGCGCTGCTTTGGATGTGGCGGATGGGAGCTGCACTGATCTTGTTGGTGGCTGTGCTGATTGGGGTCTGGAGGATCGTGAAAGAGTGGAGGTTGTAGTCTCCTGAACCACTGACTCATCAGTATTCCTCTGTGGCACCGATGCTACAGCCTGGCTCGTATGGTCCTCCATAACCCTAAGTCTCTCCTCACATTTTGCACGGATACGCGCTAATTGGGAAATGAAGGTGTCAATGTCTGTCGCTGAGGAGTCCGCAGCAGCCTGCGCTGCTTCTTTGACAATTGTAGCCACATCTTCATCCTCTGGCGCCGATGGCACAGAGGACAGCGTCGGATGTGCGGGGCGCTGCAGTGGTGGCTGGGTCCTATTGAAGATTTGTGGATGTAGAGCTTCTTGCTTCAGCCTCTGGGCCTGAAGTGCATTTAACTGTGCCTCGATCGCTCGAAGTTCAGGATCTGTTTCCTCATACAGCGCACCGGTTGCATTTCCATTTGCACCAGCTTCTCCGTATTCATCGACGGTATCATCGAAATACACAGCTCTATCATGAAATTCCTCAGGAGAGAGTGTAGACTGGTTCATCACAACCGTCGGACGGTTCCAAGCCCTTTCGCGCGCCTTCAAAATCGCGCGCTTTTCTGAATCAGCCAAGTGGTCGCAGGGAGGTGCTGGGTACTGAGTAGCGAGGACTTGGCACGCACGTGTCGCAGGTGTGCGAATCTGGCGGCCACGCATGGAACCAAAGCTGAATCGGACCAGGTCATCGAATTGATGGTTGGTTTCTCCATACTAGACGGTGGGGAGGGGAGACGATTTCCACGTAGGATTGGTTAATATAGAGCAAAACATAGGCGCAAATGTGGTAAACACTGATTATCAGTCGAATTATCACATATTTCTGTGCAACATACCTCGTTCACGTGCGGGTCCTTGCGCACGGGTATCGTTACCAACAGTGATTTGAAATTGCTCATGGTCTAGCGGGCGACGCAGGTAGTGCAGGCTCAGACCAGTGGACGGAACGTATATAGCACTATGATAGGGGGTGAATGCTATATTTCGCGCGCCGAGTGCACCTGTGGGTCGTGCTATACACAGACCTAGGGAAAGTGAAATTTGAATTCCTCAGTAACTTCGCCTGGTATAGCAGAGGTCTGGGAGTGGGTGTAGCAGCCTCATGACCAGGATCCAAATGATGCGGTTATGCGAGAGTACGACATTTTACGCTGCATTTCACCCATTGCCTTGCATTCTTATCACGCAACCAAGGCCCCTCCCCCGCCGACAGTGTTTTCAGAGTCAACCGCAGTTGGGGAGCTGCATCTGGGTATATTCTGGAGCGGTCAGTCGATTCCCTTCTTGGGTGGAAACAAACCTGTATAGGCCTTGTTCGAATGATCTGTATCGTGCGACTGCAGAGAGCCTTGACTTAACCATGTATGAGGGAGCTTCTTGCATTGTATTCATGGGCCAATCCAGGTTTGGCATCGAAGTTGCAGTCATTGGACTAGAGACTAAGGAAGACTCGCTCGTAGTAGGGAGTAAACAACACGCACTATGTAGCAGCGGCAAAGATATTGGAATATGATGAAGCTTGATTTGTGATATTGTAATCTGAGGAGGTAGAGCTAAAGACCCATACATGCGTGATATGACAGAGTAACAAGAAGAGGCCTTCCATGACAATAATAAATTTAGAAATAGCTGGACAAGCTCGACAAGTTAGGTTCATAGTGTAAATACGTCAGTTGAGTGGATTCTTAGCATAGTTCATATTACTCGGAACACTTGTCATGGGTGTCTTGTGAGCAAGGTTCTGTAAGTCTTGGTGAACTTGTACAATATGATTGGGTCGGACAAGACCCGTTCCGACTCTTACTGTGGCGTCTTCGTCGTGCCGGGGTAGCGACGGCTTGTGATTGAAACTAGCTGCGGTATGTGTTACGTTATTAACCGTGGAACTAGACTTAGGATAAGTACCAGAGGGTGCGTGGGAGTCATGTACTGTCAAACTAGCGGCTGATCCCAAGAAGTCTCTAGCATCTGCAGAAGTTCGTTTTCCCTCTTGAGCTTGAACTCCCCACCCTGAAGCATCTAACGATGAGAAGTTAGCTGAATGAAGCGAAGATCCACTCGATGAGCGTTGCGAGTTTTCCTCGGCAATCGTCGAGATGACTCTGGCTCCACCGGGGACAGGGTGGCTAGGTGCCAGAGTCGCGTTCTGGCCCAACGCAGGTGCCGGGATGACCTCCGAAGTCGGGCCTACTCCTGGACTAGACCCAGGAGTGAGACTATCAATATTCTCGTAATCAAGGGTAGTTCCGACCGCCCCTTCTCCAACCGGGGTGGTCGTGACAGCGTGCTCTGTTATGGTGCATGATTTGGTAAGCTGACTTTGTTCGCTTGATAGTTCGCCTTCCTCGTGATTCCCAATGCTGACGAGTTGCGATCCGATTGCGCAGTGACTACTAGATTGATTTTTGGTTTCTGTGGGGTTGACTATAGAAGATTGAGGCGCTTGGATAGTACTAGCAAGGAGCAGAATTGGAGCATGTTGTGGACTCATCTCGGAATCTGCCGCCTTTGGCACCGGACCAGCCGCCACTGCAGGCTGAGCGCCGATAGCCTGGGCCTGGGCCGAAGGGGTTGATGAGAACGTGGGGAGAGAAACCGGTGACATATAACTTACGTCGTGAAGACTCAAGTCAGACCGAGGAGATATCATCGTTTCGACGCTTTGTCGAGCGTGCGCAGAGTTCGTATCACTTGAGGGTGTTAGTGCATGATGCATAGGTGTCGTTGACAGGCGCCCTGGGAGCAGCCCCGCATCAAAGCTTGGTTCTGAAGCGAGTTTAGTAGGCGCAGGTCCAGTTGATGCAGGAGAAATGTTGGATGTTGCAGGGAACAACTGTACCGCCGAAGCGGGCTGGGCAATCACTGCGGGCACCAACACGTCACTCTTAGATGGATAAGCGGGCATCAAACCGGCGGCAGCTGCGGCAGAAGAATGGCTCCCTGCAGTTTGTCCAGCTGACGCTGCGGTGCTGCCAAGCTGAATTGGTGAACCGGGCCCATTCGAAACAAGGGAGTTATGATGGACACCACTGGGAGACGAATACGTCCCGGGACTAAACGTTGTCTGCTTGAATGGCCTCTGTTCCATTGCCTTAGAACGAGCAAGCAACTTATCGAACTTTGGGTTCTCAGCTTCCTCGAAGGCGGGGACAAGCACAGAGGCAGGACTTGCAGCTGCCCCGGCAGGCGGATCGACTGTAGGCACAGATACAAGAGAACCGATTTTCGTACTCGCGGGTTGCGGGGGTGTAGTAATCCATGGATGCTTTAGCAGTTGCGCGGCGGTTGGCCTGCGGTTGGGATTTCTTGTCAAGCAAAGCTTGATAAAGTCCGATGCAAAGGGTGGTAGAGATTCCTCCGAGAAGTCAGGAATCTTGTCCTCAAATGCAATGTAGTTTTGGGCCTCAGCATCTGTCTTAAAGCCACAGTTGTACCATGGACTACGCCCATTTGTCATCTCGACAAGGGCACATCCGAGCGACCAGATATCTGCGACTGGAGTACATTCTTCACCACGCAGTACTTCAGGCGCAGTCCACTTGACGGTGAAATGGTCGCATCGCTTCCCTCCTTCTGCTACAAGCATATTTGCAGCATCCTTGAGCCGTTTGTTGTCATCTGTCATTTCACTCTCAGGATATGCTTCATACCAGCGAGCCGCACCGAAATCGGCAACTTTAACGTGACCTTCTGCAGTGAGCAGGATGTTCTGGCACTTGATGTCGCAGTGAATAAGACCTCTTGAATGCATATAGGCGAGAGCACCCAATACGCCAATTGTGATCAACCGCATCAAAGCAGGGTCGAGTGGTCCCGCTTCGGAGATGCGCTGGTGGACGGAGCCTCCGGCCGCAAGCTCCATGAAGATCCTCGCACCTTCTTCGGTGTCTTGAGAACCAAAGAAGCAAATAATATTTGGATGGACAAGTTCTTGCATGATACGTCCTTCACGGATCACGCGCTCTCGATTCTTTCTATCAGTGGATGGCGCTTCTTTAACTGCAACGTGCATCCCGTTCTCAGTTAGAGAGCATCGATAGACTTCTCCAACGGCACCTTGTCCAAGTTTACCTAATCTTTGGAATCTAAGGGGTTGATTGGGCCGGGAAGGATTCTTACGCTCTGCAGATCCGTGATCACTGTTGATACTGTTGGATACTCCAGTACTACCTGATGCTGCAATAGACGTGGCAGCTAAGAATGCAACACGTTCGGGATCATCCTGAGGCAAGGTCTGAAGCGAGGCAGATGCTGCGCTTAACGCGGCGCGCATGCTGGCAAAGTTTGATTCACCTAAGGAGTTCGCAGACTGTTGTCGCGCAAGTGGTGTGTGTGGGGATGGCGCTGGTGATGTACCGACAGACGCGTTTGGATTAATGTTTGCCTGCAGCTTGGCTTGTGCTCCTGGCATAATCCTTTGTGATCCTTGATTTGATAGGTTCGGGATACTACCAAGAGAGGACGTCGAGGATCCTGATGGATTCGCAGTGGCAGGAGGGATGCCACGAACGCCGATTGCACATGCCAATGCCGCAATTGCTGCTGTGGATGAAGTCGACGATTTACAGCTCTCCGGAGAAAAGCGAAGAGCAGTATGGGAAGATTTAGGCGCGGTTGTCTCTGCACGAGACATACTATGCAGGGAACTAAGGTTTGCTACATCTGCAACAGCAACACCAGTTCGGGCGTTAGAGGGGGATGGAGCAGGTATATCACGCGTTCCGGATCGGTGCGTCGGCGGGCGATGAAAATCATTATCTGGAGATACAGGAGTTGCGAGATGACGCGAGTCTTGACTCTGCATCCCAAGTTCATGGTTCACGCGAGACGAGGACCCCTGTCGAGTAACATCTGGAGATCTGTGATCAACAGGAAGCACTCGATTTAGTGCTTCTGTCTGACGAAGCAGAATTGTGGTATCTGTGGACCGTGCAGCACTCACTTCATTTTCATCAGGCGGCAGTTGAGGATGCATATGTTGATGAGGTGACAGTGCAGCAGCTGCACTTCGTACTTGAATCGCAAGCAATTCAGCTTGGCTGATACCACTCCTGGACAAAGCCTCCATGTAACGAACATGTCGTCTCTGCCATTCTGCGTGGGTGTAGTCTCGTTGTGGTTCTCTATAGCGTTCGCCAGGGGTGCTTGAGTAACGTTCAGCAATTTGAGCATGATTCCTAAAACCCTCAAGCTGGCGTCTTAACCCACATGCATCCGGTTCAATCGCATCGTTGTCAATCGTTTCCCACGACCCAGATTCCAAGGCGGCATTAATCTCGGCACGTAAAGATGCAGCCGATGACATGCGAAATTGAGCACGCTGGACGTCGGGGTGGGCAGTGCTGTTGGGTTGGAGACTTCGATGCTCTGGATCGGGCAACGCTTGAAGCTGAGGGCTTATTGCTAAGGTAGCAGAAGGTAGCCGAACGAGAGACCCTTGCATTTGAGCTTCGCCACTTGTTGGAGGTAGGTGTTCTGGATCACCTGCCGTTTGTGTCTGCAGGCCTTGGACACGCTGTGAGAGGATAGGGGTTTCACACTCGCCTACTCGAGCAGCGAGTCCGGAGGACTGAAGCTGAGCTGTACTGCTTCTAGCTTTTGTCACTTTCGCAGTGGCCAGGTCGGGGGAGTTCTGAGTCGCTGAAGCAAATGAAAGTGACTCCGTCGAAGCAAAGAGCTCTGGGACCAACCCTTGGTGTTGGCCCAGTGCAATCTCCGCACGATGGGGTAGGCTAACCTGGTTGAGTGAACAATTCTGTGCAGGGTCCTGTGTTGGGCCCGTCTCGGATACAGTGTACGATTCAGAAGCAGAGTTTGGAGTGCTAAGCCGATTGGTCTGACAATGAAGGTCAGTCACAGCGCGTTGAAGATGTGGCGGATGCATGCCTTGCTTTGAGTGATCTCCAGATTCTCCAAGAGCTGTGGAATATGAGGCTGCAGCATCGTGCTGGCGAAAGTTGGGATATACTGAGTCTGACTTTTGGGCTTCCCACGAAGCACCGCTCTCCCCTTGAAGCGATTCAACAAGATCTGATGCGTCCTCGAGCACTCTTTGCTGAGAGATGGCACGACGTACCAGCTCCTCCGTTCGCTTGCTCGCTTTCGTACCAACAGAGGCAGCGAAGCGCAATGCCGCGGCTAAGGCCGCCTCAGCGCTTTCAATCGTCTCTTGAGTGGGTGCAAGTTGCAGATCTGCCGACGACTTTACGCTTGTTGGAGAGCTTCCTGCCGCTCTCTGGAACTCTTCACTCTCGGGTGCGGTCGCAACGCGAGGGTCGTCAGCTCCATTCGTGCTTGTGACCATTCCCGTCTCAGCTGATGTTAATGCCGCTAACTTCTGGGTTAGTGCGTTTCGTTTTTCCTCCTGTGCACCAAGGTAGCCTATCGTCATTACTCGAATTGCCCGGTCAACATCATTGCGCACAGTAGCAACTGCGCGCCTCTGCTTGTGACGAGCCAATCCTTTCTTAGTTAAATCCAGAGGCATAGCGTCGGCGGGTGGAAGAGCTGAGTCTTTTGCCAAAGTGGTTCTCAGCAAGTTTTCGTGCAGCAGGGACTACACTTTGTAAGTTCGGCCACCCTAGGGAGATTAAAGTTGAGGCGGCACGTATTCGTGAGCCAAGTGCCAAAGAAGGTAGGGGATGCAGCGAGGGATATTAAGGCGGGTCGAGTTGGACTTACCTGAGAGCTTGGAGTCTCCTAGCAACTCTGTTCGACTCTTCGTGAGGCCTAGAATAGTGGAACATCAGAAATGGCGAGGTATGTAGAGTGAAAGCGGTGTTTTTCTAGGGCCTGCAACTCGGAGAGTGTTTGAGGAGACAATTGCCGTGCTTGCTACATATGAGCAATTATAAAATCTTAGCCACCACCACGCAGTAATAACGTCTCTATCCAATTTGTGTGTCAATACACCGCGGTTCACTCATTTGACAATTAATCTACCCTCTGCTGAACCTGATGATCTTCGAGTGTTTCGTTCATCGGAACAGTCCTGAAACAATCACAAGTTGGGATCAGCGTTTGCCATACGAAACCTCTCCTGCAGCCCGTAATGCACGGAATCGCCTCATAAATCCATCCGATACACTGCCCTACGAGTTAAATCCCGAGTGTGCCAGCCAAAACCAATCTGCTGCGGCTTCGAGAAATTTTTGGCCGAGTTTTGGCCTGAGGCGGTTAAGCCGGCAGAGGGACCAGCAGCTGGTTCATAGGCGATTTTGCATGGAGCTTGTGGGCGACTGGACTGAAGATACGCAATGACCCCTTGTTGGGTATATTCCGGGAAGGGTCCTCCTCTTGAAGACAACTTAGGGCAGTCATGCCACAACAGATACTCATGCTTCGAGTGGACTAATCCAGTCTCAGATTCAGCTAAGAGGCCAAGGATAGACGCATACTACTGCGAATCCAGCTCGTGCATGGATGGTGATTTCATGCATCCGTCACAGGGTGGACTTGAACATCAGATCAAGCGACTCGAATCAGGTCAGCAGTAGTGTAGCCGCGCTACATCGGTGTCCAAAGTTTAGAGCGTTCCGATAATATCCCGAGATCCTCGAACTCTGTAATGCTCACTGATGAGCCTAACCAGTGCTGGAAAAAATTGCCTGGCCACGATTTAGCCAGCAAAGTCTCACCTCTCTCGCAGCTGAAGGAAATCGTCTTAGTTTGGGAGGAGGTATTCCAGCACCCCCGGGGAGTGAGTTGCCGGGGAGAGACCATCGGCTTGAAGCAACCACGGCGTATGGAGGCGTAGCTTGCTGGGAGTTAACTCTTGCTTGTGTACTTCTATTGTCTGAGTACATGAGCATTCTCGCTGTCCTAACTGGTGGTGAGAAACGAGCGAAAAGAGTTTTAGGGACAGGATGGTCTTCAGGATCTTTGTGATTCATTCCCCATATTTGGCAATGAAAATAATGAAGCAAGACCGCGTTGACAGCATGTACATTCTCCCAGCTGCATTAACCCAGACTCCAGCGTGCTCATGCAGATCTTGCACTGCAACAGCAGAGGGTCACAATTTCACCCCTCCAGTTCCCGCGGTCGGGGGTGCGGGAATAGACGAGTAACGGTCATTGCATTGACATCTTGTTCAGTGTCCACATCCGTTGACTGAGCGAGGGCCCAGTACAGTGGTGCGTACGATATGACGACACAACTGCCCGGATATCAAGGTATGTATTTTAATTTACAGTACGATGCATGCGGGCCTGACTTTTCGCTGAAATACTCCAGCTCCAGTCAAGATCCTACTCGCACCTGCGCATTAGTACTGGAATACCTACGCCTATTACAATTTTTCAGCTGATTCGCGCTCATCCGCTTCCCGTCTAACCTTTCTGTACAGGGTACATCCCGCGATTTGAGCGGGACTACATCCCCAGTCTAGACACACCTGCCAAAAAATACGGTTACCAGGTCCCTTACGACGAGTAAGTTACACTCCTGCCGCCGGCTTCTACGCTCCTGTGTCCCTCCAATCACGCCTTGCTGAACATTGCTACGGTCTGACACTTCTTTTCAGGACGCTAGCCGCTAGGCTTTGTACGTGACCCTCACTCTGCACTTCGACCTTCTCCACCTCTGCTCTTACTTCACACATTACAGCGACCCAACCGTCACATCCAATCCATTCATCTCGAACACCGCGCTTACGCACAGCGACCGCGCAGCGTTTTGTCCTCAAAATTTCGGCGGAACGCTACCAAAGAAGTCCCCTCACGGTCTATGCCATCGACCATGGAAAGTCGATCTCAACGCTGAACGAGACGTTCCGTACCCGCCTCGGGTATTCAACCCAGACGGTACTTTCCGATACGAGAGATCATCCGATCAGTCTCAGGACCAGCCTCAGGCCGGCCGTGACTCGAACTCAAATCCAACTTCGAATGGAGCTTTTAACCAATCCTCGAACTTGCTGATTACGCAACCTTCAGCCCGGACGACTGACCAGAAGGAGGAATCTAAGGGTCTGTTTGTATTGACTGGACCTAAGGCGACCAACTATGTCACAACTTACTCAGCGGCGTACCAGGGCTGGGCATCGGCTTACAAGAATGCAACTACCTTGCGTGAGTCCCGCAAGTATATGCTCAGGAACCCGAACTATGCCCGATTGTACTCAAATGAGTTCGCGACTCCTGACACAACCGCAACGCGCTATTGCAGCATTTCTCGAAGCGACTTCTTGAATCCTTTGGCTGTCATAGAAGCGGGAATTGTCAAGGAAGCCGATACCATGGCTCAGAATAGAGCAACATTGCTGCGCGAAGCCCGACAACGTCGGGCACGTGTTGTGGGTGCGAGCGGACTATTGCTGACGGGTTCGAACTCCTTGGCGCAAACGAAAGCGGAGGGTGACACAGCTGATGCTAGTGCGCAACAGACCCAAGCTTCAAAGCACTTGGTCACATCAAATAGTGAGTCAGTTCGCGATGAGGCGGAGATTGCTCTCAATGCAATGAACTTGAATCGACCAAATACGGTCTTGGAGGCTGTGGCATATACCAAACAGCGAGCGGAAAGAAAGGTTCTATCGTATGAGGAGCCTCCTAAGAATGCGGAAGAAGAGCAGGCAGCAAAGAGTCTCGACCCAGCAGCTCTTGCAATTTCGACCAGTGCACGACTGTGGCTTGGCCCAGATCCCAAGTATGACGCATATGCTGGTGGCAGGATCCATGCCTATCCTGGAGCCCTGCCAGGCTATTCTGGTTACCTCCCTCGTCACACGTTGAGTTCCGAGCCCATCGCAAAGGAGACTCCGTCCGAGGATACCCTTCCTTCTATTGGAGGCATCAAGACGGTCCCTCCTGAGTTAGACAAGAGCGCAGCAGCAGTTGCAGCGCGCCGTATGGGCCTCAGCGTATATCCTGGCAGCGGCACTGGCTTAGCCCCTCAGGGTGCAAAGTTGAGTCAAGGACTCATTCCGGGTGGCGTTCGCGTTGGTGGTGTTGCCAACTCATTTGTGTCCACATCGGCACTTGCGGCGCAGAGCATTCCCGCGCTTCGATCGGCATCAGCGGCAGGTGAGTCGGATGCAAAGGACGGCAAGATCGTTATCACTACACCAAAGCCTACCGGTGCGATCGATTATGATGCCATTGTTCCGGGGTACACCGGACATGTTCCATCCACTCATATCAACCTCCACCGAGCTCAGTGCTTCAAGGGCACTGAGGCTGATCCTCACAATCTCAAGGGCTACATTAACAGTGTCACTAATGCTAGTGCCAGCAATATTGGCTTTTCGTATTCGAAAAGGTGTTGAAAGGTGAGGTGACAACACCCAATCTCCCCCTGGTCAACATTTCCTGTTTAGATGGAGGAGCTTCAAAGGCATCATTTCACTGTGTTATCCATTTTGTTTTGTTATAGTATCGTTTGAGTATGCTAGAACGTCCGTACACGACGTACGCCTCTGGTCTCAAGGTTCGCTGATGTAAAGCTGTCGAGGGTTCCTCAGTTGCTAGGACCAATTCTGAGAGGACCACTCGTTCCTAATCCAACCGGCCCTTGCTTGTTTCATTCAAGAAATACACTGGCTTTCGTTCAACTGTTTCGTGGGACCGCCATAGCGGGAGAGATGTCAACGTGGCATGATTACGACAAAGAAGAAGGATTCCAGAGCTACTCATGAGAGAAACATGCTTCCTCAATAATGCTACAAAGTGAAGTTACTTTCGACCCAGCGTGGTACTCGAGCGTTCATCACCTACTGTAGTGTACATTTGCTCTTCATACGCACACCCAGTCTTTCTTCGATCCACGCTATGACCCCAAGTTTCCAGTGGTCGAACCGTCGACAGAAACTCCAGCTGGGGGTGGATGGAGAACCTGGGTCGAGCCCGAAAGAACTCGAAGGGTGCAATTTTGGACGCAAATATGGAGATATTGAGTTTGTGCTATTGCAGTGAAAAGTATATTTTTCGATACATGTCCTAATAGGAAAGCTTTTCATTCCCTCAAATCCGTCTGCACTTTCTAGCTGATGTGGCAAAGGCAAGGCATCGCGCTGGTGGTGCTGCTTCTCTTGGCAGGTAAGTATATATCTCATGTTTGGTGAAGCCCAGTGATCACGTGTGAGCGGATTCCAACACGAGCGCTGTATGCAAGGCGATGCAGTCTGGTTGCATGCACCCCTCTCAGGGCCTCCCTTGCTTTGGAGCGTCTTACACCCTCACGTCATGAATCCCAATCACCCCTCTCTCACAATGTTTCCCCCTAATTACTCATCCCTTTACACAGTACTATCGGCGGCAGTCGAGCCAGGCGCTGAGTCTCCTACGGGTCCACTGGTGGGACGCCACGTCATCCCAGGTGACGCGTCGAAGGTCGTGTACAAATACGTCAAAGTGCCCTCGAACCTCTCGCCTGAGCAAATGAATGCATTCATCGACAGGCACGCAGAGGAGGCGTCGAAGATGGCGCGCGAGCGTATTAAGGAGCTGGCCATGAAGCAGCAGAACACCGTGCGTGAGTACCTGAAAACCCAAAGGGCCAAGTCGCTCAGCGAGGTTGCAGCCGAGGTTGACAACGTCGTGTACCATGCAGATGACCACGATATGGAGGAGCTCGCAACACGCTACAGTCTGGCCCAGATGAAGGCCCAGGCCCAAACAGAGGCTAAGGCACGCGCGCAGGCGGAGGCTCTGATCAGCGAAACGAATGCAAAGAAGAAGTCTGGATTCCTGGCTTCACTCACTAAGGAGCTGCAGTTCACTACCACCGCATTCACCACCGTGATGATTTGCGCACTCGCGGTGGGTCTTGGCATTGGTGCCACAATCCGTGGCTTCTACGCCAAGAAGGAGGAGATTGAGCAAGTTGAAAAGCGTTACAGTTTATTCACACTGGATGAATAAAGTGAGCAACAGTGTGCTTATAACACACAAGTCACAGAACTGAATGTAGTAAAGAAGCGAATGATACATGTGCGGGCAAGGTGCATGTCCTTTGGACGTTGGTACTGTACAAGAACTGGGACGTCTGCTCACGAAATACTGTACCTATTCAATGAAATGTGTACAGATTCCGCTTGAAGGATTGCACCAATCCTCAGTAGTGCTTCAAGCACGCTGAGAATTGGCATAGGCTCGGGACGACTTCACCAGAGCGGAAGGAGGTTTGTCTCAAGGAGCTCGCACAGCTGGATGCGCTAAGCCTAAGCGCAACGGAGTGATAAAGATGCTCGGATCGATCTTGCTAGGTGTTATGTTGTCTGGTTCTACTTTAACGGCTTCGATCCTCGCTCTCATCCCTCCAAGGCTTGACGTAGAGCAGACAAAAACTAGGCCCCAAACCAATGAGGCCAATAAATCCGGGGAGTGAGATACGACGCGACGGTCTTCACCACTGGACTTATCTCTTGCCCTGCTTCTTGGAGGGTCGGGCGAGCGGGAAGTTGAGCATCTTGGCGCGGAGGAGACCGAGGCGCTGCTGGGTCTTCATGTTGCTGTTTCTCTGACCGTTCACGGCAAGGCAGTACTGGTGGCGCTGACCCTCGAAGGAGTGCATTTTGATCTTGAGGTTAATGTTGTCACCCACCTCACGCAGAATCTGGGCGCGCGTGCGGTAGTTAGCATCGAGATAAGAGTTCACGAGTGGCATAAAGTGTCGGTAATCCTCGAGACGGGCCTTGGGGTTGAGGCCCAGCTTCGCGCAGATAACCTGTGACTGCCACTCTCCGATACCGTACAGTCTGCGCAGGGCATACTAGACATGATGGATGGGACAATGGTGGCCTCGAGTGTAAGCCAGCCGTGTTAAAGCGAGATACACATATGTTTGGGACGCGACGAGGTAAGGCCGAGGCGGTTTCGCGAAGGAAATTCACATGCAAACAGTGAGTATACCGAATTATACTACGTACCATTAGGGGCTTCTTCGGATTAAGATCCGTGCCCATGAGACGGAATACAGCCGCACTCATTGTTTCCACAGAATATACACCGAACGAAGGGTTGGTTCCTGGTCAGGACAAGCCTTTTTCTGGAGGTTCTGGCTCGGGGTGAGGGAATACTTTCGTACCGCACCAGGAACCACGACTTTAATTTAATTTAGCCTGGGGTGGTCGACCGACGTTCGCACGAGAACAAGAGATTCCAAGTTCGTTTTCCAAGTGGTTGCACAGCGCGTGTGGCATACTGTGCGACATACCACGCCGCGTAGGATTGTCCAGAATTGTGTTGTAAACCTACTCCAGTTGAGGTGTATCCTCAGTTGGACCCAGTTGAGTGGAAACCAACCCGAGGATCCATTTCGCCTGAGAAACCTCACTTACAGTCACACACACACGCCCCCTCTCTCCCTCTGAACACTCACTTGTGGACGTCAACGTCAACCGACTTCATTACACATCCATTGACAACACCCAGCCTGGTTGTTGCAGCTGCCTCCTGCACTGCAGACGGCTGTGTGGTCTGCCTGCCCTCAATCCATTCATTTGCTCTCCTCAGTCCAATCCAGGACACACTCGTGACTAGCGAGCGGCACGCGCTGCTAGGACGACGTCAATCAGAACCATGCAGAACCTACTCCTGCAGAACCGGAGCCCATTCCTGTACCCACCCACGATGATGGAAGAAGCCGAAGTTACCCTATCTGGGTATCTTTATAAACAAGGCGGAGCCAAGGGCGGTTTCAAGAACTGGAAGCGAAGATGGTTTGTGTTGAAGGAGGGTTCACTATACTACTACAAGGATGCTGCCGCCAAGGAGTTGCTCGGCGTCATGCCGCTTCAGGGCAGTACTCTACTCTTCTTGCAAACACCCGAGTCACGACCAAGACCACCCATGCTGGAGTCAAAGAATTGTGCCAACTGCCAGACAAAGTTCACCCTCACAACGCGTCGACACCACTGCCGCAAGTGTGGGAATATCTTTTGCCACACATGCAGCAGCAACGAGGCCCCGCTCCCGGAGCTTGACTATGACGAACCGGTCCGTGTGTGCTCCAGGTGTTACGGCTTAACTCTTGCTGAGTTGCACCAGAATGCAACAGCGATCGCGTTGCGTTCTCAGGCGCAAAATATTGTGGCGTCTTACGAATATGCGGCGGCTGCACGAGGTATCGGCACCCCTGGTGCGCCTGCGCTTTCACCGCAGGATATTCAAGTCTACAATCCTACGCTGCTGCTTTCGATCCTGCCGAACCAGGTTCCAGCGGTGATTCGGACAACCGGGGGAGAAGGCGTGCACAACTCTACTCCACAGATGCAAACACCGCCTCAGTCCCTGACTCCCATGGCGGCAGGAGGATCGGGCGCAGAGCCAGAGTCAGCTGCTGCCCAGCTCCAGGGTACTATTGCTTCGGCTCAAGCACAAACCCAAGCTCAAGTCCAGTCACCAGTAGGAG
>Ga0182741_1002594_pt1 | contig 20703 bp, 16 predicted proteins | sample eDN5th37CBELigOP_FD_128874 | JGI IMG/M metagenome (GOLD analysis project Ga0182741, IMG submission 128874) | Enriched Organic Plus compost microbial communities from Emeryville, California, USA - eDNA 5th pass 37_C BE-Lig OP (version 2) (version 2) ... | reverse complement strand
TCGCGGAGGCCGGAGCGGATGCCGTCGTCGCGACGGGTCTGGAGGCGGGCGGGCATCGCGTCTCGTTCGACCGCGCCGCCGAGGACTCGCTCATCGGATCGATCGCGCTCGTGCCGCAGGTCGTCGACGCCGTCGGCATCCCGGTGATCGCGGCGGGCGGCATCGCGGACCGGCGCGGGGTGGCCGCCGCCTTCGCGCTCGGCGCCGACGGCGTGCAGGTCGGGACGGCGTTCCTGCGCACCCGTCAGTCCGCGGCATCCGACGCGCACCGCGCCGCGATCGACGCCGCGACCGACACCGGCACGGTGCTCACGCGGGCCGTCACGGGGCGGCTCGCCCGCGGCATCCCCAACCGGCTCGTGCGGCTCGTCGAAGAGGCCGGCGAGATCCTGCCGTTCCCCGCGCAGGGGTGGCTGCTCGGGCCCGTGCGCGCCGAGGCCCTGCGGCGCGGGCTCGGCGACCTGCAGTCGCTGTGGGCGGGGCAGGGGGCCCCGCTGGCCCGCGCCGACGACGTCGACGACGTGTTCGCGGAGCTCGCCGCGGGAGTGCCGCGCTGACCCCGCTCAGGCCTCGCGCGTGATCGTGACCTGCACGTGCAGGCTCGACTTGAACGGACCCGCGTACACGCCGCGCAAGGGCGGGACGTCGCCGTAGTCACGGCCGCGGCCGACGAGGACGTGTCGGTCACCGATCTCGATGTTGTTGGTGGGATCGAAGCCCTGCCAGCGACCCGCGAACCACTCGACCCACGCGTGCGACTCGCCGGTCACCGGGACGCCGACCTCGGCATCCGGGCGCGGGTGCAGGTACCCGGACACGTAGCGCGCCGGGATCCCCACGTGCCGCAGGGCGCCGAGCGTGATGTGCGCGATGTCCTGGCACACGCCCTTGCGCGCCTCCCACGCCTCGCTCGCGGTCGAGTGCACGCCGGTGATGCCGTGCATGTACTCGACGGCGTCGCCGATCGCCATCGCGATCGCGTGGGCGGCCGCGCCGGGGTTCTCGTGCTGCGCCGCGATCGACTCCGCGATCTCCCTGACGTCGGGGTGCGGGGCGGTACGAGGCGTCTGCACGAGCTGCTCGACGGTCTGCACCGAGCGGTCGGCCTCCTCCGCGAGACCCTCCCACGTCATGTCGACGTGGTCGATCGGCTGCGCACGCACCTCCACGAGGCTGCGGGCGGTGATCTTGAGGTCGGCGTGCGGCGAGAGCACGTCGAACGCGCTCACCCTCGTCCCGAAGTAGTCGAGGTACGAGTTGACGGATGTCGAGGGCTCGATGTCCAGCGACGAGCTCAGCACGAACTGGCTGTCGGTGGTCGACGGGAGCATGCGCGCCTCGTTGTACGACGCCGAGACGTCGCCCTGGTACGAGAAGCCGGTGGCGTGCTCGATGCGCAGTCTCTTCATGAGATCTCTCCGATCCAGCTCGGCTCGGCCTGCGTCGGGAAGAAGCGCTGGCGGATCGCCTCGGACGCCTCGCGCGTCACCTGCTGGACGCGGTCCATGTGCAGGGGCAGCTCGGCGAGGATCTCGACGATCGGGCGGTACTCGAGGTCGTTGCGGATGCGGCCGAGCGCCCGCAGCACCTGGTTCGAGTGCCCCACGCGGTCCTCGCGCGGGTCGATCGCGCTCATGCACTCCTCGGCGCGCTGGATCGAGTAGATGATCGAGCGCGGGAAGAGGCGGTCGAGCAGGAGGAACTCGGCGGCGTTGCGCGCGCTCGGCATCCCGCGGTAGGTGCGCAGGTACGCCTCGTAGGCGCCGCACGAGCGCAGGATGGTCGTCCACGACGGACCGGATGCCTCGGTGAGCGAGCGGGTCGCGAGCAGGCGTGCGGTCATGTCGGCGCGCTCGATGCTGCGGCCGAGCGTGAAGAACTGCCAGGCCTCGTCGCGGCTCGTCGAGGAGTCGACGATGCCGACGGCGAGCGCCGCCCGCTCGCGCACCCACGTGAAGAACTCGTGCACCTTGTCGGTCTGCAGGCGCCGCGGCATGCGGGTGCTCGTCGTGTTGAGGCACTCCCACAGCTCGGTGCTGACGATCTCGCGCGCGCGACGGGCGTTCTCGCGGGCGGCGGTGAGCGCGTACGCGATGCTCGACGGGTTCATGCGGTCGACGGCGAGGCGCGCCAGCACGTCCCCCCGGCGCACGGAGTCGACCTCCTCGGGGAGCATCGACCCCATGACGCTCAGGAGCGACCGGCAGGCGGTGTCCTCGTCGATCCACGGGTCCTCGAGGAGGAGCTGCAGGTGCACGTCGAGGATGCGCGCGGTGCCGTCGCTGCGCTCGATGTAGCGGCCGATCCAGAAGAGGGACTCGGCGATGCGGCTCAGCATGCGGCACCTCCGTCTGTCTCCCCGGTCTCCACGATCGGAGGCGTCTCCTCCGCCGGGGCCGGCTGCGCCTGGGCTTGTTGCTGCTGCTCCTGCTGCTCGACGCGGCTGCGCGGCCTGTCCTGCGGCGAGTGCGGGGGCTCAGGCTGTCCGTCGTAGATGATCGGGATGGCGGCGGTCACCGTCGCGGCCTGATCGGCGACGAGTCCCGCGAGCCCCTGGCCCTGACCGTACTCGACGTGCGCGGGCGCCGAGCCGCCGACCACCCAGGTGTCCTTCGAGCCGCCGCCCTGGCTCGAGTTGACCACGAGCTGTCCCTCCGGGAGGGCGACGCGGGTGAGCCCGCCGGGCAGCACCCACACGTCGTCGCCGTCGTTGACCGCGAACGGGCGGAGGTCGGCGTGCCGCGGGCGCATGCCGTCCTCGACGAGCGTCGGGATGGTCGAGAGCATCACGACGGGCTGCGCGATCCATCCGCGCGGATCCGCGGTGAGGCGGGCGCGCAGGCGGTCGAGCTCTTCGCGCGAGGCGTCCGGGCCGACGACGAGACCCTTGCCGCCGGAGCCGTCGACGGGCTTGACGACGAGCTCGTCGAGACGATCGAGGACCTCTTCGAGCGCCTCGGGATCCTCGAGGCGCCACGTGTCGACGTTCTTGAGGATCGGCTCCTCCGCGAGGTAGTAGCGGATGAGGTCGGGCACATACGTGTAGAGCAGCTTGTCGTCGGCGACGCCGTTGCCGACGGCGTTCGCGATCGTGACGTTGCCCAGCCGCGCCGCGAGCATGAGGCCCGGTGCGCCGAGCATCGAGTCGGCGCGGAACTGCAGCGGATCGAGGAAGTCGTCGTCGACGCGGCGGTAGATGACGTCGACCCGGCGGGGGCCGCGCGTCGTGCGCATGAAGACCTTGCCGCCCACGCACAGCAGGTCGCGCCCCTCGACGAGCTCGACGCCCATGAGCCGGGCGAGCAGCGTGTGCTCGAAGTAGGCGGAGTTGTAGACGCCGGGCGTGAGGACGACGACGTTGGGGTCGTCGATGCCGGGCGGGGCCGAGGCGCGCAGGGCGGCCAGGAGCTTGTTCGGGTAGTCGCCGACGGGCCGCACGCGCATCGACACGAAGAGCTCGGGAAGGGTCTGCGCCATGACCCGGCGGTTCGAGATGACGTAGCTGACGCCCGAGGGAACCCGCACGTTGTCCTCGAGCACCCGCATCTCGCCGTGCTCGTCGCGGATGAGGTCGATGCCGGCGACCTGGATGCGCACGCCGTTGGCGCTGTGGATGCCGGCGGCCTGCCGGTAGAAGTACTGCGAGGACGCGATGAGCCCCGCCGGGAGGATGCCGTCGCGGACGCAGTGCTGGCGCCCGTAGGCGTCATCGAGGAAGGCCTCGAGAGCCCGCACGCGCTGCTTGACGCCCGCCTCGATGTGCGACCACTCGTCGTAGGTGATGATGCGGGGCACGGCGTCGAGCGGGAAGGGCCGCTCCTCCCCCGCGAAGTCGAACGTGACGCCCTGCGCGAGATACGAGCTGGCGAGGGACTCGGTCCGCCCGCGCAGCTCCTCCTGGGTCATCTGCGCGAGCGTGCGGTAGAGCTCGCGGTACGCCTCACGGGACTCGGCGGCGGCACCGGGATGCTCGGGTGTGCCGAACATCTCGTCGAACGCCGGGATCCCCGACGGCGTCTTCCGGGGCGCCAGTGTGGAGCCGTAGCCGTCGAACAGGTCACCCATGCGATGAGCCTAATCGCCACCGCGTTGCACGCGTGTTTCGGTCCGTCCCCTCCTGCGGGACGGACCGGGAACACGCGTCTTCCCTCATCCGGCGACGGGCGGTCCGCCCTTGCCCGGCCCACCGGGCTTGCCCGGCTTGTCGGGCTTGCCGGGACCCCCGGGCGTGCCTGGATCCGCGGGCTTGCCGGGACCCCCCGGCGCCCCGGGCGTGCCGGGACCGCCGGGCTTGCCCGGTCCTCCCGGCTCCCCCGGCTTCCCCGGACCACCGGGCTGCCCCGGACCACCGGGGTGCCCCGGGCCGCCGGGCGTGCCCGGCTTGCCGACGAGCGCCGCCGCGGAGGTGCGGAAGAGGCCGCCGTCACTCGTGCCGGCGAAGACCTGCGAGCCGTCCTCACTCACGGCCACGGAGGTCACCGAGCGTGCCGACAGGCCCGCGGAGGCCGTCGTCCACGTCTTCCCGCCGTCGACGCTCACGACCACCCCGACTCCGCCGGCGGTGAGACCCGAGGCGTACCAGCGGGACGTCCCGGCGATGAGGATGCGCGCCCCACCGGGCCCGGTCGCCGCCGCGAAGGACGAGGCTGCGGCACGGGGCGACGGTGTCTGCGCGGCGGTGAAGGTCGCGCCGGCGTCTTGGGAGACGAGGATGCCGGTGCGGGTCCCCACGAGGATCCGGTCGGCGTCCTCGGGGTCGGCCCATACGGTGGTCGCCTCCGCATCGGCGACCTTCGTCAGCTTCCGGCCGAGATCGTCGGCGCGGTAGACGCCGTCCGCGGCGGCGATCCAGAGTCGGTCCGCCCGCGCGGTGTCGAACGCCATGCCGGCGATGTCCAGGCCTCTGGGGAAGCTCTGCCACGTCGCCATCCCGTCCGTGGACACGAGGTAGCCCGACTCCGCGAGGTTCCCGAACGAGACCGCGACGGTCTCCGGGTCGTGCGGGGAGAGGGCGATGTCCCGCACGCCCGACCACACCGGGCCGAGGGTCTCCGGGTCTGCGCCCAGGCGCTCACGGACGACGGATGTCTCGCCGAATCCGTCGGCGCGCACGTACCAGAGGTCATGGTCGCCGAGCGGCGAGCGGGCGAGGTCGACGACATCCAACCCGTAGCCGCCCTCGCGCGCGGACATGCCCCACTCGGATGCCTTGCCCGGCCCGACGTCGGCGAGCGCGCGGTCCCGCAGGCCGATCCGGTCCGCGACCCAGACGCGCTCGTCGCCGTCCTGGTCGGCGCCCACCACGATGCCCGCGATGGGGATGCCGGACGTCTGCGCCCGGTTCCAGGTCTTTCCGGCATCCGTCGTGGTGAGCAGGCCGGGCCCCTCGAGGGTCACGAGCAGGTCGTCCGCACCGGCACCCGGCCAGCGGTCGACGTCCAGCACGACCCCCGCCATGGGAAGGGGCACCTCCGTGATCGTGCGCCCGAGGTCGTCGCTCCGGCCGAGAGCCCAGATGCCCGCGATGTAGAGGGTGCCTCCGTGGAGCTGCACGCCCTGCGGGACGTCGATGGGAACGATGCTCCCCTTCGTCCAGGTCGCGCCGGCGTCCTCACTCGTCCACAGACGCTCGTCGACGTCGATCGCGACGGCCGTCGCGCCGTCGGCGGTGAGCCCCGCGAACAGGGCGCCGTCCTCGGCGGTGAGCACCGGTGCCAGCGACGTGCCGCCGGAGGTGGCGTCGGCCACCCGCCAGACGGTCTCGAACGTCCCGATCAGGAGGTCGTCACCGGCGAAGACGGCACGGGGGACGATCTCGCCCCACGCACGGGAGATGAGACGCCACGTCGCGCCGGCGTCATTGCTGATCCGCACCCCGTCGCCGGTGACCGCCGCGAGGGTCTTCCCCTGCGCCGCGAACGCGTGGACGGCGGTGTCGGGGAAGGGCAGGATCTCCCAGCTCGCCCCGGCGTCGCGCGTGCGCAGGATCCGCCCCTCGTAGGAGTTGTCCGGTGCCCGCAGCCCGAGGCTGCCGTTCATCGCGACGTAGAAGCCGCCGGGCTTGTCCGTGTCCGCCGCGGGGAGAGGATTGCCGCCGGAGAAGGGCAGGTCGCGTCGCACCCACGTCTTTCCGCGATCGGTCGTCGCATACGGCGCGGCGCCGGCCGCGGTGAACTGCAGCGCCGTGCCGCGCGCACCCGGGGACACCACGGTGATCTCGCCGCCGCCGTTCGGACCGACGGCCTCCCATCCGCCCACGGTGTCCGCGGCCGCCGACAGCACGGTGCCCGTGCCGGTGAGCGCGCGCTTGTCGGAGGCGGCGTGCGCCGTCAGGGTGTGGAGCCCGCGCTCCTTCAGCGCGATCGCGCCGCGGAACCAGCCGCTGTGCGCCGCGTCGGCGTCCAGAGCGACGGTGCTGCGCGCGCCGGAGGGGGCCACGACGTCCACCGTCACGGTGCCGTCCACCCGCACGCCCGAGTAGACGAAGACCTCGGAGGCCGTGTCGGCCGGATCGGGGGTGGCGATGACCGTGAGGGGGCGCAGGAAGGCGGCGTAGGGCACGCGCACCGTCGATCCGTCGGAGGCGCGCCCGGTCAGCACACCGGAGATCTCGCCTTCGACGACCGAGGAGGGGCGTGTCACCGAGACCGTGACGGAGGCGGCGCCACCGGCGGGGACGCGCACCTTCGTGCGGGACAGCTGGGCGGTGCCGACGCTGTGCTGCGACGGGGTCAGCGAGAGAGTCAGCTCGCGATCGGCGTCAGAGAGGTTGCGCAGGGTCACGTCCTGCGTGAGCGTGCCGGGGTCCGCGAGCGGGGCGACGCCGAAGGAGACGGCATCGGGGCTCGCCACGACGGGCGCGTCGACCGCGCCGGGGACGCTGAGTGCGCCGGCGCCCTGGTCGGCGGGGGACAGCGTCGCCGCGTCGCCCGCGAGCGCCCGCGAGCCGCCGATGAGGCGCGCGCGGATCGTGGCGGCATCCTCGTGGGGGTGTGCCTGGCGCACGAGCGCCGCTGCTCCCGCGACGTGCGGCGCCGCCATCGACGTGCCGGAGAGCCGGTACGCATTCCCCTCGACCCCGAACGCGGCGGGGATGGAGGCCCGGATCTCGACGCCCGGGGCGACGATCTCCGGCTTGAGCGTCATCGTGTCACTCGGTCCGCGCGAGCTGAACGAGGCGATGAGGTCGGTCGCGTCGGTCCCGCCGATCGTGGCCGTCACCTTTCCGGCGCGCACGGCCGAGCGGATGCGGGCGTAGTCCCCGGAGGTCATGCCGAGCATGACGAGGTCGTCGCGACGGAGGTCGAAGCCGCTCCCCGCGCGCAGGGCGTCGGTGCGGGGCGCTGCGCCGAACACGCCCGCGTCGTCGGCGGGGTCGGTGCCGCGCGGGGTGTAGACGAGGGCCGCGGCGGCGCCGTGCTCCTCCGCGAGGACGGCCTGTCGGAGGTCGTCCTCGCCGACCGCGCCGAGGTCCGCCGACGGCGCGCCCCGGTAGACGACCATGGCGCCGCGGACGTCTCCGGCACGCTCGTAGTCCTCGGGGGTGCCGTCGCCGACGTCGACGACGCGCAGCGGCTTCGAGGTCGTGCCGGGGTTCGCCGACATGGCCACGCGCCAGGTCGGCGGGGTGTCGACGCCGTGCAGGCGGAGCTCGGGCGTGCGGATGCCGGTGGTCGACGCACCGACGGCGAGCACGCCCTCGGCGGCGGCCGGGGTGGAGACCGTCTGCTCACCGGGGCCGGCGTTGCCGGCGGCCGCGACGACGACCGTGCCGGACTGCACGGCCGCTGCAGCCGCGCGACCCAGCGGGTCGGAGCCGTCGCCGGCCATTCCGAGGCTCATGTTCACCACGTCCGCGGGGTGCGCGCCGAGGGGGTCGACGGCCGCGTCGAGAGCCAGCAGGAGGGCCGCCATCGAGCCGGAGCCCCCCTCGTCGAGCGCCTTGTACGCGGTGATGGTGGCAGCGGGGGCCACCCCCGTCACGGTCTCCGATCCGTCGCCGGCGATGATGCTCGCGACGTGGGTGCCGTGCAGGTTGTCGTCCATGGGGTCGTCGTCGAAGTTGACGAAGTCGTATCCGCCGACGACGCGGTGCCCCTCGCCGAAACCGGCGCCGAGATCGGGGAGCGTGTAGTCCACGCCCGTGTCGATGACGGCGACGACGACGCCCTCGCCGCGTAGCGGCCGGCCGGACGCGGTGCGTCCCGCCCAGACATCCGGGGCTCCCGTGGAGGGGACACTGTCGGCGGTGAGCGCGTGCACCCGCTCATCCCGCGTGACCCGCTCGACGCCGGGGGCCTTCGACAGATCGCCGACCTGCGACGCCGGCACGTCGACGACGACGGCGTTGAGGACGGAGGTGACGGACCCCACCTCCTCGGCGGCCACCGAGCGCTCGGCGAGCGCCGCGGTCAGGCGCGCCTGGGACCGGCGCGTCTCATCGGCGGCGTCGGTGTAGACGCGACGCAGCTCGTCGCCGGCGTCCTGCCCCTCGTCGGTGCGGAGCGCACGCGAGCGCTCCGCACCGAACCGCTCCACCGCGGAGGGCGCCGAGAGCTCGACCACCACCCGCACGCGCGCCTCCTTCTGCGCCGCGGCGGCAGGGGGAGCCGTCACGGCGACGAGGAGCACGGCGCTGAGGGCGGCGGTCAGGAGGTGGGGGATCCGTCGAGCGGGCATGGCGACTCCAGGGAGTGGGGGGTGCTCCCATACTCCGGAACGCGGCCGCCCTGCGGGAGGCCCGGCGGCGACCTCCTGCGGTCAGTGGCCGCGAGCGGCCACGTTTGTTCACATGTTCGTCACACGGGGGACAGGTCGGTCAGATCCAGCCGCGGCGCACGGCCTGCGCACCGGCCTGAAACCGATTCGCGGCCCCGAGCCGGCGCAGCAGCAGGGCCGAGCGACGACGCAGCGTACGCACCGACATCCCCAGCTCGCGGGCGATCACGGCATCCTTCGCGCCGGCGGCGAACAGAGCGAGGATCGCGAGCTCCTGCGCGGTCGGGCCGCGCCCACGCCCGAAGGCGACCGCGTCGTCGGGCGGGGCGGGCACGTCCGCCGCCCGCTCCCAGTGGCTCTCGAACAGCTCGACGAGCAGGGCCACGATGGGCGGGGCCTCCGCGACCAGGGCCTCCGGGCGCGCCGGATCGAGCGACGAGGCGACGATCGCGATGCGCCGGTCGGAGATCGCCATCTTCACCGGCAGATCGGGGGCGATGCGCGCCTGCTCGCCGAGGCCCACGGAGCGCACGATCTCGTCCCACGCGCCCTCGCGCTCGAGCGCCGACGCCGCGTAGACCGCGCGCCACTCGACGCCCCGCGCGATGACCAGCGGCTGCACCGGGTTGACCGGCGCGAGGACGTAGGGCGGCCGGTCGAACGCGAGGAACTCGCTCGTCGTCGCCTGCTCGATGCGGCTGTACCAGGCGCCGACCGCCGCCCCGCCGGACACGAACCGCAGCGACGCCCCGCCGCCTGTCGCGCGCTGCGCCGTGTCGTACATCTCGGCGAAGTCGGGGATCGTCGAGCGCAGGATGTCGAGGCGCGCCGCCGTGCGCTCGGTGAGCGCGCGCATGGCCACCCGCGGATCGACGGCGAAGTAGTCGCCGTCCCCGCCGCGGGCGATGAGCCCCCGCTCGCGCAGCGACTCCAGCAGGGCGCGGGCGCGCTCGGCGCTCTGCCCGAACGTGGCCGCGATCTCCGCGACGCTGGTCGCACCCGACGTCACGACGGCCCGGTACACCGCCTCGTGCTCGGCGTCGACCCCGACGACGTCGAATCCCCCGGACGGCTCGTAGGCGGGTTCGGCGGAGGCGCTCACCCCTCGATTCTCCCCCTGCCGTCCGGCGCGAGGGCGGGCTCCGGCTGTCAGAACGCCGAGTGCGAGAGGGCGAGGGCACCTGACGGCTCGGCGCGCGGGCCTGGCCGGAGACGGCGCGGCGCCGGGACGGATGTCCCAGAAATGGCGACCTTTTCCGGCATCCGGTCGCCACACGTGGGACAGACCTGCCTGGGATGTCCCACTTGTGGCGGGCAGCCGACCACTGCGGTCACCACTTGTGGGACACGACCCAAGACGAAACGCGCACACACGGGGACACGCGGACACCGCCCACCGGCCCGCCAACCCCGGGGGCGTCAGCTCCGGGGCTGGCAGTGGAGGCCGCGCACTGCTGGGCGCCAGGCGCCTACGGGACCCGCGGCGGCACGGCGGGGGTCGCGGCCTCCCCCGCTGCGGCGAGTGTGCCGACCTCCCCCGCCGGGCCCGTGCCGACCTCCCCCGCCGGGCCCGCGGCGGCGGCCTCGGCGCGACGTCCGGCCGGCAGCGCGATGAGCGCGGCGACGAGGCTCGCAGCGTAGCAGCCCGCCATCGCCACGGCCATCGGCACGGCGGTCGAGGGCCCGGCGACACCCCCGAGCGGCGACGCCCCGGCCCCCACGGCGAACTGCAGGAAGCCCATGAGGGCGGCGCCGGCGCCGGCCGCGAACGTCGCCCGCGCCATCGCGAGCGTCGTCCCGTTGGCGAGCGCTGCGGATGCCGCGGCGCATCCGATCAGCATGGGCGGCAGATAGGCGGCCACCGAGGGCGGACCGACGGAGGCGAAGACCACGAGGACGAGCGTGGACATCAGGGCGATGGTCTGGACGATGAGCAACATGCGACGGGGCCCGAACCGGACAGCCAGCGGCGCGTTGAGCCAGCTTCCGCTCATGACGGCGACGGCGTAGCAGGCGTAGATGCCCACGAACCCCCACTCGTCGGTTCCGAGCACCTCCTGCGCGACGAACGAGGACGCGCTGACGTGCACCGACAGCGCGCCGAAGGCGAGGGCCACCGCCGCGGCGTTGCCGACGTAGCCGGCATCCGCGAACAGGCGCCCGTAGTTGCGGGCGAGCGGACGCACCCGCAGCGGCGTGCGCCGTGCACGCGGGAGGGTCTCCGGGACCGCGAACGCTGCGATGACGAGGTAGATCACGCTGACGACGAGCAGCCCGGTGAAGATCGCGCGCCATCCGCCCAGCTGCTGCAGCGCGGCGCCGAGCACCGGCGCGAGCAGCGGTCCCGCCGCGAGCACGCCCATGAGCAGGCTGAACGCCCGCACGGCCTCGCTGCCCCGCGCGACGTCGGACACGACGGCCCGCACGACGACGACGGCCGTCGACGCGCCGAGCCCCTGCAGCACACGGCCGCCGATGAGGATCTCCGCGCTCGGCGCCAGCGTCACCACGACCGTGGCGGCCGCGAGCAGTGCGAGTCCGCTCAGCAGCACGGCCCGCCGTCCGAGGGCGTCGGCGAGCGGTCCCCCGACGAGCACGCCGACGGCGATCCCGACGTAGTACCCGGTGAGGGCGAGCTGGACGACCGCGACCGGGACGTCCAGATCGGCGGCGATGATCCCGAGCGCCGGCAGGTAGATGCTCGCCGCGACCGGGTTCAGGGTCATCAGCAGACCGAGTGTGGCCAGCAGACCCCGCGTGAGGCGACGCGCCGACCCCGCCTGCGCGGCGGGGTCGGCGGGCGTCGCGTCAGGCCGTCGCCGTGCGGAGGCCGTAGACCGACTCATGCCACGGGATCACGAACCGCTTGGCCTCGTTGACGATGAGGTACAGCGCCAGACCGATGAGGGACAGCAGCAGGATGAGCGCGAAGGTGCGCGCCGCGTCGAGCGAGTTCATCGCGCGCACGACCATCGCCCCGAGACCCTGGCTGCCGCCGAGGTACTCCCCCACGATCGCGCCGATCGTCGCGAGCACGATCGCCACCTCCATTCCGGCGAACAGGTACGGCTGCAGGCTGCGCAGCTCGAGCTGTGTGAACGTCTGCGCCCGCGTGGCGTTGAGGCTCGTCATCACCTCGTGCTGGCCGCGCTCGACCGAGCGCACGCCGAGCAGGACGTTCAGCATCACGGGGAAGAACGCGAGCAGCGCCGCCAGGAGGATCTTCGACGTCATCCCGAAGCCGAACCAGATCACGAACAGGGGGATGAAGGCGACCTTCGGCGCGACCTGCGCGATCACGATGAGGGGGCGGATGCTGACCTCGAGCCACGGGAGCTTGCCCAGCACGACGCCCACGACGATGCCGAGGACGACGGCGATGGCGAAGCCGGCGAGGATCTCGACGACGGTCAGCCACACCTCCTTCCACGTGTTCGGATCGATCAGCAGCGTCACGAACGCCTCGCCCACCTCCAGCGGCGGCGGGAAGACGAACGGATTGACGCCGCTGACGGTGACGAAGATCTGCCAGGCCGCGATGAGGACGATGATGATGCCCGGCGTGACGATCCACGGCAGCAGCTTGATGAGGCGGGGCGAGGGCATATCAGTCCTCCTCGTCGAGGTCGTGGCGGAGGGCCCGCACGATGTCGTTGAACTCGGGCGTGGTCTGCAGATCGATCGAGCGCGGCTTGGCGATGTCGACCGGCAGGATCTGCCGGATGCGCCCCGGCCGCGGCGTGAGATGCACGACGCGGTCGGCGAGGAAGACGGCCTCGGGGATGTCGTGCGTCACGAACACGACGGTCGAGCTCGTCTCCAGCACGATCCGCTGCAGTTCCAGGTTCATGCGCTCGCGGGTGAGGGCGTCGAGCGCCCCGAAGGGCTCGTCCATGAGGAGCAGGTCCGGCTCGGTGCTCAGCGCGCGGGCGATGGCCGCCCGCTGCCGCATGCCGCCGGACAGCTCCCGCGGATACGCGCCCTCGAAACCCGCCAACCCCACGAGGGCCGCGAGCTCAGCGGCGCGCTCGCGCCGCTCGGCCTTGCGCACGCCGCGCAGCTTGAGCGGAAGGGCGATGTTGTCCAGCACGCTGAACCACGGGAACAGGTTGCTCTCCTGGAAGACGAAGCCGAGCTTGGTGACGGCTGAGTTCTCGACCCGGCCGTCCCGCCACAGTTGGCGACCGTCGACCTCGATCGTCCCCGCGGTGGGGGCGAGGAGGCCGCCGATCATGCGCAGCAGCGTCGTCTTGCCGCATCCGGAGCGGCCGATCAGCGCGACGAACTCGCCGATGCGGATGTCGAGGTCGATCCCCGACACGGCGTGGGTGACCCCGGCCTTGGTGCGGAAGTCGCGCCCCACGTCCCGGATCCGCAGGCGGGGGACCTCGAGTTCGCGTCCCGTGTCATCCACGACGGGTGCGAGCGTGTCGTTCGTCACTGGTGTGCCTTCCTCTCGTCGGCGTCACGGTGCGGGCAGGATGTCGTCGGTCATCCATTCGTTCGGGTCCTTGCCGCCCTTGAGCATGCCCGCGTCGACGTACGTCTCGTACGCGCCCTCCCAGGCGCCGCGGTTGTTCTCCAGCAGCTCCACCTCACCGGACTCGTCGACCCACGTCTGGGTCGTGTAGACCTTCAGCGCGTCGGTGGCGACCTGATCGTTCTCGAGCGCCGCGAAGGTCCAGTCACCGCTGTCGCGCAGAGTCTTGAGCACGTTCTCGAAGTTGTTCGGCGCGTCGTCGATCACCGCTTGGACCGCCTCGCGGATCGCGGCGAGATAGGCCTGGACCTCTTCGACCTTCTCCGGGTCGTCGAGCGTGGACGAGTTCACGAGCCAGGTCTGGATGTCCGGCGCGTCGCCCAGTCCGGCGTCGTCGACCACGGCGTCGTCGTTCTGCGCGGCGATGCCGATCGACGTGTCGAGGCTGACGATGTAGCCGTCCAGCTGCCCCTGACGCACGACCTCGAGGGTCGCAGCCGTGACCGGCACGGCCTGACGGGTCACGCTGTCCTTCGGGATGTCCTCGGCCGTGAGCGCGAGGTCGAGCATCTTCTCGCTCGTTCCGCCCACCGAGCCCATGCCGATCGTCTTGTTCTCCATATCCTGCGGCGACGTGATGGGGGAGTCCTCCGTGGACACCATCCGCAGGTTCGACTTGTAGGCCATGGTGCCCACCGCCGTGATCTCCTGTCCGTCCTCCATCGCGGGGAAGACGTCGACCGTGCTGGCCCGCGTGATGAGGGCGGCACCGCCGAGGAGCGACTGGATCGCCGCGGCCGTGCCCTGCACCGGCTGGAGGTCGACGTCGAGCCCGTGCTTCTCGAAGTATCCGCCGGAGTAGGCGTACATCTCGGGCGTGAACGTGAACGACTCCAGCGGGAGGAAGGTGACCGCGGTGATCTTCTTGAGACCGGTCTCGCCCGCCTCCGGGCTGCCCGCACACCCGCTGAGGGCGAGGGCACCCGCCGCGAGGAGAGCCGCCGCGGCGCGGATGACGCCGCGGCGCGAGGAGGGGGACCGATGGGTGCGTGCTGTGCTCATCTGTGACTCCTGTGTCGGATCGTCGCCCACCCCGTTGCCGGCGACGGGTCGAGTCTCATCAGCGTCCCGCCATGACTCCACCCTGCTTTCCAGTCAGTGGAAGGGTGTCACCGCGCGTCGGCGGACTCCCCCGCGCGGGCGACCAGCGTAACCGTTCCCGCATCGCCGTCGACCCGCACGATGTCGTCGGTGTGGAGAACCTCGACAGGCTCGGGAACCGCGCCCACCACGGCGGGGACGCGCGTCACGATCGCGCCCAGCGCGGCCTTGGTCGTCATGACCGAGAACACCAGCGCGGCGGGCGCGGTGCCCATCAGGCGGGTGCTCTGGAAGAAGCCGGACCAGCCCGACGACCCCTTCGCGCCCGGGAAGACGAGGACCTTTCCCGTGAAGCACACGCCGTACAGCTCATGGCGCGGCTCGATGATCGTCCCGGTGGCGACGTCGATGCCGCCGAAGCCGGAGATCGCGTCGCGGGTGACGAGCGCCGGCGCTTCCACGGTGCCGCCCACGACGCCGCGGCCGCGCAGGACGATCATGCCGCGAGCCCGCCGCTCCAGCGGCCCGTGACCGCCGCGTCGACGCACTCCTCGAGGGTGCCGAACCACGCCTCGATGCCGAGGATGGCAGGAAGGTAGTGGGCCTGCTTGGCCGAGTCCGTCGCGAACACCCGCGTGCCGGGAGGCGCCGCCCGGGACATCGCCGGGCACGAGTCGGTGAGCACGCGGCCCCCCGCCGCGGTGATCGCGCGCGTGTATCCGCTGCGGTCGGCCACCGACCGCAGCGCGCGGGGGGTCATGACCCACAGCTCGGTGTCCTGATGCAGCCGCTTGCCGTCCAGGAGCCGCGCGATCTCGGCGAGCTGGTCGAGCGACGCGTGCGGGCAGCCCAGCAGGATGAAGTCGACGTCCTCGGACGAGCCCTGGGCGTTGAGCGCGTCGTAGACGGCGCGGCGCGCCGCACGGTCGTACACGATCTCGTCGCGCGGCACGGCGTCGCCGAGGAAGGCGGCCTCGAGCGTCGGCGCCTCCGGCGTGATCCCGGGCAGGTGATAGAGCTCCACGCCGCCGGAGGTGGCCGTCGCCGCGCCGAAGTGCTTGAGGTCGGCGAGATCGGGCTGCCCCAGCTCGCCGATGACGGCGGGGCGCGCCTCCTGCACCTGCTCGCCCACGAAGTACCCGAGCATGCCCCACTCCTGGAACGAGGCGACCGGGACATCGGCCCGCACGACGTGCGTGGCGGCACGGTTCTCCGGCACGTGGTTGCCCCAGTACGGGATGCGTCCGGTGAGCGCGGCGGCGCCGGTCGACGCCGAGCCCTCGCAGTTCGTGCGGGCGCCCAGCACCGAGTTGCAGTAGACGACCGCCGACGACTCCATCCACGCGCAGTGCTCGCCGCGGACGGGCAGGTTCCCGACCTGATACGGGGTGCACGTCGCCAGGACGGTCACGCCCCGGTCGCTGAAGAACGCCTCGGCGTCGTCCTGGGCCGCGATCGAGGACTCGGGATACGACGTGAGGCCGGCGGCGTCCTGCGCGAAGCCGTGCTGCAGCTGGCACGTGGGAACGCGCATCCGCGGGATCTCGATGTCCCGGTCGCAGTCCAGGTTCGTGACCGCGTAGACGCGCGCCCACCCTCCTTCCGCGTGCAGCTTGGCCTTGGCGGGTGACGGCTGGGTCATGGTCCCCGCGACGTTGCGGGTCGCGACGAGGCGCTCGGCTCCGAGCGCCTCGCCGTAGCGGACCAGCAGGTCCATCGCCGCCGCGACGGCGTCGCCGTCCGCGCCGTCGCGCATCCGCTTCTCGTCGTCGGTCAGCAGCATGGCGCGCCTCTCAGTGCCCGCTGGGCAGGTCCACCCGCTCGAGCGTGGCCGAGGTGCCGTCGAGGGCCTTGGCGAGGATGGCGTGCATGACCGGCTGCGGGACGAGGCAGTCGGCGCACGCCTCCGGTGTCGCGTCGATCCGGACGACGATGCGGTCGTCGCCGGAGGCCTCCCAGCCCAGGACGTAGCCGTCCGTGGCCATCATCTCGGTGAACGACGCGAGTGCGGCGTCCACCTGCTCGGGGCTGATCATGCCTCTCCTCCGATCCTGCTGAACGAGTACGGCGTGGGCCGCGGCGGGTTGAGCGTGAAGATCTCGACGACGGCCGAGACGCCGGCGTTGTCGGCTCCGGCCACGATGATCTGGATCGACGTGGGGTGGCTCAGCAGGTGCACGTCGTCCGGGCGGTCGGTCGTGCTCGCGGTGTCGGGCATCGAGTCCGGATGCTGCGACGACAGCCGCCAGCGGCTCTTGTTCGACAGGGCGTCCTTGCCGACCGCCTCGAGGTCCTCGCGGCGCCGCGTGACGTTCTCGAAGACGAACTGACGCAGATCGTCCTTGCTCCAGCCGGCGCCGGCGAACACCGCGGCGTGCTCGGGCGTGAGCACCAGCAGGGCGCTCGTGTACTCGTGGATGAGCGCGCCGGTGCGCCGCACGCTGTCGGCGAAGTCGAGCGCCAGCTGCTCCGGGACGGACGTGTGCCGCGCCTCGATGTGCATCACCGAGCGGATGACGTACGCGGTCACGACGCTCTCGTCGGCGGAGAAGCCGTGGTCGACGTGCAGCGGCGCCCACGGGCTCTGCTCCTCGTTCTCGCCGATGCACGCGGAGTACTTGGCCGGCGTGCCCTGGGTGGCCTGATCCAGCTTGTGCGGCTGCAGGCCGAACACGTTGATGCAGGCCAGGCGGATGGCACGGCCGATCGTGGCGTTGGCGCGGAACCCGGAGCCGAACACGTTGCCGCGGCTGTTGAGGCCGATCTCGTCGCGGACGGGTCCGTTGACCACGAGGAACGGGGCCGTCCCGGTCGTGCTCTGCCAGATGCCGCGGGCGGGGTGCGGCTCCTTCGCGATCGCCTCCCACGCGGCCACGACGACGGGGAAGTACTCGGGCAGGCACCCGGCGAGCGCCGCGTTGATCGCCGCGAGGCGGACGGTCAGGCTGCGGTTCAGGTGCGGGATCGTGAACAGGACCTCGCCCGGGTCGCGGGGGACGGTGTCGAGGAAGCGGGCGAGGTAGGACTCCGTCACGGGGACGACGGGGAGTCCGTCGGTCCACTCCTGCGCCCAGTAGTACTCCAGCGCGTCGCGCACGGCGTCGGCGTCGATCTCGGGGGCGCGCAGACCGGTGGTGTCGATGGCGGTCGTCATGTCAGCCCTCCACCCCCAGCACGCGCAGGACGTCCGGGAGCACCGCGAGCGCGCGCCCGCGCACCTCCTCGGCGGAGAGGCTCGCCATCGGATGCTGGACGGCGAGGAAGTCGAAGCCCGGGAAGCCCTGCACGGTGGCCATCGCCTGTCCGGACATGAGGAACGAGTCGGAGGTGATGCTCACGGTCGGGACGCCCAGCCGCTCCAGCATGATCCCGTCGGCGACGGTCGCCGCGCTGCACGAGCCGCAGTCGCCGACGGCGGTGACGACGATGTCACACTCCTCGGCGATCCGGGCGAGCAGGTCCGGCGACGCCGGCGTCCCGAAGTAGTCCTTGGTGTAGAGGCGCGTGGGGCCCGTGCCGTGCTGCGCCTGGAGCTCTGCCCCGATCTCCTCGAGCAGCAGCGTCGCGTTCGGCTTCGTGTTGTCGAGGAGACCGACGGTGAGTCCGGTGAGGTCGACGGGGCGTGGCGAGAGCGTGCTCTCCTGCACGCCCTCTGCCGCCCCCGTGGGATCGAGGAGCAGTTCGTATGTCGCCATGGCGATGCCTTCCGTGTGAAGCGTGGCGCCACTTTGACATGACGGCCCGGCACGTCCCCACTCCATTTCCATCCAGCGAAAAGCCGCGTCGTCCCCCGCGCGGGGGAACGGGATGCTGAGTGCGGACACGATCACGCCGGGCGCGGACGCCCGGCCAGGAGGGAGACCGCCGTGACGGCACCGCACTACAGCGATCTGTGGCAGGCCATCGCCCGGGAGGACCCCGACCGCCCGGCGGTCGTGACGGCCGACGACCGGGTGACGTACGGCGAGCTGGCCGCACAGGCCGGAGCGCTCGCGCAGCACCTCCTGCGTCGTGGGGTCGGTGTCGGGGATGCCGCGGCCCTGCTGCTGTACAACCGGCCCGAGTACCTGGCGTTCTTCTGGGCATGCCTGGCCATCGGCGCCGCGCCGGTCGCGATCAACTACCGCTATCGCGCGGCCGAGGTGCGGGAGCTTCTCGAGGACTCCGACGCCCGGGTCCTGCTCGTCCCCACCTCTCTGGGCGCCATCGCCGTCGAGGCCGCGACGGGGCTCGATGTCGAGATCATCGCGATCGACGACGACGGCACGGCCCTGCCGCGCGTCATGCCCTATGACGCCGTCCTCGCGGAGGGAGGGGCGCTGCCGCCCGAGGCGCCGCGTGGGGCGGAGCTGCGCCTCTACACGGGCGGCACGACGGGTCGGCCGCGTGCCGTCGTGTGGGACATGGACACGCTGCTCGTCGCGCGCCGCCAGTCGACGTGGGGGATCCTCGGCATCGAGCCGCCCGACGACCTCGCGGGGGCCGTGCGCATCGCGCTCGACCCCGCGACGCCGCACCCGGTCACCCTGCCGCTGCCGCCGTTGCTGCACGGCACAGCGCAGTCGACGACGATGGCCACGCTCGCGCTGGGCGGCACGGTCGTGCTGCACGCGGCCGCGCACCTGGACATCGATGAGGCGCTGCGGCTGGCGATCGCCGAGCGCGTCTCGCGGATAATCGTCGCGGGCGACGCCGTGGCACTCCCCCTCGCGGAGGCGGCCGAGCGCGCCGGGACGGGACTGCTGCACGTGCGGACGATCATCAGCTCCGGTATGCGCTTCAGCGACGACGTGAAGCGGCGACTGCACGCTCTCGGCGACATGATGATCGTGGACATGCTCGCCTCGAGCGAGGGCGGGCCGTTCGCGTTCGGGATCACGAACGGCGTCGACGACCTGCCCACGACGCTGCGGCTGACACCGGGCGCCGTGCTGCTGGACGAGGACTTCACCGAGATCGGCGCGCACAAGGGCGCCCTCGGCATCCTGGCCTTCCGCGGCATCCTGCCCAAGGGCTACTACGGCGACCCGGAGAAGACCGCGCAGTCGTTCCCGACGATCCGGGGCCGACGGTACATCATGCCCGGGGACTGGGCGCGCGCCGACGGCTCGGGCGGCATCGAGCTGCTCGGCCGTCTCAGTGCCGTGGTCAACACGGGCGGCGAGAAGGTGTTCCCCGGCGAGGTGGAGGAGACCCTCCTCGCTCATCCGGACGTCGACGACGCGATCGTCTTCGGCCTGCCCGATCCGCGCTTCGGCGAGGTCGTGAGCGCCATGGTGGCGCCGGCACCCGGGGCGGTCGTCGACGTGTCCGCGCTCTTGGACTTCGTCAATGCGCGACTGGCCGGCTACAAGCGGCCTCGGCACGTCTTCGTGCGCGACTCCCTCCAGCGCACCCCCACCGGCAAGATCGAGCTGGCGCGGGTCAAGGAGGACGCTGCGCGGGAGCTGGCCGAGCGCTCCCGCGAGCGCAGCACCGCCTAGTCCGCGAGCCCGTAGCCCGCCGACGCGAGCGCGCGCGAGATGGATGTCGCGGTGAGGCGCACGAGGTGGATGAGGTTCTTCGTGTCCACGCCCGACTCGTCGAGGGCGAGCGAGACGGCCGCCACGACGGTCCCGTCGGCGGTGCGCACGGGCGCGGCGAATCCCACGTGGATGTCGTCGACCTGACGGTCGCTCACGGCGTACCCGCTGGCGCGGATCTCGGCGAGCACCCGTAGCAGCGTCGCGGGGTCCGTGTACGTGCGCGGGGTGATCGGCTCCAGGCCGTGCGAGATGACCTCGTCGCGCACGTCCTCGGGGGCGTAGGCGAGCAGCACGAGCCCGATGGCGGTGGCGTGCAGCGGATACCGGTTCCCCACGAGCGGACGCCGCACCCGCCGGCGCGGGCTCTGGAACCGTTCGATCGAGACGAGCTCGAGGCCCTCCCGGACGGCGAGGTGGGAGGCGTACCCGGTGGTCTCGTAGAGGTCCTGGAGGAACGGGCGCGCGAGCCGCTGCAGGCCGACCGAGCGCGGCGCGAGGGAGGCGACCTCCCACAGCCGCAGTCCGATGCGGTAGCGGCCGTCCGGCTCGCGCTCGAGCGCCCCCCACCCGGTGAGGCGCTGGACGATGCGATGCGTCGTCGCGATGGGCAGGTCCGCGCGTCGGCTGATGTCGGAGAGGGACTGCCGCACACGGCCGCCCTGGAAGGTGCCGAGGATCGCGAACGCCCGGTCGATGAGGGAGCGCGCGTCGCCGTCCGCGTCCGGTTGCACCTTCGCCACGACCTCATTATCCCGTCCCCGACCCCCACCGGCTCGGTCGGACGTACGCTTTCCCCGTGGCTTCCACGCGGTCACCCCGCGACATCCCCCTCCCCGCCGCGCTCGGCGCCGGCGTGGCGTCGGCCGTGCTGGGCGCGGG
>Ga0182741_1002593_pt1 | contig 20707 bp, 15 predicted proteins | sample eDN5th37CBELigOP_FD_128874 | JGI IMG/M metagenome (GOLD analysis project Ga0182741, IMG submission 128874) | Enriched Organic Plus compost microbial communities from Emeryville, California, USA - eDNA 5th pass 37_C BE-Lig OP (version 2) (version 2) ... | reverse complement strand
TATTTTTTGCAACACAAGGCACGGCACGGTACGTTTTTCAACCCGTGCTTCAAGACCGAAAAACCGATTGAGGTCGTGCCGCAGGGCAAGATTCAATTCGTCTCGGCTCCTGCCCAGCGGACCTATGTATTCGTAATTGAAAAGGTACTGTTGTTCCCATTTCAGGCGGTCAATACCTTTTACCTCGTACCGCATTAATGGTGGGATTAACCTATCGTATATCCCGTACTGGAGTATCCTTCGGTTAGGGAACCGATCAAAATTAATATCCAAAGTATCGATGGCCATTGCATATAGCTCCAGTAACTGCTTATGTGCGATGAAATACCGAACTGTTCCGGCCGCGGAATCTGCTTCAAATAAGTTGTGGGCCACCAGTCCCGGTATCTGGCTCATGAGTGTGCTGTAGTAGACGGGACGTTCTAGGTTGGCTGCTCCAAAGGCCGGTATAAGCAATGGACGTCCCGTAATATCCTCCATATTCCTAGTGAGCGGAAAGACGGTCGCTTTCGGATCGCTCAGTAACAGATTGAGCTTATCCGCCGTGATGTATCGCGGCCTCACAATAGCCGAGACCCGACCGTCTGGACCGATTATCCCTGTATTCGGAAGGCCGGAAATATCAAATGCAGACCGCAATATGCTATCTCCGACGGATGAGAAAAAGGTCGGTATCTGTGATAATACCGGATTGCGGTTGATAAAAGCGATGATGGCTTCGCTCTCTTGATAGGTAACCGGGATAACCGCAACGTTATCCGTTAAATTCCCGCTAATGTTAAACATCTTAGGCATTCCAGCGATGCATGTGCTGCACCAAGTACTCCAAAAATCCAGTATGATCAACTTGCCTCGGTAGTCTTTGAGCATGATGGTCTCTTTTCCTTCGGGATGGTTGACTACGTGCAGCGGTAAATGCCAAAGGTATTCGGGTATGGTATCCCCTATTTGCAGCGGGGTGATGGTGTCGGGAAGATTGCCCGGAGGCACAGCCCCGAAATAATCCGGGGACTGTGCGCGGGCTTCCAAACACATGCTCGTCAATATGTTTAGTATTGGCCAAAGCATGGCCATTAAGCGTAACTTTTGCTTCATTAGGCATTGGTTTTAAGTTAGTTACCAGTTCAAGTTTTAGGTAACCGACCACCATACCGTGAGAAAACAGCTGCTTTTATTTGCAGGTAACGGGAAAAGACGCTACTTTTATGGAGATTGCGAATGACCGAAAAAGTAAGCCGCCCTTAACCTATGGCAAACACATGCGTTTTCCGTTGGCACGGGGTCGGTAGCACCGGAATGCGGCCGAGGCCGTTTTGCGCTTCCGGTGTTTAGCATTTATCGGTTATTCCGGTGATCGGATAACGTTCTTTATCGGATTTTGCTGAGGTTGGGTTGTTACACTTTGCCGGATGCCACGGGCAGCCAATGCCGCAAGTAGGTTACGGTGAAGGTGTAACGGTGGCTTGGTCGTTCCTGTTTTCATAATTAATGAATTAGTTAATTTGAAAAACAGGTCTTCCGCCAATGCGGGCAAAGAAACAGATGGGCTATAACCCAACGGGGCGAGCCTCGGTTGCTTTGCCTCTGGTACCGCCAGGAACCCCTTAGATCGAAATCTAAGTCCGACAAAAGCAAGACACGAAGCCCGCCCCACTGGATGATACCCGCAAAGGTACATAAACCCCCAGAAAATGGGCGAACATTCGGTCTTCTCGTCGGATGAAACTGGCGGTTTCGAGGCGAGAGACCTGTTAAGAGCGGTATCGCACCGCTGTTTATTTTTTGGATTACGTAATCGGATGGTCGACACCTATGCGCTCCGTAACCCGCGGAACAAAGATAATAATTTATTACAGATTAACAAAATATAACCTATAAATTTTGAATTCCTTAGTTAAAAAAACGAAAATTATCTTTGGAAAGCGGTTAAGGGGCTTTAGAGTTGCCGCTGGTCTATCTCAACGAGATTTTGCAGATTTTATGAATACGGGGAATAATTACATCTCTGAATTGGAAAATGGCCTAGCAAATCCATCCTTTGAATTACTCATTTGTTACGCAGCATTCTTTGGTGTCAAATACTATCAATTGGGCGATCCTGATTTTCCCATTCCTTCCTTAGATCAACTCCCGGCATCTACCCTCCGGAAAATCACCGAACTCGAAAAAGCCAAGCAAGCCGCTGCAGCCAAAATACTCAAAGAAAAAGCCGAGCAAAAGGAAAAAGGGTTGCCTGGTAGGGCGGCGCAATTACACGCATTGATTAACAAGGGCTTTTTCAAGCAACCTAAAACAGCGCGGCAAGTCTTCGCTAAATTGAACCCTGATATTCCCGAATCTGCCTTTGGCAACTACACCGAAGAGCTTACCAAAATCACCGGTACACTTAGTAAGGGCAGATTTGCCAAACTGCTGGATAAGTTAGCCCCGAAGGGGAAGAGTACTGCCGTAAGATTCAGGGTGAAGGCAGTGGATCAGGAAGGCTATGAAAATCTGGGCAATGTTACCCCTATCGCAGCGGAAAAGAAATAAAAAAAGCCATACCCGAAAGGTATGGCTCGATATTGTAGAACGGTAAAAGTTGCCGTTATTTCTTTCTCCTGTCTAGATCAGCGCGGACTTTTTGCACAAAATCGACTGAGACCTCGGCCACATCCGCTGCCTGTTCATCGGACAACCCAAGTTTTTGAATCAGATTCCTGACCTCTTCCGTCTTTCCTTCGATTTTTCCTTCAATTTTTCCTTCCTCGCGGACCACAGCGTCCAGTGTTTCCATTATATTCATGGTAATCGCTCCTTTCGTTAACCGTTCAACGGTTTTAACAAAGTTAAGGTTTAATTCTTTATCTTTCAAATAAATGAGATTGTTCAAAAAGCGGATGAATCGCATGATTTGCCCCGTATCGGTAATATCCCGTTTCACCAGTTCCTCCACGATGCGCTTTTTGATCTCATTGAGCCTCCATGCACCAAGTTTGGCTTCCTGTGCCTCGGCCTGACATGCCAAGATAACCAATGCCATCGGATTAGGGTTAGCCAACAGCTCCTTCTCGGTGTGCTCGAAAACATGGTAGCTCCTGAAGCGAAAGATCACCTCTGAACCGAGCATAGCAAAGTGGTACTCGGTCGGCCGTTTCTGTTTCGGCCCACCCGTAAATATAGCAACTGGGATAATCGGAACCGGATATCTGTCTGTGAGTCGGACGTAATAACGCCACAGCCGTTTGGCGAAATTATCCTTGCTCTGCCCCTCAAGCTCTACATGGATAAGCAGCCATTGCTCCGTGCCATCCTGAAGGTATACCTTCATCAGCATGTCAGCCAATAGCGTGCCCCCGATGCGCTCCCGATCAGGCATGATCTCAAGCAACTCCTTCTCCATTGCTGTGGCACCACGGCCAAGATCGAAAATTTCATCCGCATTGGGATAGAGGAACCGCAGCAGGTCGGTGAACCATTCCATGAATGCAGCTTTGGTGACGATATCGTTCTTCTTACGGGGAATTGGATAGCTTTCTTCCAGATTAGTACGGTCCATAGGCTATTACAGTCGGTTGAAACGCAAAGATAGTAATCGAAACAACAAAATACTAACATATTTATCAAATTATATCCTGGAATCTTAGGTGGGTTAAAAATAAGCTAGACTGGGGTAAGCGATTCGTAAATGTGCTAAGTTACGGTGATAAAATCATCGCATCAGGAAGGTTATGAAAATCCGGGCAATGTTACCCCTATCGCAGCAGAAAAGAAATAAAAAAAGCCATACCCGTAAAAGGTATGGCTCGATATTGTAGAACGGTAAAAGTTGCCGTTATTTCTTTCTCCTGTCTAGATCAGCGCGGACTTTTTCTACAAAGTCTTCCGACACGGTCACCAACTCAGCAATTTCCGAAACGGTGAATTTGCCGGTAGCTAATAGGTTGGCCACTACAGCAGCCTTACCTTTCTCAATACCTTTCTCTTCACCTTCTCTACGTGCATATTCAAGCACACCGGCCATATCCCATTTACGTTTCAGATTCGTATCGTACATCGTTCTTTCCTCCATTGTCAGTTTGCTGTATTCTGCAATATCAAATAACCTCTCAAATATCGGCTTCCGAAGATAAACCGGTATCTTATTTAGCTTGCTCATGTTTTTCAGTACATAAAGCCACCCATCCAGGTCCGTCTTCAGTTCCGAGATATGCCCAAAGATACAAATAAAAAATACCGTTACTAAATACTTTAGGTTTATTTATCTTCAATACTGGAAAAAGTAACTTGGAGGCGCGGTAAGGTTTGAGCGTGACCGCGTTACGCCAAAAGTGCTGCGATGCCTACCAACAGCATTGGGAAATGCTTCCGTAGCTCTTCAAGCGCTTTGGAAATCAGATTGTAAGTAGATTTGAGGGTCAGCGACATAATATCCGCCACCTCCTGAAAGCTCATCTTGCCAAAAAAACGCAAAAATATTGCCTCGCGTTGGCGCTTGGTCAGCTGCTGCAAGGCTTGCCGGAGCAGGCTCTTCAACTCGGTATCGGCTTGATGCCTAATCAGTATCTGCTCAATGGAATCTTCGGCTTCATGTAACGCTCCAATGGCCTCATGTGTCTGCGCAGACCGCCTTTCGCGAGCTACTGCCTCGATTAATCGCCGCCGCAGGGCTTTGAAAAGATAGTAGCGGATGTTATCCGTATGGCCCAAACTACCCCGCTTCTCCCAAATGTAAATAAATAGTTCCTGGATCGAATCGGACAGCAGGTCGTCATCATCGACAAGCTGCTTACCAAAACTAAACAGTGCACGAACATGGTCGCGATAAATCAACGCGAAACTCGGACGATCCCCCGCTTTGAAACGGCTCCACAAATCAGCATCAATTAAACTCCTATCGGTCATGATTGAGATACCGTACGTAGTTAAACTAGGTTATGAAATAATTGATCAGTGTTGCTACACTCCGCGACAAAGGTATTAGAATTAAACAAAGGAAGTTTTTTTATTTTTTTATTTTTTTTGATGGACTTTTTGACTTGCTCCCCTTTATATCAGTAAAAGGGTTTATTTGAGGATCATGACAAAGACTGAAAATCGGGTAGGAAAGGTGCTGATGCCGATCGGCGACGCTTCGGAAACCGTAGATACGTTGTATCCATACTTTCGGATCGGTGAGGAAAAATATGAAGTAGTGGTAGCCGGCCCCCAGGCGCGTACTTACGCGATGGTACTGCACGAAATCCCCAAACGGACGGATGTAAAATGGGACATCACCGAGGAACGCCCGGGATACCATATTCAAGCAACGATGGCATTTCACGAGGTTAATCCGGAAGCGTTTGACGGAATCTTCATCTCCGGAGGACGCGCTCCGGAATACATCCGGTACGATGCGGACCTCATGCGGATTGTGAGGCACTTCTTCGAACAGGGTAAACCGGTTGGAGTGGTCTGCCATGGCATAGAAATCGTTAGCGCAGCAGGCGTAATCCATGGCCGTAAGGTGACCACCGTAGCAAAATGTGCGCTCGACGCCGAACAGGGGGGAGCCACTTATGTAGACCAGCCTGTAGTGGTAGATGGTAATCTCGTAACCACCCGCACGTGGCATGACTACGCCGAATGCTTACCTGAGTTTATGCAATTATTACGGGAGTACACACAAAATTTCCGTTAATTTCGTTGTATGGATTATTCGCAATATAAGGCTATTGATTTTGTAAAGGATGAATCTTTTCAAGAGTGGTGTATGTACCCCCAGGGAAAACAGGGCCAATTCTGGACGCGTTGGACACGCGAAAACCCCGATCAGCAAGCAGAAATCCAAAAGGCTAAACAACTGATCGCGGCACTCCGGGAATCGGATGCAGCTGTGTCTGATTCAAAAATAGATCAATTGTGGGATGCCATCCAGGCGGATACGCGCGAAACGCCTGTGGCGTCCTTGCCAAAGAGCCGAAAATCGATCCTTGTACGGTGGAGCCGTATTGCCGCCATGTGGATTGGCGTGGTAATGGCCGTTTCACTGGGCATCTATTGGATAAATAACCAAGCAACGACCGTGACATTCACTACCGCCTACGGCGAGGTGAAGTCCATTGCGCTACCGGACGGCTCACGCGTCGTAATCAACGGGAACTCATCCTTGAGCTACCGGGAAAAGGATTTCAACGCCGATACGCGGATCGTCAATTTGGTGGGAGAAGCTTTTTTCAGTGTATCTCATACCCCGGACCATAAGCGATTTGTCGTGCAAACTGGCGAGGATATGGATGTGGAAGTATTGGGCACGAAATTCACGCTGACGAGCCGGCCGATGAAAAAGCAGGTGGTGCTGGAAGAAGGTAGGGTGAAAGTGAGCGATTCAATCTATCTGAACCCCGGAGAGTTGGTTGCCTGGGATGCTGATGCGAGTGGATGGCGGGAAGAGCAGGTGCAGGACCCCGGCCGATATGGTTCATTTAAAGAAAATAAATTGATATTCCGAAAAACACCCCTGCAGGAGGTGGCGCGCGTATTGGAAGATACGTATGGATATCGGATCACGTTTGTAAATCCTGCATTGGCTGGAAAGCACTTTACCGGCTCGTGTGCCGCTGATGATATTCCACTGCTCTTGCGCTCCATTGAAAAGGCCTTTGGCGTCGCCGTAGAAAAGAACGACCGGCATATTGCGATAGGAAAGACCCATTAAACAAAAATAAACACGCTCGTCTGACAACAATCGGACAAACGGCCCTGACAGGTCGTAAGGGGATGATTTTGTGATTAAATTAGGAATCAAAAACCAAGTAACCAATTAATTATAAGAAAATTATACCAATTGTAAATCTAAAAATGTGTAGCATTATGCAAAGAACTACCTGCGTCTTTTGGCTTGCCGTATTAATCGCATCGGCGATGCCCAGCAACGATTCCAAGGCACAGTCCTTAGCCGCGATTACCAACGGGCGACAACGAGTCGCCGCAAAGCCGGACAGCCAGGCACTTATTGGCGTGCTGAACAAACTGGAAGCTAAATTTAACGTCAGCTTCAACTATGACAACGACTTACTGGAGCATGTAAAGGTGGCTTTTGACGACTCGAAAATGCAGTCAACTCCGCTCAATCAACTCCTCGAGGAACTGCTTGAATCTGCCGGTCTACGTTTCGAAAGGACCAATGGTCAACATGTAATCATCATGAAGAAACAACCGGCCAAAGACGTGCCAGGCAATGCGAACGCCAAGCCCGTGGAAAAGAAAATATCGGCACAACAACCGGTACGTGGTCGGATCACCGATGAAGATGGTGAACCGCTGGAGGGTGTAAGTATCCTCCACAAGCAAAGTGGTGCCGCGGCCAAAACGGCTGCCGACGGTTCGTTCGTACTGGTGCTGGCCGAGCGGAGCGGACTGCTCTCGGTTTCGTTCCTGGGTTATGTGAGCCAGGAGGTGGCGGTACCGGCGAGTGGCGACCTCTCCATCCGGATGGTGCCCGACGTAACCGCACTCACCGAAGTAGTCGTAACGGGTTACGTGAAAGAACAGAAGAAAGACATCATTGGATCGGTCTCTATCGTCAAAACTGAAAATCTATTGGCTATTCCATCGGGCAACCTGAAAACGCAGCTACAGGGTAATGCCGCAGGCGTAACCGTCAGTTCAAGTGGGGCGCCGGGCAGCGGCGGTAAAGTCCGGATCCGGGGTTTTGGCTCGTTCGGCGGGTCCGATCCGCTTTATATCATCGATGGGGTGCCTGCTTCACAAAGCGGTGTGGACAACCTCAACGCCAATGACATCGAGTCCATGCAGGTGCTAAAGGATGCGGCATCCGCCGCCATCTATGGCGCACGGGCAGCGAATGGGGTCATCATCATCACTACCAAAAATGGCAAGCCGGGTAAGGCTAAATTGAGTTTCAATTCGTACTATGGGGTGAACTTCATATCGAAAAGCGATTTCCCGGAGGTGCTGGATGCACAGGAAAACGGTGAACTTTACTGGAAATCCATGATCGGTGCCGGCAGGCAGGTGGGTGATCCGGATTGGGGGCATCCGCAGTATGGAAACGGCGCCAATCCGGTGATTCCCGAATATGTGCTGGTTGTCAACAATGGGGCCCGCATCGGCGGTGCCGAACTGGAAGCCCTGAAACAGGGCAACCCGAGCCAACAGGCCTTGTTTGCTTCGTTGGTGAATCCGGAAAATTACGACTTTGCCACCCACCAGATCGTTCGTGCGGCAAACACCAACTGGGCGGATGAGGTATTTAACCCCGCAGCGATACAGACTTACCAGCTTGGATTGAGTGGCGGCGGCGAAGCGGGCAGCTACGCCATCGGCCTCAACTACTTCAACGAAGGAAATACGGCAAGTAAATACAATACGTTTGACCGGTATACATTGAGAGCCAATACGCAATTCAACTTGGGTAAACGCGTGCGGGTGGGCGAAAACCTGCAATTGGCATACCGTCGAAACGACGCTTCCAGCATTTGGGCATCTACCGTGATGACCATGCACCCGTTGGTACCCGTTTGGGACGATTTCGGCAACCCCGCCGGAAATGCGGCCCCGAGTACAGGCGGTGAACCGGAATTCAGCACCAATCCGGTAACACAGGCATGGCGAAACCGATTCGATACGTCCAATCGGATCGGCGTACTGGGCAACGTCTATGCGGAAGCCGAACTGATGAAAGGCCTTACGGTCTACTCATCCTTCGGGGTTGACTATGCCAACTCAAGAAATCTCGATCTCAACCAGGTGACTTACGAACATGCTCAAAACACGAATCCGCCTAATTCTTTGCAAGAGAGCCGGAACAATGAGAACACGTGGACCTGGACGAATACCGCGAATTTTTCCCGGACGTGGGACAAACATGTCTTCAAGGCCCTGGTCGGATCGGAAGCCATCAATACCTACGGAAATAGCTTGTCTGCAACCCGGCTGAATCTGCCCATAGACGATGATAAGGATTTCCTGGTGATATCTGCCGGAACAGGTGCACAGACCAATTCGGGATCGTTCTCACGCAGTTCTTTATATTCGTTATTTGGGCGGTTGGATTACACGTTTGATGATAAGTATTTCATCAATGGCACGCTTCGGAGGGACCAATCTTCGAAGTTTGGAAGAAACTACCGAACCGGTTACTTCCCTTCTGCGGCGGTGGGCTGGCGTGTCAGCTCAGAGCCCTTTATGGCAGACATCGGTTGGCTGGATGACTTGAAACTGCGGGGGAGCTGGGGAGTGATAGGCAACCAGAATGGGTTGGACAACAACAACCAATACGATGTATACGTCACCTCGGACCCCAACTCCTACGGTATATCCGGCGATAACGGAAACCGCGTGGTAGCCATGGTACCTTCCCGTATTGGTAACCCGAATACACGCTGGGAAAAAAGCGCCACGGTAAACCTGGGTTTTGATGCAACGGTGCTTAACTCATCTTTGGATATTAATTTCGACTGGTATGTGCGCAGGACCACCGATTTACTGGCCGTAAACCAGGCGCCCTTTACCGGCCCGAGCATTACGCAGCCTTCCATCAATGTAGGTGAATTGACCAACCGGGGTGTTGATCTGGGGCTGACCAAGCGCAGTAAACCCGGAGTATTCCAATATTCGGCATCGTTGATCTTTTCGACGTACCGCAACGAGGTGGTTCGTATCCTGGATAATCCCCTGGCTACGCTGGCGGGAGGCAGTACGCGGATGGGCAACGCCGTGCTGACGCAAGCGGGATATCCGATATCGAGCTTTTACGGTTATCAAATCGATGGTTTCTTCAACTCCGCTGCCGAAGCAGAGGCTTATGCAGCGGAATACTCCACGTGGCTGACCCCGGAAGTGGGCAGGTGGCGGATCAAGGATATCAATGGCGATAAACGCGTGGATGGCAACGATAGGACCATGATAGGCAGCCCTCACCCGGATTTCCAGACTAGCTTGAACCTCTCCCTGGCATACAAAAATTTTGACTTCAACTGTTTTTTGTTCTGGAATCAGGGCGGGTCGGTTTTCAATTATACACGCTACGTGATCGATTTCCATACGTTTACGACCAACCGAAGCAAGCGTATGTTGTATGAGTCATGGACTCCGGAGCTTGGCAACAAGGCAAAACTGCCCAAGCTGGACCTCAATGACAGCTACTCGTCTTCCAACATTACGGATTACTTTTTGGAAGACGCATCGTATCTGCGGATGAAAACCGTGCAATTGGGGTATACACTGCCCAAGGCTTGGAGCGACCGGATCGGCATGGAGCGTTTCCGAATCTATGTGCAGGGCCAAAACCTGCTGACGCTTAGCAAATCTACTTTGATGGATCCAGGCTATGTACAAGCAAGCGGTGGAGATACGTCCATGGGGGTGGTGAACAATTATGTACCCACCCCGAAGCAATTCATCTTTGGGCTTTCTGTAAATCTTTGATCGGAACCAGTAAATACGAAAACAATGAAAAGAACAACATTATATGCGATAATAGGTGCTTTTGCATTTGGCAGCATGGGATGCCAGGATGATTTTCTATCCCAGAAGCCCGTGGGTGCTTACAGCATCGCCAACGTGGCAACCCGGGCGGGTATACAGCAGGCGCTGATCGGTGCGTATTCCCAACTCAACGGTACAAGAGATTGGGCGGCCTACGGCATGAACACACCCGGGATGGCCATGGCCGAGATGATGGGTGGAAATGCCCACAAAGGGTCTACTCTGACAGACCAGGCATGGATGAACTTCATGGTGCGATACGAGGTAAACACCAACAGTGCGGGAACGAACTTCAGGTACTTGTACAATGCGGTATTTCTCTGCAATACGGTATTGACTGTACTTCCCCAAGTGACAGAATTGAGCACAGAGGAAGCCGCAAAAATCGAGGCTGAAGCCCGGTTTCTGCGGGGGCATTATTATTTTCTGCTGAAGCGCTGGTACAAGCATATTCCATGGATCGAATCGACCACGGAATTCCGTGTGCCGAATACAGACGAGTCGGGAAATTATGTGAATATCTGGCCCCAGATACAAGCGGATTTTGAGTTTGCGCGAAAAAATCTTCCGCAAACCCAGAGCGATCTGGGCCGGCCGAATAAGTGGGCTGCGGAGGCGTACTATGCGAAAGTATTGATCTATCGGGCTAGTGAGGGTGACCTACCCAATGGCTTCAACGAAGCGTTGCAGGTGTTGGACGATGTGATGGCTAACGGTGTCACTTCCAAAGGTGAAAAATATCAACTGGAAGAAAATTTCCATTACAATTTTGATGTGACCCGTGAAAACGGGCCAGAAAGCGTCTTCGCCGTACAGCATTCGGCAAACGACGGTACCAATAGCATCGATAACGGCAACCAGGAAATCCGGGGTGCCTCGGGCAAAAACCCACAATCTCCCGGATGGGGGCGTGGTTCGGGATTTTATACGCCTTCGCAATGGTTTGTAGATCACTTCCGTGTGGATGGCGGTGGCCTTCCGTACCTGGATATGTACGAAACCAATCCGAATAGCGTAAAGAATGACGATGGATTGCGCTCGTCCGATCCGTTCGAACCGGAAACGGCACCGCTAGATCCGCGGTTGGACTGGAGTGTGGGAAGAAGGGGAATCCCTTTCCTGGATTTCGGTATCAACCCCGGCGCGGACTGGGTGTACACGCCTATCGAATCCGGCCCGTATATTCAGAAGAAAGGCCATATCCGGAACGATCAAGACGGCATTTACGTTATGCCGGGCCAGGCATATAACGCACTCAACGTAAATATCATTCGTTATGCGGATGTCATTCTGTACGCCGCGGAAATGGAAGCCCGGGTGGGAAGTCTGGAGAAGGCACGTGAGTACGTAAATAAAATCCGCAGCCGTATGGCACAAAATCCGGAAAGCCCTGACCATTGGGTGCAGAATATAGACGGAACGGGACCCGCCGCGAACTACCGCATCGGCTTATACCCCGCGGGCCACCCGGCGTTTGCCAATCAGGACGCGGCATTACGTACCATCCTCTTCGAGCGAAACCTTGAACTGGGACTGGAAGGCGGGCATCGCTTTTTCGACCTGATCCGTTTTGGACTGGATGAAGAGCTGCTGAATGAATACATTCAACACGAATCGCCGAAACGCTCGATCATCGAGGGTGCGGTATACTCGCGGATGCCCGACATGATCCTGCCCATTCCACAGACGGTAATTGACAACAGCATGGTAGATGGGGTGCCTACGTTGAAACAGAATCCCGGCTATTGATATGAAGTATTGTTTACCTGCATTGGTTTTCCTGGTGGCCGCCGCGCTCTTGGTCAGCTGCCAGGGCCCGGCGGTATTGAAACCCGACCACGACTACCTGGAATGGGAGGCCTATGCGGGCGCTAAAGATGGTAATCGCTACTCAGCGGGTGATCAAATCACTCCCAAAAACGTAGCGGGTCTGCAAATGGCCTGGACATTCAGTACGGGGGATAAGGAACCAAGAAACAAAAGCCAGATCCAATGTAATCCCATCGTAGTGGATGGCATCCTGTATGGGTTGAGTCCGAAATCGAAGCTATTCGCCCTTGATGCGGCCGGGGGAACACAACGATGGATGTTTGACCCGGCACAAGTGGATACGGCGGATGGGAATAGGTCTTTCTACCAGGTAATCCGCGGCTTGATGTATTGGGAAGATGGTGCCGATAAACGGATATTTTACGGGAGCGGCCCTTATGTTTATGCGGTTAATGCAACGGATGGACAGCTCATCCGTTCATTCGGCAGCAATGGCAAGATAGACCTGCGCGAAAACCTGGACCGGGAGGGACTTGAAAACGCTTTCATAGCCAGCACATCGCCGGGAGTCATCTACAAGAATTTGCTCATCCTCGGGTCGAGAGTGAACGAGGCTCCCGGCCATATACGCGCATACGACGTGCATACCGGTGAACGAAAATGGATCTTCCATACCGTACCTCACCCCGGGGAACTGGGCTACGAAACATGGGAAAATCCGGATGCCTGGAAAACGTTTGGCAAGGTAAACAACTGGGCGGGTATGGCCCTGGATGAAAAGCGGGGTATGGTCTACATCCCTACGGCTTCGCCGAGTACCGAATACTATGGCGGAGACCGGAAAGGCATGAACTGGTTTGGCAACTCGCTGATTGCGCTGGACGCATCCACGGGGAAATACATCTGGCATTACCAATTTGTTCACCACGACCTGTGGGACCGCGACCTGCCGGCCAACCCCAACCTGGTGACGCTGAAAATCGATGGGAAGGAAGTGGATGCCGTAACCCAGATTACCAAACATGGGTATGTATTCGTCTTCGACCGGGCGAACGGTAAGCCGCTGTTTCCGATCGATGAGGTACCGGTGCCCACCGAAGGCTTACCAGGCGAATTGCCCTGGCCCACACAACCGATTCCACAAAAACCCGAGCCTTTTGCCCGACAGAAATTTGAACCGGAAGATGTGAGCGACCTCACTCCCGAAACGCATGCGTACTTAATGGAACGGTACCTGAAAATCAAGCACCGGGCTAAATTTTCGCCGCCAAGCACGGAGGGCTCCTGGATATTTCCCGGATTTGACGGTGGTGGCGAGTGGGGAGGTGCGGCGATAGACCTAGAAAGCCAGGTGATGTATGTAAACAGCTCGGAATTACCCTGGAGCCAAGTGATGGCGGAGGTGCCCGCTGCGGTAGGCAACGGTAATCCTACACTGCCGGAAGTCGGACGATCGATCTATCTGACCCATTGTGCCGTATGTCACGGACCTTCGTTGATCAGTCCGGACCCCTCCTTTCCGACATTGAAAGGGATCGGTGGGCGGTTGACGGAACGGGAAATCCGTCAGGTGATCGACAACGGCCGCAATATGATGCCGTCTTTCAGACATATCAATGAAGGGGAAAAGCGGGCGTTGGTGAACTACCTTCTTGCACCGGACCGGGTGGCAAATACCACGGACGCCACCTCCTACCGGGCCACCGAACGGGAATCGGTACCGCCTTCGCCGCTGAATATGGCTTCGAAACGTCCTCCGTATGTCAGCACGGGCTTGGTCCGGTTCCTGGATCAAAATGGCTATCCGGGCATCAAACCACCCTGGGGAACACTCAATGCCATTGACCTCAATACGGGTAAGTTGCGCTGGAAAGTAACCCTGGGCGAGCACCCGGAACTGACAGCCAAGGGCATTCCGCCTACGGGAACGGAAAATTACGGCGGTCCGCTGGTTACCAAAGGGGGGCTGGTATTTATCGCCGCTACCCAGGATCAAAAAATCCGCGCATTTGACAAGAACACCGGCAAAGAGCTGTGGAGCCATGAATTGCCCGCGGCGGGATTTGCAACGCCCGCCACCTATGTGGTAGAAGGCCGGCAGTACGTGGTCATTGCGTGCGGAGGGGGTAAGGTCGGTTTGCCCTCCGGAGATACCTATGTAGCCTTCGCGCTACCTGATAATTTATAACACGATTTCGCATGGATGCTACGCTTCGTATAAAGCTTTCACTGATGATGTTCCTCCAATTTTTTATCAAGGGGGCATGGTTCGTCACGGTAGGCACGTTCTTGATCAAAAACTTACAAGCCACAGGCACACAGGTGGGGCTAACCTTTATGGCCCAATCAATCGGCGCCATACTCCCACCGTTTTTGATCGGTTTGCTGGCCGACCGCTATGTGGCAGCGCAACGGTTGTTGTGTGTACTGCATATCATCGGAGGGATTCTATTGTGGTGCGCCGGGTCTACCGTTGTGTTCGGCAGCTTTTATGTACTCATCCTGTTATATATGATGGCCTATATGCCCACGATGGCGCTCATCAATACCATCGCGTTCCGCCAAATGAGCAACCCGGATAAGGAGTTTCCTCCCATCCGGGTTTTCGGAACAGCCGGATGGGTAGTAGCCGGATTGATTATCGGATATACGGCTTGGGAACAGCACGGACAGCTACCCTATACGTTCAAAATGGCCGCCATAGCTTCTTTCATCCTGGCCTTACTTGCGCTGTTCCTGCCGGCAACGCCACCCCTGAAAAAAAACAGTGCTGTATCATTAGGTGAGACGTTGGGTCTAGATGCCCTGCGGTTACTCAAAGACCGGTCGTATCTGGTATTCTTTCTTGCATCGGTCGCGCTTTGCATACCGCTGGCTTTCTACTACAGCTTTACCAATCCGTTTTTCAATGAAATCGGTATCAAATCAGCCGCGGGTATCCAAGCATTGGGCCAGGTATCTGAACTGCTGTTCATGCTGCTGATGCCGCTTTTCTTTGTAAGGTTGGGCGTCAAATACATGTTAGGCATGGGTATGCTGGCATGGGTTGTCCGCTATGCCCTATTCCGCCTTGGATACCTCGACGGAAGCGAATGGCCCTTGATTGTGGGTATTCTGCTTCATGGCATTTGCTTCGATTTCTTTTTTGTGACCGGCCAAATCTACACGAACAATAAAGCTGGTGATCGGTTCAAGAATGCCGCACAGGGACTTATTACCCTGGCAACCTACGGCGTAGGCATGATGATGGGATCCGTACTAGCTGGATTTGTGGTGGACGCAAACGCGACACAGGATGGCTTTCATCGGTGGGATTCCATATGGATTGTACCCTCACTGATTGCAGGTATGGTATTAGTCGTCTTCCTGTTCCTCTTTAAATCCGGCAAAAAGAACATAAATCTTTCTTCAAAATAAATTACTTCGTTATGAAAACGCTTAACTACTCAATTGCCGTATTGGTGTTCCTGCTTACCACATTGCAGGGTTTTGCGCAATCCACCGCGGATGCCTTCCCGGAGGAAGCGCTCGGTTGGAAAATAGCCATTCAGGCTTCGACATACCGGCGGCTTACCTTTATCGAAACATTGGATAAAGTGCGCGCATGTGGCCTTCGGTATGTTGAAGCATTCCCACAACAGCAAATCGGAGGCGGAATGGAAGGGACCACAGACTTCAAAATGGATGCACAGACACGTCAACAAATCAAAAAGATACTGAAAACCAAGGATGTACAGTGGATTTCGTACGGGGTGGTAAGCCCCACCAGCAAGGCAGACTGGCTACAGCTCTTTGATTTTGCCAAAGATATGGGTATCCAAACAATCGTATCGGAACCCAAACCGGAATTCCTGCCCTTGCTGGAGCAATTGACCAGGGAATATGGAATAAAAGTCGGCGTACACAACCATGCCACTCCTACCCCGTACTGGAACCCGGAGACCGTCCATACGGCGATTGCAGGTCGCGGTCCATCCATCGGCGCGTGTGCCGATATCGGCCATTGGATGCGTTCGGGACTTCGGCCCATCGCGTGCCTCCAACTGCTTGAAGGTCGCTTAGTCTCGTTTCACATGAAGGATCTGAATGCGATCGGTGATCTGAAAGCGCACGACGTCTCATGGGGTAAAGGAAAAGCAAACCTAAAAAAGATAAGTAAGGAAATGCGCAGGCAATCGTTCCAGGGGATAATCGCCGTGGAATACGAATACCGACGTGACGATCCGGCATTCGATAGTGTACCTGCCATCCGCGAAAGCGTAGCGTACTTTCGTAGCCTACTATGAGGTACCGCCACCGAACTGGCAACCGCTTCAACTAATTAGTTTAACCCGGTTGCCCGAACGGGCGCTTTCATAAATGGCCCGCACGATTTCCACGGATTTACGGCCCTCCTCTCCGTTAATGAAAGGTTCATCGCCGGTTTCGATTGCACGGATCATATCTTCCAACTGCCGTTGGTGGCCCACAAAGCTGATGTCTGCCGGATTGGACGCACCCCCTGCAGAAGGGGTCACTTCCTTAATTGAGTTCCTTATCTGCTCATCGACCGGACTTTCCTGCTGAAATTGCCATTTTATGAGGTGGTCTTCTTCCAGGATAGCCGTTCCTTCCGTACCCATGATTTCGATGCGCTTGAGCGTACCCGGGAAAACAGCCGTTGTACATTCCAGGGTTCCCAGCGCCCCGTTTTTAAAGTTCAGGGTAGCCACGATGGTGTCTTCCACCTCAATATTCTTGTGCCGGACGTTGGCCGCCACCGCCTGAACCGACTCAACAGGCCCCATGTACCATTGCAACAGATCGACCGAATGGATTCCCTGGTTCATGAGCGCTCCGCCCCCGTCGTATTCCCAGGTACCCCGCCAACGGCCAGACGCATAGTAAGCTTCACTTCGGTGCCACTTTACGTAAGCACTGCCCAACACCAGATCGCCGAACCGGTTCCCGTTTATGGATGTTATCAATTGCCTGCTTGCTTCATAAAAACGCGAAGGAAAGATAACGCCTACTTTTACACCGGCTCTGCGGGCCGCATCGATGATTGCATTGCACCTTTCAACCGTTATTTCGAGGGGCTTTTCAATGAGGCAATGTTTACCGGCCTCGATACTCTTCAGTGCAGGTTCGAGGTGTATCCCGGAAGGCGTGCAGATGCATACCACATCAATTTCAGGGACGGCCAACATAGCTTCCAGCGTATCATAAGCTGTGCAATGGTGTTCAGTGGCAAAAGCAGCTGATTTGGGGTTATTTATGCTATAAATACCGATTAAACGGGCATTTGCGATTTCTGCAATCGCCTTCGCATGGAAACGGGCAATCATTCCTGCCCCTACAATGCCAAATCCGAAATGTCTTTTCTCCATCGTAAACTCAATTATCTTTCTCTTCTGTTGTTTCCGTAATGGGAGGTAAACTTAATTAAATTGCCGGAATATTGACGTCAGATATAGTTAATCGAATTAACATCCACAACTGCGGGATCGAGGTAAGCCCCAAAAATCAGTCCCCCAAAATCAGCAATTCAGACGCGAGCCCACCTTTCGTAATGGTAATGGCTTTCTCCGCTTTGTTGGCAGCCGGATCGTACCGGTAGTACCCGGAGGTGGTGCCATCGTAATAGTGAAAATAGAAGCCATTGCTATGCTTGTAGGAGGTAGGATAGGCGAACGAGCCCGTAGCCGGAATATCATCGATGATGGATGCCGTTTTTGCATTCAGATCGAGCTTCACCCAACGCTGCGTAACGCTGTAAAACGCCAGGTCATACAGCTTGGCAATTTCATCTTCCGCTAGCACACCGGTAGTGGCGTATTTATATATCAACGCCTGCAGTTCGGGCGATTCATCCGTGGCATTCACACAGGCATAGGCAATACCGTTTGCACCGTAAATGGTACCCGTTAGGGTCTGTATCATCAGGTTTTGGTAACCCAGCGCATCCACCGGATTGAATGAATAACTGGTATCAAAATCATCCGTTGCCGCATCGATTTTCAGGATTTTCGGCCGTGATGCCGCCATGGCGTTCATCCCCATCTGTCCGTCCAGGCCGTAGGACCCCTGGCAGGTTACATAGATGTTTCCGGCCTCGTCAATTACGGCATTCTCTTTGCCTCTGCTGATCGGGTATTGAGCTCCTTCGTAGGTGATGGTCTTCACCCATTTCCGGGTGTTCAGATCAATTACCTCTACAAACACATCCGTGGCATCGTAAAAAAGTGCGGTGCGTTGATCGTCCGTATAATAAAATAAGAACAGCTTGTTATCTTTTGCCCGGTACGCGCCGGAATAGTAGGTATGCCGGTGTTCTCCGGGTTTGTAATGGGTGGCCCCGGACATATCGATGGTACCGGTTGTCTGCATGGTAGCCGGATCAAACGTAATCAAATCGAGCTCTCCGTATTGGGCAATGACGCCCAGGTTCTCGCTGCATACCACCGAATAGTAACTGGTTGTTGCCAGCGGAAAGCTCCCGACTTCCGTTAGCAGACCCGTTTCTTTGGAAACGGCCATTTTACTGTATTTCTGCTGTCCGGGTGTAAACGTACCGTAGAAATAATTTCCCGATTGGCCAAATGACCAAAAGTACTCGTAGCTGTTGCGCTGGGTTAAGTCGATGGATTTTGCTTCCTCGAACGAACCGTAGTAACCTGCGTAATAACTTCCTCTTCCTGCTACGGTTGCGGTAGATACCACGACGATTCCGGAATCGTGATATTCGCTGCCCGATTGACCGGGTTCGGGGCTATCTTTCTTGCATGCTGTGCCGAGTAGGACCAGGGCCATGACGGCGAGATGTAGTTGTTGTTTCATAACTTGTTAAAACTTATTTATTTCGTAAATGAATCGTGCATTGAAACTCCGTCCGGGTTTGGGTACCGAAAAATTATCGAACAGCTCCGCGTCGGTCAGATTTACCGCATTAAGGGCTACCGTCAGGTTATACCGAGCCGTTCGCTATTGACCGTTACTCGGGAAGGCCGATTGAACTTGCGCACGAAAACCGCATGCATCTGCTGGTTGAGAACACCTATTGGAACCTTCACATGGGCAAATGGATGGGGCAATGGGGTAAATTCTTCACGTTCGTTGGCGGCCTGATTGCAACCAGCCTGCCTATCACCGGCTTTTACATTTGGTGGGGGCGGCGGCGCAAGCACAAGAAACGGCCAACGCAACGAAAAAGACAGGCGTTGAATACCACCGCGGATACGCTCACGCATCCAGGCGTCTGAGCACACAGTCAGCAATCATTTCATTTGCTTTCGCGATTGGAAAATTGCGGATTTTACGTAAATTTACGGCATTTATCCGATCTACGCGACATGCCTTTTTTACGGTTACAGTTCGAATTTGAAAGGGTTACCGATGCCCTTACTAAGCAGATTCCCTTAACACCTGAAAGCCCCCGGCAGGAGGTATTTCAAAAGGTCATCAATCAATCCGATTACCTGATTACGATACACGATGTGGAATATTACCGCCCCATCTGCGTCAATGAGCGCTTGAGGTGTTTTTACGGATTTGAAAAATCTGTATTTCAGGGAATCGATCATTTTTATTACTTAAAGACCATGCATCTCTCCACTTATTATACGTTGATTGAATCAATGGCCTTTTTTCGGAATGACCGAACCGGCTACCTGAACTTAACGTATAAGCTACTGGACGCCCAGCGGACCTGGAAGACCACCGTAGGCACTTCGAAGACAATCATCCGCGATAAAGCCAATAAGCCGAAGATCGCGATGACGGTGATGGATCTGGCGCGCCAGGAGCTAACCCGGTCTAAATACGAGCAATACCTATCGCTGACCGCCCGGGAACGGGAGATTGTTGAATTGCTTTGCACCGGACTGAGCAAGAAGGAAATTGCCGCGAAATTATTCATCTCACACGGCACGGTTGGCACCCATGTCAAAAACATTTACCGTAAGCTCGGGGTCAACAAATTCGCTGAGTTATCGATGCTTGTCGAACAATTCGGCCGTTGAAAAATACCCCAAACGTGGTATACCACGAAGAGAGACGGTTACTTAATTTCGCATAAAATTAAGTAACTACCACATATTCACCGTATCATGAAAGTCTCTCTGCTACAAAAGCGGTTTTTTCTCGCAATCCTGTTTTCTCTTGTCGCGCTGCTGGCGCACGGTCAGATTACAAAAGAAGACCGCGGGAGCCGCGGCTACGGGCTATGCACTCGCCCGGTTCTTTCAAAACTGCGTACGTATCTTCCGAAGGCGATGGTGAAGAGCGCTTCAGGAACAACCTATTGCAATTCAAATTAAGCTTAACGCTATGAGGATATCTTTTGCTTACTCGCTGCTGCTGACGGCTGCGCTGACTCTGTCTGTTACTTCCTGTAAAAAAGACGCCGGGCCTATCGGCCCCGATGACGAAGAAGACACCTACACGGGCCCCAGCACGGATGTCTCGCCACTAGAATATGTAACCGTGC
>Ga0182741_1002587_pt1 | contig 20749 bp, 18 predicted proteins | sample eDN5th37CBELigOP_FD_128874 | JGI IMG/M metagenome (GOLD analysis project Ga0182741, IMG submission 128874) | Enriched Organic Plus compost microbial communities from Emeryville, California, USA - eDNA 5th pass 37_C BE-Lig OP (version 2) (version 2) ... | reverse complement strand
TCCATAGTGCCGCTCGTTGAGCCGCCACGAGCGCTCGACGGGGACCCAAAGCAGGTCCATCTCGTCCATCGCGATCCAGAGCGTGCGAATGGCCCGCTTCAGGACCGACGTGAAGGCGACGTCAAAGGTGAAGCCCTCGGCCTTGAGCAACTCGCCGGCCCGCTTGGCCTCGGCCTTCCCCTGCTCCGAGAGGTCCACGTCGTACCAGCCCGTGAACAGGTTTTCCTTGTTCCAGATGCTCTCGCCGTGGCGCAACAAGACTAGCTTGGTCATCGTTTCTCCTAGGAATGCCCGCGGCGAACCCAGGCCGCGTCGCCGCATTGTCCATCCCGGCCCAATCTCCCGTCAACGACGATCACCCGCGGCCCGCGCCGGCGATTGGGTTCGTTCGGCCAGACGGGGGCGAGCCTGCGCCGAACGATCCCAATTCCGCGCCGGCGATTGGGTTCGTTCGGCGCTTGGGTTATGACCGCGTTTGTGTCTTAAATCGTTGTGTGGAATTCGATTGCGGTTGTCTGGCGTTCCGGCGAATTGGGTTCGTTCGGCCAATTTTCATGGTGATCATCGGCCCGCTTCCCTCGCTCTCGCCGGACGTTTTCGCCGACGGTAATTTGGGTTCGTTCGCGCCGAATCGCGCTTCCGCGCCTCCCGCGTCCGCCCTGTCGAGAACACTCCGCGCGCACCATCCCCTCTAGATAGTAATGCCACATAATTCGCGATACCGGACAAAAAATCCCGGAATTCGCCCCGGCGGCCATCCCGCGCGACCCACTCCCCGGGGAAAACGCTCTCCCCCCGGTGGCCGGGCTGGGTAGGATGAGAGCATGGCGACCACACCCAAGCCCCCCAAGCTGAATCAAGCATCCGCCGACGAACTGGCTCGGACGGCCCAGGCCAAGGCCGGGCCGTTGCCGGACGAGCCGAGTCTCAACGAGAAGGCGCTTAAGGCGGTTCGCGACACCGACGCCGGCGTCGATGTCGCGCGACACGAGAGCGCGGCCGACATGTACGCCGATCTGGGCATCGAGAGCGCTCCCGGAGGCGGGGGGCCATCGTCCACCGCGGCGACCGAACCCGCTCACCAGGCGCGAGTGCGAGCGGCGTCCAAGAGCGTCATGGGCAGGCATGGGAGCGCGTTCAAGAAGCTCGCCGAATGACCCCCGTTTTCCTCAATGTCGCCGCCGCGCCTGTGTTCCCCACCGAAGCGCCCGGCGTCACTTCGGCTTGTATTCGGCGGTGTCGATTTTGTAGTGGGCGATCTTGGCGGAGATGCTGCGGCGGGAGAGGCCGCTGATTTTGGCGCAGCGGCCGACGTGGCCGCGGCATCGCTTCAGGGCCTTGCGCAGGTAGCGCTCCTCGAAGGTTGAGGTCAGGTCCGAAAGCTGCTCGGTCAACGGGCGCTCCAGATCGACGCGCAGGGGCGACTTGCGGCCCTTGCGGGGCAGGAGGTCGCGGGGGAGGTTTTCGGGCCGGATCTCGCCGTCGACGGCGGTGACGCAGGCCCGCTCCATGGCGTTTTCAAGCTGCCGGATGTTGCCGGGCCACTCGTTGGTCAGCAGCCGCTCCATCGCCTCGCTTGAGATCTGCTGGGGAGGATGGCCGGGACGCGAGTACTTCTGGACGAAGTGGGCGGCCAGAAGCGGGATGTCCTCGGGACGCTGCCGCAGGGGGGGAAGGTCGATCTTCACGACGTTGAGGCGATAGTACAGGTCCTCGCGGAACTTCCCCTCCTTGACCAGGTCTTCAAGGCTCCGGTTGGTCGCGCCGACAACGCGGACGTCGATGTCGATCGACTGGTTGCCGCCGACCCGCTCGAACCGGCGGTCCTGCAAGACGCGGAGCAGCTTCACCTGCATCGACATGGGGATGTCGGCGACCTCGTCGAGGAAGAGGGTGCCGCCGTTGGCGGACTCGAACCGGCCCTTGCGCTGGCCGCTCGCCCCGGTGAACGAGCCCTTCTCGTGGCCGAACAACTCGCTCTCCAACAACGATTCGGAGAGCGCCGCGCAGTGGACGGGGACGAAGGGGCCGTTGCGGTGGGCGGCCGAGGCTTCATGGATGGCCCGGGCGACCAGCTCCTTGCCGGTGCCGGTCTCTCCCTCGATCAAGACCGTGGTCGTGGTGTCGGCGATGTGGCCGATCAGGTCGAAGATGTCGTACATCCGGGGGCACTTGCTGAGGATGTTCCAGAACCGGTGCCGCTCGCCGATCTGGGCTCGAAGCGCGGTCAGCTCATCCTGCAACGTCCGCTCGCGGAGCGCCCGCTCGACCAAAACGCAGAGGTGCTGGGGGTCGGGGGGCTTGGTCAGGAAGTCGTAGGCCCCCATCCGCATGGCCTGGACGGCCTCGTTGATGCTGCCGTGGCCGGTGGTGACGATGGTCGTCACCGGCAGCCGGCGCGACTGAATCTCCTCGATCAGCTTCATCCCGTCGATCTTGGGCATCCGAAGATCGGTGATGACGATGCTGTAGGGGCGCTGTTGCAGCTTGGTCAGGGCCTGGGAGCCGTCGACGGCCAGGTCCACCTCGATCCCCAGGGCCATGCCGAGCAATTGCTGGAACGAGGCGCGCGTGTCCTCGTCGTCCTCGACCAGAAGAATCCGCCGCGTCGCGTCGAGGGACTCGGCCGGCCGTTCTTTTTCCGCGGCGTCGCGTCGGGCGGTGGCGCTGGCGCTATGATCGTTTCCCGCGGCGGTCGTCATTCGGTTCGCTCCGGTGTCGATCTCGGGTTCGCTGCTGGAAGCCTTGATTCTATCATGTCCGGCCGAGGGCGTCATGACGGCGGCGCGCGGAGCGCTGGGCGACGCTCCCGATTTCGGGGAGGAGGGGCGGCTGGACGGTTTTTGGAACGCCGTTTGCTAAGAGACAGGGTTATCTCGACATGCAAGCATAAAGGAAAGACGAACCATGCGTCTCGTCGCCGCGGCTTCGGATAGGGATTCGAGAATCAATTATGAACGCCGAACACGCGCTCGTCGGCGACCTGTGCCGCGGGTTGGCCGAGGCGATGCCTCAGATCGTCTGGATCGCCGGGCCCGACGGCCGCCCCGCCCATTTCAATAGCCGATGGAGCGAATACACGGGGCTCTCCCCCGAGGCCGGCCTGGGCGATGGATGGGTCGACGCGATGCACCCGCTCGACCGCGACCGGCGGACGGAGGATTGGAGGGCCGCGGTGAAGCGGGGGGAGGCCCGCGAGTTCGAATGCCGGCTGCGACGAGCCGACGGTTCGCACCGCCGCCATCTGGTGCGCGTCGCGCCGGTTCGCGACGACCGCGGGATCATTGTGCGCTGGGTCGGCTCGATGCTCGACGTTGACGACGACGAGCTTGAACGGTTCGCGCTGGTCGCCGCGCACGATCTTCAGGAGCCGTTGCGGAAGATCCAGGCGTTCGGCGGCCGGCTTCAGACCAAGCACGCCGGCGAGCTCGACGGTCAGGGCCGAGAATACCTCCGGCGGATCATCGCCGCGGCCGCCCGGATGCGCGACATGGTCGGCGACGCGCTGGCGCTGGCTCGGATCGCCACGGAGGAGCGGCCGTTCGTCCCGGTGGACTTGCGGGCCGCGGCCGAAGAGGTCGTCATGGATCTGGAGGTCTTGATCCATCAGACGAGGGGGCGCGTCGAGCTGGGACCCCTGCCGACCATTCAGGCCGATCCGATCCAGATGCGTCGGTTGCTCCAAAATCTAATCATCAACGCTCTGAAGTTTCACCGTCCCGGGGCGGCCCCCCAGGTGAGGGTGAGCGCCCGGGCGATTCGCGACTCCGACGATTCGGACCCCGTCGCGATCGAGCTGGCGGTCGCCGACGACGGCGTCGGCTTTGACGAGGCCAATCGCGAGCGGATCTTTCAGCCCTTCCAGCGCTTGCTGGGGCGAAGCGAGTACGGCGGCGCCGGCCTCGGTCTGGCGATCTGTCGCCGGATTGTCGATCGGCATTCAGGCGAGGTGACGGCGACGAGCGAACCGGGAAAGGGCTCGGTCTTTCGGGTCACCCTGCCGGTTCGTCCCCAGGATCGCGAAGCCCCGACGCGCGACGGAGGACCGTCCGGAGAGCGGGACGGAGACACGACGAAATGAATGAGACGCCCATCCGCATCATGCTCGTCGACGACGACGAGGACGACTACGTCCTGACGCGCGACCTGCTGGCCGACATTCCCGATTTCCAATTCGAGCTCGAGTGGCTCTCCGACGTCGACGCCGCGCTTGAGGAGATGTGCCGGGGCGAGCGCGACCTCTATTTGGTCGATTACCGGCTGGGGCGACTCGACGGCCTGGACCTGATCCGCGAGGCCGTCGCCCGGGATTGCCCCGCGCCGATCATCCTGCTGACCGGCCTGAGCGAGCGGGCCGTCGACCTCGACGCCATGCGCGCCGGCGCCGCCGACTTTCTGGAGAAGGACGGACTCAACTCCGTCCTCCTGGAGCGGTCGATTCGGTACAGCCTTCAGGAGAGGCGGCACGCCGAGAGCCTCGAACGGCGGGTTCGGGAGCGAACCGCCGAGTTGGCCCGCGCCAACAAGGCCCTGCGCGAGCAGATCGCCGACCGCGCCCGGGCCGAGGAGGCTCTCCGGGCGGCCAATCGGCGCAAGGACGAGTACCTTTCGACTCTGGCCCACGAGCTGCGCAATCCCCTGGTGCCGATCCGCAACGCCCTGGAGATCATGAAGCTGGCCGGCAACGCCCCCGAGATCGTCGAGACCAGCCGGGCCATGATCGAGCGGCAGCTCAAGCACCTGATCCGCCTGATCGACGATTTGATGGACGTCGCCCGGATCTCCCGGGGGCTGATCAAGCTGAAGTTCGACTCGGTCGAGGCCGCGCGCGTCGTCTCGGAGGCCGTCGAGAGCGTGCGCCCGCTCCTGGCCAACGTCGGACGCGAGCTGTCGGTCTCCGTCCCGAACGAGTCGCTGGTCCTCCGGGCCGACCCCGCCCGGTTGGCCCAGGTGCTTTACAACCTGCTGCACAACGCGATCAAGTACACCGGCCCCGGAGGGAGGATTCAACTCACCACCCAGCGCGACGGCGACGCGGTCGTTTTCCGGGTCAAGGACGACGGCCTGGGCGTTCCCGCGGAGATGCTTGGGGAGATCTTCGAGATCTTCACCCAGGTGGCCCGAACCGACGGCGTCGTCGCCAGCGGCCTGGGGATCGGCCTTTCCCTGGTCAAGACGCTGGCCGAACTCCACGGCGGCCAAGTCGAGGCGCGAAGCGACGGCCCCGGCCAAGGAAGCGAATTCACGGTTCGAATCCCCTTGAACGGCAACGAGGACGAGGAGGCGTGAGGCGGGTTCGGCATCGCGTTTGCACTCCCGGTTTGCATCCTCAATTGCTCGCGAGGGCGAGCCGGCCCCGAAGGCCGCGGGTCGCCCCGCGAGCGAGAAAGGCGGACGAATTCTTATGACGACGCACCCAGTTTCTCGTGCTTCTCGGGGCGGCCGCGTCTGGTTCGACGGCGTGGCCACCCTCTTGCGGAAAATCGTCTCCGGCGCGCCGCCGAAGTCTTGCCGCGCGTGCGAGGGGCGTGAGAGGACCAAGACCCGGACCAGGGCCCGCGCCGCGCCGCGCGGCGAACATGATCTTTCCGAGGATCAGATCGACCAGGCCTCGGAAGACTCGTTCCCGGCGAGCGATCCTCCGAGCTGGAGCGGATCGGGACTGTGACGCGAATTCGGTTGGAGGATCGACGATGGCGAATATGAGAACGCCTCTTGAGCGCGCCATGGCTTTGGCGGCGGTTAGCGGATCCAAGGTGATGTTGGGTCCGGCGTTTCTGGAGTCCTCGCGGGACGGGCCGAGGGCGGGCAACTGGATTTTGGGCGCGCTGGGCGAGATGTTTCTCGACAAGACGGGGCTCTTGCCCGCCCGCTACCGGCCCTCGCTGCTGATCGCCCACGCGCTCTCCGGCGCCTGGGTGGCGCGTGAGGTCATGAGGAAGGAGGGGATCGACGACCCCTCGGCGCCGGTGATGGGGGCGGTCGTCGCCGCCGGAGTGGCCGGCGTCGCGCCGATCGCCCGGATGGCCCTGAGCCGCGGACTTGGGGTCTCCGACCCGCTGCTTGGACTGGCCGAGGATTACCTGGCCTTGAAGCTCGGCGGAGACGCGGCCGGGATGACGTTCAACCAGATGGGGGAATGCGCCCGGGAGGCCGTCGAGGACCTGCGCGACCGGGTCGCCCCGGATCTGGAGCTTCCCTCCCTGGCCGGGCGCGGTCAGGCCTGACCGGGGCTCGGCCGATCCGCCGAAGCGGGGCGGGACGCTCGGCGGGGAAGGCGAAAGAGGAACTCGGCGCCGAAGCGGCGACAGAGGACGGCCAGAATCACGGGCGCGATCAGGCCGACGAGAGTTCCGAGCGCGAGATGAAGCGCCGGGTCGTTGGTCCGCGCGAGCTTTTGAAGCCCGAAGCGGACCCCGGCCGACGCGATCGTGTGGGCGACGTAAATCTCCAGGGAGTGGACGCCGAGGACGCGGACGAAGTCGAATCCCGCCAGTCGACTCAACAAGACCGCGAGGGCCGCCGAGGCGAGGATTCCGCTCGTCGCCAGGACGGGAATCAGCCACGGGTTGAGCGCTCGGCCCGTCGCCGTCCAGGCGGTGATGGCTCCGAAGCCCAAGCCGGCGATCAGCGTCAGGATGATCGCCGGCGTCCGCTCCAGGCGATCGGGCGCCTTGTATTGGCTTAAAACCGCCCCCAGCGCGTAGTAGACGCCGTAGTTGATCGCGTCGCGAAGCGGGATCCAACTCGTGAGCGGCGTTCGCGTTTGCGCCGCCCAAAAAGCGGCGAGGATCGCCAGCGAGCCCGCGGGGCCGAATCCGAGCCGACGCAGGAGGTGGAAGCCCAACGCGATCAGAAAAAGCGCGTAGAGAAACCAGAACTGCATGATCGGGGTGACCAGCATTCCGACCAGGTCGAGCGGGCTCGTCTTGTGGTTGGCGTAGCCGCCGCTCGCGGCCTGCGCGAGCGTCTGAAGCGTTGACCAGACGAAGTAGGGATAGGCGATCGTCGCGAGCTTGTCCCGCGCGAATCGGCCCGAGTCGCGGCCGCTTTCCCGGTTGGCGAACAACCCGGAGATCAGAAAAAACAGGGGCATGTGGAAGCTGTAGATCCAGGCGTCGACGAAGCGGAACGCCGCTTCATGCTCCCCGCCGAGGATTCGGCTGGACCGCAGGCCCCGCAGGGCGTGGCCCAGAACCACGAGGATGATGCCGATCCCCTTGGCGAAGTCGATCCAGGCGATTCGGCCGGGCGCGGCCTTGGGGCCGCCGGATTCCAGGTTCGTCGTCATGGTCGCGCGATCCGAAGGGGTGTCGCCAAGGTCGCGTTTTTTGGGTTCGTCGGGCGGGCGCGGGGGATCGTGAAAACAAAACGCCGCGCCCGTCGGCCTCGGATCGAATGGAATCGGATCGGAGTCGGCGGGCGCGGCGTTTTCGTCGCGCCAAGTCGTCGCGGCGGGCCGCTATTTTATTTGCCGGGGATGTCGAGCCAGCCCCGCGAGAAGTAGTCGGCGAGCGTGATCGCCAGCAAAAGCGACGCCCAGAGCAGAGCGGCGATCGACGTGATCTTGGTGAGCGCCGAGCTGTAGTACACGTGCATGAAGATCAAGACGATCATCACCGCCTTGATCACCGCGATGGTCATCGCGACCGGCAGGTGCATCGCCCCCAGGGGGAGCATCGCGCCCCCCACGGTGGCGAACAGCAGCACGATCAGCGCGGCGTAGACGATGAGGTAGGTCCTCACCGTGATGATGTGGTTTTCCGTGTTCGCCACCGTCAGTGTCCTCCGCTCAGGTCGATCAGGTAGAGCAGCGGATAAAGGAAGACCCAGACGACGTCGACGAAGTGCCAGTAAAGGCCCAGCACCTCGATCTGGGTGGTACCGTTGCCCGAGAACCAGTTCCGCTTCATGAGCGCCGCCATGATCAAGACGGCCACGATGCCGATGATCATGTGGAAGGCGTGCACCCCGGTGATGAAGAAGTAGAGGACGAACATCATCTGGAAGCGGCCCAGGTTCGTTTGCAGCTCCTCGGGGGTGGCGCTGATTTCGGCCAGCGCCTCGGCGTCCTCGGCCGGGACCTGGAAATTGACGCCGGGGAAGAGGTGGTGCTCGATCTCCATCGAGTACTCAACCGCCTTGACCCCCAAAAACGCCGCGCCCATGACGGCCGTGGCCACCAGGTACCAGACCACGCCGTCGCGGCGGCCGAGCTGCGACTCGCGCACCCCAAGCGCCATCGTCAGGCTGCTGGTCAGAAGCACCAGGGTGTTGAAGAAGCCGAGCCACACGTGCATGTGCTGGCTTCCGAGTCGAAACGCCTCCGGCGACAGCGCCCGATAGATCGTGTAGGCGGCGATCAGGCCGCTGAAGAACATGATCTCGGTGGACAGGAAGAACCACATCCCCAGGATCGACGCGTTGGATTGTTGCTCCACGTTGTCGAAGTGGGGCGAGAGCAGGGTCTCGGTTCGCCTGGGCGCGACGTCCCGGCCAAGCGCGGTTTCCTCAAGCGTTGTGGACAAGCTGCTCATGCGCGTATTCCCGTTCCGCCTCTTCGGGCGAGTACATGTAGGGTTCGCAGGTCACGAGGACCGGCCCATGGAAGTTGTGCGACGTCGGCGGCGACTCGATCTGCCATTCCAGGCCGGTCGCCCCCCAGGGGTTGGGGCCCGCGGTGCGCGGGTGGCGCAGCGACAGCAGGAGGTAGATCAGCGGCAGAAGGTAGCCGACGGCGAGGATCGAGGCGCCGGCCGTCGACATGACGTTGAGCACCTGGAACTCGGGACGGTACTCAAAGTAGCGCCGGGGCATGCCGAGCCAACCCAGCAGAAACTGGGGCAGGAAGGTGACGTTGAACCCCACGAAGACCAAGAGGGCCGACAGCTTGCCCCAGAACTCCGGGTACATCCGGCCGGTCATCTTGGGCCACCAGAAGTGAATGCCCCCCATGTAGGCCATCACCGCGCCGCCGACCATGATGTAGTGGAAGTGGGCGACGATGAAGTAGGTGTCGTGGACGTGAACGTCGATGGCCAGCGAGGCGAGCATCAGCCCGGTCAGGCCGCCGATGGTGAACAGGCCGATGAAGCCCAGGGCGTAGAGCATCGGCGTGTCGAACCGGATCGAGCCCTTGTAGAGGGTGGCCGTCCAGTTGAAGACCTTGATGCCCGAGGGAATCGCCACCAGGAAGCTGAGGACCGAGAAGACCGCCCCGGCGTACATCGACTGGCCGGAGACGAACATGTGGTGTCCCCAAACCAGGAAGCTGAAGACCGCGATGGCGATGCTGGAGAAGGCGATGAAGCGGTAGCCGAAGATCGGCCGGCGGGCGAAGCAGGGGATGATCTCGCTGACCACCGCGAAGGCCGGCAGCACCATGATGTAGACGGCCGGGTGCGAGTAGAACCAGAACAGATGCTGGAAGAGGACCGGGTCGCCCCCCAGGGCCGGATCGAAGATGCCGACCCGGAAGATCCGCTCCAGGGCCACCAGCACCACCGAGATCGCCAGCACCGGGGTTCCCAGCACCTGGATGACCGACGTCGCGTAGTGCGACCAGACGAACAGGGGGAGCCGGAACCAGGTCATCCCCGGCGCCCGCATCGTGTGCACCGTGACGATCATGTTCATGCCGGTGAGGATCGACGAGAAGCCGGTGATGAAGACCGCCAGGGCCGCCGTGACCACCATCGTGTTCGAGTACATGGTGCTGAACGGCGTGTAGAAGGTCCAGCCGGTGTCGACGCCGCCGAAGATCAGAATCCAGATCCCCAGGATGCCGCCGATCATGTAAACATACCAGCTCATCAGGTTGAGCTTGGGGAAGGCCATGTCGCGGGCGCCGATCATGATCGGCAGGAAGAAGTTCCCCAGGACCGCCGGGATGGCCGGGATCAGGAAGAAGAAGATCATGATCACGCCGTGCATCGTGAAGAGCCGGTTGTAGGCGTCGGCCGACGCGAGCACGTCCCCCTTGGGGGTCATCAGCTCCAGCCTCATCAGCGTGGCCGCGGCCCCGCCGACGAAGAAGAAGATGGTCACCGAGATCATGAACATGATCCCGATCCGCTTGTGGTCTCCCGTCAGCAGCCACGACTTGACCGTGTGTTCCGTCAAATAGTCGGCGTGGTGATCGGCGTCTATGGCCGGGGCGCTCATTGGGGCGTCTCCTGGTTGGAAAGAGACTTGATGTAGGCGATGATCTTGAGCAGGTCCTGCTCGCTGATCTGATCCTTGTAGGACGGCATGAGCGGCTCGTAGCCGGCCACGACTTCGGTCTTGGGCTCCAGGATCGAGTCGCGGATGTAGCGGTCGTCGGCCTGGACGAAGCGAATCTCCCGGCCGTTCTGAATGGGCACGGGCTTGCCGTAGATCCCCTCCAGGCGGGGGGCGTGGACGGTCTGGCTGCCGCGGTGGCAGCCGGCGCAGTGGTGCTCGACGAAGAGCCGCTCGCCCTCCTCGGCCTGCGACGGGCCGACGCCCTTCTCCATCAGCCAGCGCTCATAGTCGGCCGGCTCCATCACGTGCACCTTGCCGATCATGATCGAGTGGTTCGTGCCGCAGTACTCGGCGCAGAAGAGGTCGAACGTGCCGGTCTTCGTCGGTTGGAACCAGAGCGACGTGTACCGCCCGGGGAGCACGTCCTGCTTGATCCGGAACGCCGGGATGAAGAAGCTGTGAATGACGTCCGAGGAGGTCATGTTCAGCTTCACCGCCTGGCCCAGGGGAACGTGCAGCTCGTTGGTCTCGGAGCGCCCCTGCGGGTGCTGGAGGTACCACATCCACTGCTTGCCCACCACCGAGATCTCGGCGGCGTCGGCCGGCGGGTCGTACAGCTCGTAGAACAACTGCATCGACCAGATGAACATCACGGCCGAGAGGATCACCGGGATGGCGATCCAGACCACCTCCAGAATCCGGCTGTGGGTCGGCGCGTTGGAGCGGTCAACCTGGGAGCCGCGGCGGAACCGGAGGCAGAACACCAAAATCAGGGTGAAGATCAGGGTCGTGAAGAAGACGAGGATCCCGATCTCGAAGAGCATCAGCGCGTCCAACTTCTGGGCGTTGGCCGTCGCCTGCTCCGGGAATAGGAGGAAGTCGAACATGAATAAGCACCTTGTTTCAGAGCCGAGGGCCGGGGTCGGCCGTCGGCGTCGCGCCCTCGGGGCCGGGAGCGTCCCCGGACTCGAACCGCCCGCGACGATCGCGCCGGAACATTAGGAAAACGTAGGCGCCAAGCGACAACGCCGTGAGGGCCGCGAACGCGCGAAGCAGCCGGACGATCGAGAGCGTGTACGTCCCGGTCGCCGAGTCGTAGTCGTAGCAAAGCAGAAGAAGCGCGCCGATCTTCGAGCCAAGCCGACCCTCGCCGGCCCGCTTGATCGCCGCCTCCAGGTCCCCCGGCGGGTAGTCGATGCCGAAGAAGTACTGGGCCGCCTGGCCGCCGGGGGTCAGGACGACGATCCCCGCGGCGTGGACGAACTGCTTGGATTCGGGGTTGTACACATATTTGAATCCGACCGCCTCGCAAAGCGCGTCGATCTCCTCCTTGTCCCCGGTGAGGAACTTCCAGCCGTTCTCCGTTCCCGGCCGGTCGTAGCGCGCCAGGTAGGCGTTCTTCTTCTCCTTGGCGACGCTCGGCGTGTCGGCCGGGTCGAAGCTGACCGCCAAAACGTCGAAGTCGGCGCCGGGTTGCAACGGGACCGCCCGGAGGGTGCGCGTCAGGCTTCCCAGGATCTGGCTGCAAAGCAGCGGGCAGCTATGGAAGACCAGAGCCAGGACCGCCGGCCGGCGGCCGAGGTGCGAGGCCAGCGGGGCCTCCCGCCCCTCCTCGTCCCGGAAGACGAGGTCCAGGGGAACCTGGCTCCCGAGCTTCTGGTCGAACTTCGCCAGCGAGGCCGCGCTGACGCCGTGGTTGGCGGCCGGCGGCGCCTCGAAGTCGCGGGGACCATATCCGCCCTGGGCGCGCGCCGCCGGCGCCGACAGCGCCAGGGCGGCGATCAACAGGCTCGGGATCGCGAGCGGGCGGAGGACTGACGTCTTCACGGTTGCGGCTCCGGTTCGGGCGGGGTCTCCGTCGCGGGGACTCCCACCTTCTCGGTTCCGCTGGAGCCCGCCCGAGGATGAAATTGATCGACCTTGCCGCGCTTCGGGAGCCCCTTCTCGGCCAGGATGGCCATGGCGCGGTCGATCGGAATGTGGGCGATCTGATCGTTGCGGTTGATCCACCCATACGAGTCGAGCCAAGTCCGCGTCGACTTCTGAAGCGACCGGGTCGCCACGCTCGGGTCGGCCTGCAGTCGCGGGCCGTTCAAAGGCACGTTGGCGGCGAATCGCGGCGGCAGCGCCGTCTCCTCGTGGAAGCGCTCCGACTGCGCCGCGAAGTTGTCCATCATCAGCTTCATCGCGAAGCAGGACACCGCGACCATGACGACCAGGACCACGGTGAAGCCGATGACTCCCTTGAGGTCCAGGTCGGTCGTCTCGTGGAGGGCGTCCAATTCGGAGGCCGGCTTGTAGCCGCCCTGGGGCCGCATGTCGGTGTGGCGCGGCGCGCTGGGAGTGAGGTTGCTCATGCGATGACCTCTCCGGTGTGCTCGAGGGCGGCGACGACGCGGGCGTCGTTCAGCGGGATCAGCGGGGCCGACCGGAGCCGCCACACGAAGGCGGCGACCCAGATCCCGCCGATGCCCGCGATCGAGGCGACGACCCAGGGGAGGCTCCACCAGGGGAAGCGCGGCTCGCCGATCACGGCGCGGGCCGGAAGCACCAGCCACGCCAATTCTATGACTCGCATGCTGATAATCCAAACCGCGACCGGCAGCACCCACTCGGCCCGCCGCTTGTTCTGACGGGACAACAGGGCGAAGAACGGCGCGAAGAACTGGAAGGCGATCAGAAACAGGGCGACCGCCCCCCAGAGGCCCTCGGTGCGACGAAGATACCAGACGGCCTCCTCGCTGATGTTCCCCAGCCAGATGATCAGGAACTGAGAAAACGACATGTAGGCCCAGAGCATCGTGAACGACAGCAGCAGGTTGCCGATGTCGTTGAGCCGATCGGCCGTCGCGAACCGCTTCATGGGCTCGTAAGCCGCGAGCCGGATGGCCACGATGGTCGCCAGGGCGAGGCTCGAGAGGATCTCGCCGACGACGAACATCGCCCCGTAGATGGTTGAGTACCAGTCCGGGTCGAGCGACATGCCCCAGTCGAAGGCCGCGAACGAGGCGGTCAGGAACATCAGCACCGTCAGCGGGCCCGCGACGGCGTGGAGCCGGCGGCTCGGCCCGTCGTCGCTCCGCCGATCCTGGTCGCGCGACCAGGCGGCCACCATGTAGGCCGCGGCGATCCAGAAGACGAAGTAGAAGACGGCCCGCCCGGTGAAGAACGAGACGTTCAGAAACGGCGTCTTGTGGGCGATGTCGGCGTGGTGGGCGAGGACCTCCGGGTCCGTCCAGATATACAGGAACTTGATCCCCAGGAGGACGGGGACGAAGAAGACCGCCATCAGGACGATGAGCGACCCGGCGGCCTCGAACGGCCGACGCAGGGGCAGCCCCCACGAGCCGCCGGCCAGGTGGTGCAGCAGCGCCAGGCCGATGCCCCCAAGCGACAGCCCCGTCCAGAACAGGAAGCCGACGAGATACCCCTGGAGGAGGGCCTCGGTCTGAACGAAGGCCCCGATCAGGCAGGCGATCAAGCCGACGGCGCCCACCTTGATCCCCAGCGATTGAATGGAGTCAAAGCGCGTCCGCAGGTCGTCGCCGGCCATCGCGCGTTCCGATCCGGTGCTCATTGGGCCAACTCCTGGAGCTGTTGCTGGTCTTCGGCCGGCAGGTCCGGGACCTTGGCGTTTTGACTGAATTGAAGCGCCCGGATGTAGCCGGCGATGGCCCAGCGGTCCTGGGGCGGGACCCGGGCCGCGAACGAGTACATCACGCCGTGGCCGTGGGTGATCACCTGGAAGAAGTGTCCCAGGGGAGCCTCCACCAGCCGCGGGTCGTGGTAGGTGGGCGGGCGCGAGAAACCGTGGTCGACGACGATCCCGCCGCCGTCGCCAAGCTCGCCGTGGCACGGGGCGCAGAAGATCCGGTACCGCTCCTGGCCCCGCTTCAGCACGGCCTCGTCGATCTCGAAGGGCGCCGACCGCGACGGCAGGCCGTCCTTAAGGCCGGTCAGCAACAGCTCCCGGTCCTCCACCTCGGGCAGGTCGCGGGGGTCCTCCCGGGGAACCGTCCCGGGGATCCGAGGCCGCGACGAGGACCCGTCGGCGAAGAAGTCGCTGGCCTCGAACGGCTCGTAGCGGGGCTGGTCGTACATCTCGGTGCAACCCGAGAGGCAGATCAGGGCCGCGCCGGCCATGAGCCAGCGCCACCGGCGATCCGGCGCGCGCCGGGCGCGATCGGCTACCATGTTTGAGCGCATCGTGAGCGTGTCTGATCCAAGGGACCTAGTAGGGGACCACGGAAATCACTCGCGGGCCGCGGCTCTCAAGGAAACTGAGCGTCTCCTTGGGGTCGAACAAGGGATCGCGAGACTGAATGCAGAGGAAGAAGCGGTCGTTGGACGCCTGGACGAACTCCGGGACGTTGAAGACCGGGTGATACAGCCGGGGCAGCCCGTTGAAGTAGAGCATGCCGAAGACCGCGGCGAACGCCCCCCCCAGGACCGTCATCTCGAAGGTGATCGGGATGAACGCCGGCCAACTGTAAAGGGGCTTGCCGGCGATGTTGTGCGGGTAGTACCACATCGCCGACCAGCATTGCAGCAGAAACCCGCCGAGCCCCCCCAGCAACGCGCCGGCGAAGACGGTGCGGGGCACCTTGTTGCGGTAGTAGCCCAGAGCCAGGTCCAACCCCTCGACGGGGAAGGGGGTGTACGCCTCCATCAGCCGGAAGCCGTGGTCGTACGCGCTTTGGGTCGCCTCGATCAGGTGGGCCGGGCCGTCGAATTCGGCCATGAGCCCGTAGACGTCGTGATTTTCAACGCCCGGTTCGCCGCTCATCGCGCCTCTCCGTGGGGTTCGACCGCCGGAAGTCCGCGTTCCCGGGCGGCGTGGTGGTCCTTCTCGTGGACCAGCTCGCGCATCTCGGCGATGGCGATCACCGGCAGGAAGCGGATGAACAAGAACATCAGGAAGAGGAACAGGCCGATCGTGCCGAGGAAGGTCGCCCAATCCCAGAAGGTCGGGTAATACATGGCCCACGACGAAGGCAGGAAGTCCTGGCTGAGGCTGGTGATGACGATCACGTACCGCTCAAGCCACATCCCCACGTTGACGATCAGCGAGCAGATCCAGAGCAGCAGGATGTTGCGCCGGCAGGCCGGGAACCAGAACAATTGGGGGATCAGCACGTTGCAGAAGATCATGGTCCGGTACGCGTTGGCGTACCAGCCGAAGGGCCGCGCGTGGAGGAACAGGAACCCCTCGTAGGGGTTGCCGCTGTACCAGGCGATGAAGAACTCCATCGCGTAGCCGTAGCCGACGATCGAGCCGGTGGCCAAAAGGATCTTGGCCATGTTGTCCATGTGGCGGTCGGTGATGAAGTCGTGCAGCCCGTAGGCCGCCCGCAGCGGCACGGCGAGCGTCACCACCATCGCGAAGCCCGAGAAAATGGCCCCGGCCACGAAGTAGGGGGGAAAGATCGTCGTGTGCCAGCCGGGAATCACCCCCGCGGCGAAGTCGAACGACACGACCGTGTGCACCGAGACGACCAGGGGCGTCGCCAGGCCCGCCAGGAGGATGTAGGCGCTCTTGTACCGGGCCCAGTGCCGGGCCGAGCCCCGCCAGCCCAACGCCAGCGAGCCGTAGATCAACTGCGCCGGGCGGTTGACGGCCCGGTCGCGGAGCGTCGCCAGGTCGGGGATCAGACCCACGTACCAGAACAGCACCGAGACCGTCGCGTAGGTCGAAACGGCGAAAACGTCCCAAACCAGGGGGCTCCGCCACTGGGGCAAAAGCGCCATCGTGTTGGGGTACGGCAAGAGCCAGTAGAACCTCCAGGGCCGGCCCATGTGCAGGAGCGGGAAGACCCCCGCGCAGGCCACGGCGAAGAGGGTCATCGCCTCGGCGAACCGGTTGATCGAGGTCCGCCACTCCTGCTTCAAGAGCAGGAGAATCGCCGAGATCAAGGTGCCGGCGTGGCCGATGCCGATCCACCAAACGAAGTTGACGATCGCGAAGCCCCACATCACCGGGATGTTGACGCCCCAGACGCCGACGCCGTTGAGCAGCAGATGGACCACCGCCACCGTGAAGAGCAAAAGCAGCGAGCTGCCGATGCCCATTCCGATCGCCCAGCGCCAATCGTAGGGATCGGTCAGGACGATCGAACTGATCTTCGACGTGACCGACCCGAAGGTGTGTCCCGGAGCGAGGACCGGCGGCGGGCCGGTCCGCCGCTCCTCCTTGTGTTGTAGATCAGCCATGTCGCGGCTCCACGGGGTTCTCGGCGCTCGGCTCGGCCGCGTCGGGGTTGGGGTTGTTCAGCTTGGCCATGTAGGTCGTCCGCGGCCGCGTGCCGAGGAGACCCAGCAGAGCGTAGTGGCGGGGAGATTGTCGGGCCTTCGACACGGAGCTTTCCGGGTCGAGCAGGTTGCCGAAGACGATCGCCCGGGTCGGGCAAACGCCCTGGCAGGCGGTCACCACCTCGTCGCCGCCGACCTTGCGGCCGGCCATCTTGGCGTTGATCCGCGCCTCGTTGATCCGCTGAACGCAGTAGGTGCACTTCTCCATGACGCCCCGCGAGCGGACCGTCACGTCGGGGTTGTTCAGCAGCTTGAGGCTCGGCGTCGTCTGGTCGGCGTATTGCAGCCAGTTGAACCGGCGCACCTTGTACGGGCAGTTGTTGCCGCAGTACCGCGTGCCGACGCAGCGGTTGTAGACCATCTCGTTGAGCCCCTCGTCGCTGTGGAGCGTCGCCTCGACGGGGCAGACCAGCTCGCAGGGGGCCTTTTCGCAGTGCATGCAGGGAACGGGCTGGAAGACCGTGCCGGGGTTCGTCTCGTTCTCCCCCTCGTAGTACCGGTCCACCCGAATCCAGTGCATCTCGCGAGAGCGGAGAACCTGTTCCTCGCCCACCACCGGGATGTTGTTCTCGGCCTGGCAGGCGATTGTGCAGGCGTTGCAGCCGATGCAGCGGTTCAGGTCGATGGCCATCCCCCAGGCGTAGTCCTCGCTTTGCGGGACCGGCGGCTCGGGGTGGAGGCTCATGTTGTGGTGGGCCGAGCGCTCCTCGGCCTGGGCGAAGTCGGGGGTCTCGCGGTACTGGTCGAGCGACGCCGACCGGACCACCTCGCGCCCCTCCATGTTGTGGTGGTGCTGGGTGATGGCCAGCGGCTTCCGCTTGCCCGTCGGCGCGACGGTCAGGCCGTCGCCGAACCAGGGGGCGTCGGAGCGGCGCAGCTCGTAGGCGTTGAAGCCCACGCCGTTGCCGACCTTGCCGACGCGGGTCCGACCGTGGCCCAGATGGACCGTCACCGAATCGTCGGCCTGCCCGGGAGTGATCCAGACGGGCGCCTCGACGACGGCCTCGCGGTATCGCAGCTCAACGATCTGGTTGTTTTGCAGGCCCAGCCGCGCGGCCAGGGCGGGGCTGACCAGGGCCGCGTTGCCCCAGGTCAGGGTCGTGATCGGCTTGGGAAGCTCCTGAAGCCAGCCGTTGTTGGCGTACCGACCGTCCCAGAGGGTCGGGTCGGGCCGGAAGACGATCTCCAACTCCTCGGCCGGGGCGTCGGACCAGCGCGCCTGGTCGAGCTTCGGCGCGCCGTATTGCTTCGCCTCCCCCTCGGCCTCGGCCGGCTTGGGAAGGACCCCGTCGCGGAGCGCCTGGTTCCAGACCGTCTCGAACGTCTCGGCCGGCAATTGGCCCTTCCAGTAGTCGCGGACGATCTCCCGACCCGGCAGGCCGACCTTCCCCAGCAGGGTCGCCAAGATCTCGGCGGCGGTCCTGCCTCCATAGAGCGGCGCGATCAGCGGTTGCTGGATCGCCGCGGTGCCGTCGAAGGCGCGGACGTCGCCCCAGGCCTCGAGGAAGTGCGCCTCGGGAACGTGCCAGTTGGCCAGGGCGGCCGTCTCGTTGTCGTGAAGCCCCAGATGCACCAGGGTGGGCAGCCGGTCGTTCAGCAGCGCTTCGGCCAGGTTCAGGTCGACCGGCGCGTCGTAGGCCGGATTGGCCCCCAGGATCAGCAGCGCGTCGACCTCGCCCGCCTCGATGGCGCGGGTCAGATCGATGAGCGAGCCGAGCTGATCGGTCGGGCCGGCCGTGATTGGCGGGGCGAGCGTGACCGTCTCGCCGATGTTGCCCAACGCGGCGTTGATCGCGTGGCCCAGGGCGTGAACCTCGGGGGGCTGCCCCTCGCCGACCAGAACCAGGCTCTTGCCCCGATGGGCCTGGAGATCGGCGGCCAGCGCGGCGAACCACGCCTCGCGACCCGCCAGGCGGCTCGGATCGGCGGCCGGAGCCCCCTCGACCTTCAGCGCCGCGGCCAGCGACCGGGCCGCGTGGGCGACGTCGCGCGCCGCCAGCGGGACGCGGTGGTCGGCCATCGCGCCGGTGAGCGTGGGGGTGGGCTCCACCACGTAGAGCCGGTTCATCGACGCCTCGCCGGCCGTTTCGGCGTTTTGGCTTCGGCGGTCGGCGAAGGCGCGGGCGTGGTGGACCCGGCCGGGGCCCCAGCTCAGGAAGTCGGCGTCGAGGGAGACGACGACGTCGGCCTTGTCGAAGTGGGGGACCGGCTCAAGCGGCTCGCCGAAGGCCAGCTCGGCGCCCCGGCGCACCGCGTCGCGGGTCACCGGCTCGTAGCTGTGCCACTTGGCCTCGGGCATCTCCTCCAGCAGCCGCTTGAGTTGATCGGCCAGGGTGGGGGACGTGACCGTTTGGGTCAGGATCCGCAGGCCCTTCCCCTTGGTCGCGAGCTTCCGGTTGCGCAGGTCGATGGCGAACGCCAGGAACCGCTCCCAGGTGTCGACCCGCCCCTCGTGGACGACCACCTGCGAGCGGTCCGGGTCGTAGAGCGAGAGCATCTCGGCCTGGGAGAACGGGTCGGTCGCCCCCAGGCTCGCCGGGTGCGTCGGGTTCCCCTCGATCTTGGTCGGCCGCCCCATGTGGCTTTCGACCAACAGACCGATCCCGTCGCCGCCGACCGAGGCGGCCGTGGCGAAGAACATCGGCTTGCCCGGCGCGACGTCCTCGGGCTGTTCGACGTAGGGAACGATGCGCTCAAGCGGCTGGACCGAGCAGCCCGCGACGCCGGCCAGGGCGAACGAAGCGCCCATCAGCGTCATGAACTTGCGGCGGCTCGCGTCGTCGAGGCCGAAGATCGCCCCGCGGACGCCGGCGACCGCCTGGGCCACCTCCTCCGCGAAGCTCCCGTCGTCGGCCAGCTCGGAGAGGCTCCGCCACTGGCGGGGGGACTGGATCGCCGCGGCGGGCGTCGGCGACGGCGTCTTCTCGTGATCGTCGTATGATGGCTTCATCTGTGACATATCGAGCAGTTGGTCAACTGGCCGACCTCCACGTGATTCATCGGGGCCGGTTCGCTCGCCCGCGCGAGCTCGCTGTCGGCCGGGGGCGTCCAGGCCATGTTGAAGACGTCCTCCTTGGGACGCAGCCTGGGCTCGGGGTTGCGGTGGCACTCAAGACACCACTCCATCGTCAGCGGCTTCTCCCGCCAGGCCAGGGGCATCTGGTCGACCCGGCCATGGCACTCGACGCAGCCGACCCCCTTCTGCACATGGACCCCGTGATGGAAATACACGAAGTCCGGCAGGTCGTGCACGCGGCTCCAAACGATCGGCTCGTTGTTCCTCAGGCTCGCGCGCACCGGCTCGAGCATCGGACTGTCGGACCAGATTTGCGAATGACACGTCATGCACGTGTGTGTGGGCGGCATGCCGGCCGTCGCCGACGTCTCCACCGAGGTATGGCAAAAACGGCAATCGATCCCCATCCCGTTGACGTGGTGCTCGTGCGAGAACTGAACCGGCTGTTCGCGGATCACGCCGACCTGCGTCTGGTAGGGAGAGCGCACCAAGAGATAAATCAGCCCCAGAAGGGCCGCCGGCCCAACCACGAGACTGAACAAGACCACGCGCGAGAGCGTGTTGGCACTCGGGTGGAAGACCTGGGGCATCGCTCGTCTCGTCCTCTTTTGGCTAGGGGAATGGATTGGAAGGAGACAACCCTATATCGCGGATCAACAAAGTGCAACGGATTTCCCCGTCGCCCCATCCCTCCAAATCACGGCGAGTCTCCGGCCGAGGGTCCGCCCCGCAAGGCGCCCCCAACCCCTCCAAAACCGCGCCGCGACTCCGAAATCTCGGCACGCGCGGCTCGCTCTCGAAGCCTCCGGAGAAAAGGTCCGCGGCGGATCGCGCCGACCCGAGACGCGGCGGGCGCCCCCAACGGATTCCGGGCTCGAGCCGGATCGCCACGATTGGCGAGCCGAGCGCTTCGGCCGCGCGCGACGTTTCGGAGTATACGATAGTTTCTGTCGCGACTGTAGATGGCTCCGCCGAAACTTCTCGAAAATAATCCGAGCGCCGCCTTCTTAAAATTGACGCCCATGTCCACAATTGCGGGCGGCTGAAATTAGATGACAACATCCATATTTGCCGGCCGGGCTCGCGGCTCGTTACCCGACGACGTTCTCCGCGGAAGTTTCGGCGCGACGGACCCGCCGCCCTCGCCTTCCTGAGCGACCGCGCCCCCGTTTCAAGAGCGGCCCGCGCGTCTGGGGGTCC
>Ga0182741_1002583_pt1 | contig 20759 bp, 18 predicted proteins | sample eDN5th37CBELigOP_FD_128874 | JGI IMG/M metagenome (GOLD analysis project Ga0182741, IMG submission 128874) | Enriched Organic Plus compost microbial communities from Emeryville, California, USA - eDNA 5th pass 37_C BE-Lig OP (version 2) (version 2) ... | reverse complement strand
GCTATCCGCAGAGCGGGGTTGCCGGCCTTGTCCACGAGCGACTTGGCCTGCACATCGGCCTCGCTCCGCACGCGCGCGGCGGCCGAGTCGGCGGCAGTGCGGATCTGCGCGGCGCGCTGTTCGGCCTCGCTCACGATCTTCTCCGCCTGCGCACTGGCGCGCTTGCGGGCCTCGATCGCGGCGGAGTCCACCTTCTCCTTTATCTCGGCCACGCGGTTCTCCACCTGCGTCTGCACCGCCTGCTGCACCCCCTCCTTGAGGGAGCTCGCCGTGCCGGTGAACGAGGGACGTATGGTGGGATTGGTCACCGTGCCGGTCACGTTCACGCCTATGGACACGGCCGCCGCGCTCCCCAGGTCGATCCCCGCGCGGCCGGCGCTCGATGCGAGCTTGCTGATCGCCTGGCTGGCGCTCGAACCGAGTATCGAAGTGGGCACCGCGAGCGCCATGTCGTAGTCGAGCGACTGGTCTATGCCGTTCGAACCTGAAACGGTCATGGCGATGTCACCGACCTTCAGGTCGAACGGCTTCACGAACAGCCTCCCCTTCTCGATGGTGAAGGCGGCCCGCAGCGCGCGCATGGTGGGATCGCGCAACTGCTCCACGTTGATCGCATCGGCCAGCTTCTCGAGCGGCGGGAAGTCCTGGATTGCCACGCCGGCCGTGCTGAAGGAGCCCTGACCGCTGAGCACGTCGAACACGGGCATCATGTTGGCCGCCAGCGGACCGTCGAGCTTCAGCTTCGAAGAGAAGGTGCCGCGAGCATAGCGCGCGATCGGGATGAGCTGCTGCACGGTGACGAGCGAAGAGAAAGCCGTGGGAATGTCGACCGAATCGACGTCCAGGTCGAAGGCGAAGGTGGGCCGCGATGGGGTGGTGGTCTCGTAGTAGCCGCTGGCCACCACGCCCCCACCGAGCATGTTCATCCGGAAGCCGTCGAGAGTGACGCGCTGGTCCTTCACCAGCACGCGACCGCGCGCGTCGGCGATGTCGAGCTTCGCGAAGAGAACCTGCTTCGCGGAGAAGCCGAGCGTGAAGTCGACGTTGCGCGGTACCGGGATGATCTCGGATTCCTCGTCGGAGCGCCACTCGTTGAGGTCGAACTTGTTGCTCGCCACGGTCGCCTGGCCGCGCAGGACGTCGCCGCGCAGCGCGAATCCGATGAGGTCATCGAGCGAGCCGTTGGCCCGCACATCACTGGCACCGATCCTGGCGACGAAGGTGGGCAACTCCACGCGGCGCGGCGTGAAGCGGAGCTGCGCCGTATCCACCGCCACGGGGTGAGGGAGCGCGGCGCCGTTCGCCGCCACGCGCGATGCGGCGAGCGTGCCGGAGGCGGAGATCCTGTCGTACTGCCCCGCGTCCACCCACGATTTCTTGGTGTGCACCGCGAAGTTCGCGGCCACGAGTCCGGCCAGCTCCTTCACGTCTTCGAGCTTCACCGTCTTGCCCACGTCTCCGAGGTCCACCGCGCCCTCGAGAGACAGGTCCACCTCGGGATCGCTGACGGGCGTGCTGAGGACGAGACGCGCGTCGACGGGGCGCTGGCCTAGCACGACGTGGAAGCGATCCAGCTTCACCACCGTGTTGTCCACGTTGCCGCCGGGGTTGTCGACCGCGAGATCCACGGCGATGTCGCGCGCGGGGAGGGGGAGGTCGGGGTAGCGGAAGCTCCCGTTCTCCACGGTCGCGCGCAGCGCGAGAGCGGGGAAGGCCTTCGGTCCGTACTCGCCCTTCACCTTGCCCGATACGGACATCCGTCCAGACGTCTGGACCTTGTCGAAATCGCGTGCGTAGACCGCCGGCACCAGCGAGAGGATCTCGCCGAAGTCGGTGCTCGGCGTGGAGAAAGCGAGGTCGAGCGCGGTATTCTCCTCGCCCATGGCGTCGCCCATGGCGTCGCCCATGGCGACCGAGCCGCTGAAGGCGAGCACCAGCTCGTTGAGGCGCAACTGATCGTCGTCGAAGGTGAATCGCTTCGCGCGCATGTCCGCGCCGACGTCGGTGTCGAGACCCACGGCGACATGGTCGAGGTAGGTCATTCCCGCGAAGCGCGCCGTCACCTGCTTCGCGTTCACGCGGGTGCCGAGGTCGAAGCGGTCCTGGGTGAAGTCGCCTTTCAGCGCCACGTCCAGCCCCGTGACCGAGGCGGAGACGTCGGATTGGCGATCATCGTACACGATGTCCGCGTCGCCGACCGCGAGGCGGCGCAGCGAAACCGCGAGCGCCTTGCTCGTATCGGACTCCGCGGCAGGGCTCTCCTTCATGATGTCCCAGCTCGCGGTGCCGTCCGCGAGAACGCGGAGGCGCGCCACCGGCTTCTCCAAGCTCACCTCGCGCACGACGATCGCGCCGCCGCTCGTGACGTTGCGCAGGACGCTCGCCAGGTCGAGCACCACGCGGAACTGCCGCATCGCGAGGAGAGTATCACCCGCGAAAGGCTCGTGATTGATCACCGCCAGGTCGTTCAACCCGAAGGTGATGTTGGGGAAGCTGCGAAGCAGGCCGATCCCGACGCCGCTCCAGCTGACGTCGGCGTTCACCGACTTCCCGATCTCCGCCCGAACGCGCTCCGCGATGCGATCGCGGAAGAGGTACGGGAGTACGGCGAGGAGGATGATGACGACGCCGATGGCGGCGGCGATTCCAATGGCGAGCTTGCGGTGAGAGCGCATGGGTACCGTTCGGGAACGAGCGAGTAGCGTGCGGGCGGGTCCGGCACGAACCGGCCCCGCCCGACTGGCGCGGTCGAACGGTAAATCTAGGGGTGCGTGAGGGGGTCGGGAGGTAATCCCGGTCACCTACGGGCGTCCGGCGGCGCTCCGCTCCCAGGAACGGAGCGCCGCTCCGGAGGGGTCAGAGCCGGCCGCTCCCCATGGCGTGCGCTATGTCGGTCTGTGACAGGACACCCACCAGGCGCCCCTTCTCCTCCACGAAGAGCCGGCGCACCTCGCCGTAGAGCATCCGCTGCGCGGCCTCGCGCACGTCGGCATCGGGCTCGATCGTCACGGCGCCGGTGGTCATGATGTCGCGGGCAGTGGTGTGCTCAAAGAGCGTCGCCCTCGCCTTCCGGTCCTCGCGCTCGGCGGCGGCCTGCAGCACGTCGGTGGCCGACACCACGCCGAGCACGCGGCCATCGGGATCGACGACGGGAAGTCCGGAGACGTGTCCGTCGGCCATGGCCTGCACTACCTCGGCCACGGGGGCGTCGGGGGCCACGGTGGAAAGGTCTGTCTGCATCAGTTCGGCAACGCGCATCTCCTTCTCCTCCACGCAGGTGAATCGGGCGGTGTGGTGTGCCAGAGTCGGGCCAGCCGGCGAACCCGGATAGCCAGGTGCCGAATGGAGTCGACGATCGGAGTCGACGATCGCGGCAGGCCGTCGCGAGAGCGCGGCTGCCTGCGGTGTCTTCTCTGAAGAAGAGATTAACCGCCCGGCACGCTCGGCGCATTCGGGGAATGCCGGATTCGCTGTCCGGCTCCGGCCTACTCGTTTTCGCGTGTGACATCCGTCACCCGGGAGCTGCAAGGCGCGGTGGACCTTCTCCGGAGAGAGCAGTCTTCAGCAGCGTACCACGAGCGAGGTGTTCCATGAACACACGAGTATTCACAGCATTCCTGGCCATTGCCATCGCCTGCGTCACGGCTACGAGCGCGTCCGCGCAGAGCGGCGACGCCAACAAAGCCGTACCGAAGGTCTACATCGCCCATCTTCAGCCACTCAACAGCAAGACTACCGGGAAGCAGACCGCCGGCATCGCGCGCTTCACGGTTCGCGGCGACTCCCTGACGATCAGCATCAACGTGCGGAACGCTCCTGCCGACATGACGCACCTGCAGCACTTCCACGGTTTCACCGATGGACGGGACGCCGCCTGCGCCACGCAGGATGCGGATGCCAACCACGATGACGTGGTCGACCTGATGGAGACGGAGCCGATGTCGGGAACGACGATGGTACCGTTCACCGATGATCCGGTGAGCATGGTGGTCGTGACGGATGCGTATCCGAAGGCCGACGCGAGCGGTTCCTATCAATACAGCAAGACCGTCTCGCTGAGCGCGCTCGAGAAGGCCTTCACCGAGAAGTTCAGTGGGCAGCAGTTGGCGCTGGACCACCGCGTGGTGTACATCCACGGCGTCCCGGCCGACACCAAGCTTCCCTCCACGGCGGCGTCACTCGGTACGATCCCGGCGCAGGTCACGCTCCCGATCGCGTGCGGCAAGATCGAGGCGGTGAACCGCTGATCGATCGCTTCCGATTACGGGAAGGGAGCGGCTACTCCGTGCGGCCGGGCGCGAGTACGACGCGCCCCACCACGCTCCCTTCCCGCAGCGCGTCGAGCCCGGTGGAGTATTCCTCCAGCGGCAGCACCCGGTCCACCACCGTTCGCACTTTGCCCTCGGCCACGAGCCGGACCGCCTCCTCGAGCTCCGCGAGGGTGTTGCCCACCGAGCCGAGTACCTGCGCCTCGAGGATGACGAGCTGTATGGGATGCACGGTGAAGGCGTCTTCGGAGTAGCCCACGAAGACGAGCCGTCCACGCCGCGCCAGCATGGCGGTGGATGCCGTCATGGTGGCGGCGGTGGCCACCAGCTCGAAGACCACGTCCGCACCACGTCCCTTGGTGAGAGTACGCACCTCGGCGGCCACATCGCCCACCAGCGTGGCGTTCACGGCCGCATCGGCACCGAGCTTCGCGGCGAGGTCGAGCTTCGCGGCCGACCGGCCGACGGCGATCACGCGGGCACCCCGCAGCCGCGCGATCTGCACGATGCCGTAGCCGACGCCGCCCATCCCGTACACCACGACCGTGTCACCGGCGGAGACGCGAGCGAGCTCGCAGGCGTGGAGCGCCGTTGTCACGCCGCAGCCGATCGGCGCCGCCTCCGCGAACGAGAGAGTGTCGGGTATCGGAACGGCGTTGCGCGCCGGAGCCACCACGAACTCGGCGTAGCCTCCATCGCTCATGAAGCCCAGCTCGGCGCGCGGCGTGGCGCAGAGATTCTCCTCGCCTCGCTCGCACCACTCGCATGCACCGCAACCGGCGTAGTAGTAGAGGATGACCCGGTCGCCCGGCCGCCGATTGGTCACGCCGCTCCCCACGGCGTCCACCGTTCCGGCGATCTCGTGACCCATCGTCACCGGTGCGATCCCGAGGTCGAGCAGGCCGGACTCGAAGTGCAACTCGGTATGGCAGATCCCGGCCGCCTCGACGCGCACGCGCACTTCGCCCGGCCCCGGCTCCGGAAGCGGGACGTCCTCGAGGCGGAATGGCGTGCGCGGACCGTTGTAGCGTACGGCTTTCATGGTGATTCACTCTGCGTGATGGGGTGACGCGGCAATCTAAGCCACGGACGGACTCCCCACTTCGCCCTTCGCCTCCAGCCTCGCCAGGAGGAGGTGGTAATAGAGCATTCCCTTCTGGGTGCCGAGCGCGTCGAGAATCTTCGCGACATCCGCCGTGGTATCGCCGGTCGCGAGCGCGAGATTGCGCGCGACTCCGGAGTCGTTCATCGGAAAGACATCGAGGCGGCCGATGCCGCGGAGCAGCATCACCGCCGCCGTCCACGGGCCGATCCCCTTGATGCGTCGCAGCAGCTCCGCGGCATCGGCGCTCGGGAGCTCTTCGAGCCTGGCGGCATCCAGCGTTCCCGAGCTCATGGCGTCCGCCGCGCGGCGGAGCGTGGCAAGCTTGCCGGAGCTGAGCCCCATGCTCCTCAGGGTGTCGTCGCTCGCGGCGAGTACCTGCTCGGCACCGGGGAATAGGGAGACGCGCGCTCCCTCGCTTTCCAGGCGGGTGCCGAATGCGTCGATGATGCGATACACCACCGCGCTCGCGGCGTGGAGGCTCACCTGCTGGTACACGACGGCGTTGACGCACGCTTCCCAGATGGTTCGGTAGCGCGGTGGTTTGAGGCCGCGCACCCTGCGCACCAGGGGGGCGAGCCACGGAAGGGAAGCGGCCATGCGGTAGAAGGGAGACAGGTCGCGCTCCGCGCCGAGCGATCGTGCCACCAGTGGCGGGAGTCGCGAGAGCTCCGCCGCATCGCGCGGGTCGGCGTCGATCGTCGCCTCGAGCTCCGTGGGGCTGGTCTGCCGCACGCGCACGATGGCCGGGTGATTCGCGGCGGGCGCGGCGTACACGTACGTACCGTCGGCGGTGAGGACGTCCACCGGGTTGGTAGGTAGGCGTCGCAAGGCGCTGACGGTGAGATCGAGCCGGAAGGGCGGTAGGACCGGGATGGTGTGGCGGGTACGTACGAGCCGCGGAGCGCCGTGAGACGCCGCGCGCGGCCGGCTGGCTGGTTGCATCAATGCGTGGTCGGCATGCGAAGAGGACGTTGAAGTATAGCCGGGAGCTGCCGCTGGCCGGCGGCCAGGCGGGCGGGTGCCGGGAGGCGCTGGCCATGGGGATCAGTAGCCCGTGTACATCTCCACGCGTATGTCGCTCCCCGGCACACCTGCACGCGCGAGCTCCTGGAAGACGCCGGAGATGAAGAGCGTCGATCCGGAGAGGTAGTAGCGAGGGCCGTGCAGCGTCCCGAGATGGCGCTGGAGCAGCGGCACGCCGATTCGGGCCGTCTCGCCCGACCACTCCCGACCGGAGAGCTCCATGCGCGTCATGGTGGGAACGAAGCGGAAGCCGACGATGCTCTGCGCGAGCGACTCGATCTCGCCGATGTACGCCGCGTCTTCCGGACGGCGGTTGGAGTAGAAGAGCGTGGCGTTCAGCGCGCTCGGGCACGCTGCCGCGTGGCGGATCGCCCCGAGAAAGGGCGCCACACCCACTCCGCCGGCGAGGAACACCGCCGGGCGGCCGTCATCCAGCGTGAGTGAGAGATCGTCGACCGGACCGTCGACGAGCAGCGCCGACCCGAGCGGTATGTCGACCATCGCGCGCTTGAACGCCGTATCGCGCACGCGCATGAGGAGCAGCAGGTCGCGCTCACCGGGAGCGCTGGCGATCGAGAAGCTTCGCGTGGGGCCGAGCAGGTCGTCGTACGGCGGGTCCGGGAGCGTGACGTCGATGTACTGGCCGGCTCGAAAGGAGAAGCCGTCCGGCCGTTCTATCACGCATTCGAGAGTTTCGTGCGCTACCGGTGCTCGCCGGAGAAGCCGGCTAGTGTAGATGGTCATCGTAGTTCCTCCTGTCCATCGCCGCGGGCCGGGTGGCCGCGCGACGGGACATGGGAACTATCGCGGTTGTATGCTGGTGTAGAGTCAAGTGTTCAGCGGCCGGCCCCGAGCGCGACGAGCTGCGCTATACGCCTCTCGAGCTGTCCGGTGGTGGCGCAGTCCACCGGCCCGCCGCTCGTGCCCGACGGATTCGTGGCGCTCGCGACCAGGGTGCTGTGCACCGCCGTGCTGTCGCCTTCGGCCGGGCTCACGGTGGTGACGAGCGTGTAAGCCACATCGTAGCTGTCCACGCGTGGTCCGCTGATGCCACTGCCGCAGTCCAGGTAATCGCGGAGCGGCTTTCCTCCGAGCTTGCGCGGCGTGCGAGTCTGGGTACTGGAGATCGTGTGCTTCTGATCGTCGTAGCTCGTGATGGGGAGCTTCAGGCCGCTGTAGGTGGCGAGCACGGATTTCCACGCCTCGTCCGGCGTGGCCCGGATGCGCCGCGTTATCCCGCCGTCGCTGTTGTCGAGACGGTAGAAGACGGCGCCTCCGCCGAGCGCCGTGGCGCCCTTGATCGACAGCTCCGGTGACGCTGCCGACGGTCCCAGATCGGGAGCTCCCGATCCCCCGGACTTGCATGAGGCCAGCGCGACGATCAGTGCAGACGCCAGACGGGCGGCGGTTGGAAAGGTGATGCGCTGCATCGGGGAGTCTCCTGGTGTGGGGCGCTGTGCGCGACGTCCGCCCGGCTGCTGCATCGAACTGCCCGAGGGGCGTCTCCGGGCACATCTACGATACCGCGCGGCGTGGACGGGCACAACAAGTGGCGCTGGCCGGGGCGGCAGAGCATCCCGCTCGCCACCACGGATGCCCTGCCGCCCGCTCCCCGCCGCACCCCCCTCACACCACCTCGCGCACCTTGTCTTCCACGACGGTCTTGATGATCTCCCAGCGGTCCTTCTGCCCCTTCGCGAGCGCCTCGGCGAAGCGCACCGCCTGCTTGGTGGAGATCTTGCCGGGCATCGGAGGTTCGTTGGGATCCACCACGGCCTCTATCACCGCGGGCCCGCGGTGGCGCAACGCCTCCTTCAGCACGGCCGGTGCGTCTTCCGGGCGCTCGATGGTGTAGCCCTCGGCGCCGCACGCGCGCGCGAAGGCAGCGAAGTCTATCGGCTGAAGCTCCACGCCGAACTCGGGATTGGCGTCGAGCACCATCTGCTCCCACTTGATCTCGCCGAGAACGTTGTTCTTGATCACGATCACTTTCACGGGGAGCCTGTACTTGACGAGGGTCGCCACTTCGGCCATGAGCATCGACAGACCGCCGTCGCCCACGATGCAAACCACCTGGCGCCCCGGATACGCCACCGCCGCACCGATGCTGTAGGGAAGACCGTTCGCCATGGTGGCCAGCGTTCCCGAGAGCGAGAACTGCATGTCGCCGCGGACGTCGATATAGCGCGCCGCCCAGGTCGCGATGGTCCCGCTGTCCGCGGAGACGATCGCGTCGTCGTCGAGCATCGGATTCAGGTGGTAGGGGACCACCTGCGGCTTCATGGGCATGTCGGAGCGCGTGCCGCGCTCCTTCATGAGCTTCCGCCAGTCTTTCATGCGCTCCTGCGCCTTCTCGAGGAACGCTCGCTTTTTCCTGTTCTCCTTCAGCAGGGGCAGGAGAGCGCGCAGAACGGTTCTGCAATCGCCCACGAGGCCGACGTCCGCGGGGAAGCGGAGACCGATGCGTGTGGGATCGATGTCTATCTGCACTCCCTTGGCCTGGCCCGGCCGCGGGTAGAACTCGATGTACGGAAAGCTGCTTCCGGCGATGAGCAGCGTATCGCACTCTTCCAGCACGTCCTGCGACGGCGCGGTGCCGAGCAGCCCGATGCCGCCGGTGGTGTAAGGGCTGTCGTCGGGAACGACGCCCTTGCCGAGTAGCGGCTTGATGATCGGCGCGCCGAGCTTCTTCGCCACCTCCAACACCTCGTCGCGCGCACCGAGACAGCCTCGCCCGGCGAGGATCGCCACGCGCGAGCCGCCATTCAGGATGCCGGCGGCATCTTCCAGCAACCGCTCTGGCGGAAGCGGCCGTGGGGCGGAGAAGAGGTCGGAGCTGTGCTTCGGGACGTTGGCTTCGGAGCGCCTGCCATTCGAGCTGGGCCACTCCTGGATGTCCTTCGGGATGGTAATGTGTGCCACCGTGCGATTGCCGAGCGCCGTCTTGATGGCCTCGTCCACGACGTTGTTCACGTGCGCGGCTCCCATGATGCGCTGGTTGTACGCGGCCACGTCCATGTACAGCTTGTCGAGATCCACATCCTGCTGGTAGTGTGTCCCGATGAGGTCGTGGAAGGTGTGGCCGGTGATGGCGAGAACGGGCTGGCCATCGCACTTCGCGTCGTAGAGCCCGTTGAGGAGGTGGATCCCACCCGGGCCGGATGTGGCCACGCAGACGCCCAGGCGGCCCGTGTACTTCGCGTAACCGCATGCCGCGAAGGCCGCGGCCTCTTCGTGACGCACCTGGATGAACTTCAGCTTCTTCTGGCGCGTGCGCAGCGCTTCGAATACTCCGTTGATGCCGTCGCCGGGCAGACCGAAGATCGTATCCACATCCCAGGCGATGAGCCGTTCCACGAGCTTGTCGGCGATGGTTGCCACTGTTTCCCTCCGCTCGAGTTCAGTGATACTTGCTGCAGGTGCTCGCTGCTCACGGCGCGCCGGCGCCGGCGCCCGAAGCATCGGCGCGCATGCGCCGGCGTGCACCATCGGTGAGCGAGGGGACGATCCTTCCCGCCGCCGTCTCCTGGCCCAGGTGCTTCACGCCGTGCACCAGATCCGCCGCTGCGTCCCGCGCGAAGGCCGCATTCCGGCCAGTCTCGCCGAGCTCCGGTGGATGCTCGCGGTACTGGCCTCCGGCGCGCTGGACGCCGACTCCGTGCTTGTACACGAGCGTTCCGCCCAGGTACGCCGAGTACGCGAGCGTGCCGACGCCCGCGAGCCCGAGTCCCAGATAGCCGAGCGACGGCCGGTAGCGCCTGCTGCGCCAGAGAGCGAGCGCGCCCAGCAGGAGCGTGGCGGTGATGTTGAGGTTGCGATGGGTGATCAGCACGTCCCTCGCCTCGCCGTCCGCGTTCACCTCCTCCTGCGCTACGAGTCCACTGAGCCCGGACAACGCTGCTCCGGCGGCCGCGATGGCGACCGTGTGGCGGGCGGTCTCGAGGAGGCCGTGATTACCGGTCGCTCGCCCGACCAGGTCGGCGCCCACCGACACGGGGAGCAACGCGATCGGGAAGTGCACGAGCGATGGGTGAACCTCTTGCAGCCGTAGTGTCATGATGCGCTCCGTTGGCCTCTGCTGTTGGAGCCGTGCTGGCTCGCAATAGCGATACCGGCCCGGTCGCGACACCCGTGAATGGCGGCACGGGGCGGGGGGGCCGGGCGCGATGGGTGGATCGCCGGCCGCCGCGCGAGAAGCGCGGGACCGGCGATGCCGCGAGAGGTCAGCTCACCGCCGAGCGCGGGGCCGCACCGGCCGCCTGCGTCAGGTGTCGCGCGAACCAGTCGCGCGCGAGGTCGGCCGCCCTCTCGAGAGTGCCGGGCTCCTCGAAGAGGTGCGTGGCGCCGGGAACGATCTCCAGCCGTACCTCCGTGCGCATTTGCGCCATCGCGTCCTCGTTCATCTCGATCACCGGAGTGTCTTCGCCTCCCACGATCAGGAGCGTCGGTGCGCGCACGCGCGGGAGCGCTGCGCCTGCCAGGTCGGGGCGTCCGCCGCGCGAGACCACGGCGCGGACGGCATCGGGACGCTCGGCCGCCGCGACGAGCGCGGCGCCTCCGCCGGTGCTCGCGCCGAAGTAGCCCAGCGGGAGGCCGCTGGTTTCCCGTGAGCGGGCCAGCCAGTCGGTGGCGCTCACCAACCGCTGCGCGAGCAGGCCGATGTCGAAGCGGAGATGGCGCGTTCGTAGATCCACCGACTCCTCCTCGGGCGTCAACAGATCGAGGAGAAGGGTGGCGAGCCCGCTATTCTGCAGGACGCCCGCCACGAACTTGTTTCGTGGACTGTGTCTGCTGGAGCCGCTCCCGTGGGCGAAGAGGACCATTCCGTTCGCGGTACGCGGGAGGGTGAGTGCCCCCTCGAGCACTGCCTGCCCCGCGGGGACGCGAACGATCCGCTCCCCGGTGCCGCCCACTGTATCACCATCGTTTCGATCTTTGCTGGATCCAGCCATGGTTCTCGTTCCTCCGGGAGTCGCCCGGCGCCGGGCGTGCAGACGCCGAACCGGCGCGCGGGCGCGGTCGTGGTCGACACGACTCCATTTCCATCCAGCTAATCGTTACTGCAGATGGCCGGCCACGAGCTATCGTGGACGTGGAGTATCGTGGACGCGGCGGATGCGCCACGGACGCCTGCGCTGTATCTTCTCACGGACCGGCCGCCGTAGCGCAGCCTCGGCGCGCCGCACCTCCGCCACGCCACTCTCAACGAACCCCGATCCGGGCAGCCATGAGCATCGAACTCTTTCGCATGGAGCGAATGCAGTCGACGTGGGAAAACATCGTCGACTACGATATGAGCGAATCCGGGATCCGCGCGGTCACACTCCGCGAGATGATGGGTCTCGGCTTCGACCTCGAGGAGATGCTCGATACGCCGCTCGGCTACAGCCAGTCGAACGGAACGGTCGCGCTGCGCGAGCGGCTGGCCGCTCTATATCCCGGCGCCACGGTGGATCACATCGAGGTGACGAACGGCACGTCGGAGGCGAACTACCTGCTCGCTCTGAGCCAGTTGCGCGCGGGCGATCGCTTCGCGCTGGAGGTGCCGAACTACATGCAGCTCTGGGGCGTACCGCGCAGCGTGGGCGCCGAGGTACAGCGCTTTCACCTCCATCCGCGCGATGGCGATCGGTGGGAGCTGGACTGGGAGGAGTTCGAGCGCGCGGTGCGGCCGGGGACGAAGCTCGTCTACATCACCAATCCGAACAATCCTACCGGCTCGGTGCTGAGCGCCGCCGACATGCGCCGGATCGTGGATCGCTGCGAGATGGCTGGCGCGTACCTCATCGCCGACGAAGTGTACCAGGGCGCGGAGCTGACGGGACCGATCACGCCGAGCTTCTGGGGGATGAGCGATAGGGTGATCGTGACGAGCGGCCTCTCCAAGGCGTACGGCATCCCTGGCGTGAGGATAGGATGGATCGTGGCGCCGCCCGAAGTGGTGACCCGCTGCTGGACTCAGCACGACTATCTGACCATCGGACCCAACAAGCTCTCCGATGCGCTCGCCCGCGTGGCCGTGGAGCCGCGCGTGCGAGCGCATCTCTACGGTCGCACACGCACCATCCTCAACGAGAACGAACCGGTGGTGGAAGAGTGGGTAGCGTCGTTCGGCGACTTCCTCACGCACATACGACCGGCCGCCGCCGCGATGGCCTTCGTTCGCTACGCCAGCGATCGGCCGAGCGAGGCGATCGCGGAGTGGCTGCGTGCGAACGAGAGCACGCTGGTAGTGCCGGGGAGCCACCTCGGCCTGGAGGGCCATCTCCGCATCTGGACCGGGGGGCGGCCGGAGTACCTGCGCGAAGGATTGCGGCGCATAGCCAGGGGGCTGGACGCGCTGCGCGGCGGTGCGCTGGCTCCAGCCGGCGTCTGAGGTGTCCCGGCTGCCCGGCCGCAGCGAGCCGCGCGTGGTGCGGCTCGACGAGATCAGGAGCGCGGTGGACATCCCGCGGCTCATCGACGAAGTGGCCGAAGGGTTCGTGGCCTACTCGTCGGGGAGCGTGGTAGTTCCGCCCGTGGCGCACCTCGGCTTCGACGAGCCGCGCGGTGACGTGCACATCAAGTACGGCTACATCCAGGATGACGATGTCTTCGTCATAAAAATCGCCGACGGCTTCGACGGGAATCCCTCCATCGGCCTCCCGCCGGGCGACGGCATGCTGCTGGTTTTCGACCGGCGCACGGGGATGGCGCGGGCGGTGCTGCTCGACCACGCCTACCTCACCGATCTCCGCACCGCCGCCGCCGGCGCGGTGGTGGCGCGAGCGCTCGCGCCGCGCGTGGTGGCGCGCATCGGAGTGATCGGCACCGGCGTGCAGGGACACCTGCAGCTCGAGTTGCTGCGCAGCGTCACCGACTGTCGCAGTGCGATGGTCTATGGGCGGAGTAGCGAGCGCGCGGCCCGCTACGTGAGCGACATGGCGGAGCACGGCTTCGACGTGAGCATCGCTCCCGACGCCGACTCGCTGGCAGCGGCCTGCGACATCATCATCACCGCTACCACCGCCCGCGCGCCGCTCTTCGGCGCCGGCTCCGTGAGGCCGGGCACGCACGTATCCGCGTTCGGCGCCGACTCGCCGGGCAAGCAGGAGCTCGACCCGGCGCTCATGGCGCGTGCAGACGTGGTCGTGGCGGACAGCCTCTCTCAGACCGCCGAACATGGAGAGCTGGCGCACGCTCTGAAGACGGGCGCGGTGACGATGGAGCGGGTTCACGAGCTGGGCCGCGTGATTCGCGATCCGTCGCTCGGCCGCACGAGCGACGATCAGATAACCGTGTGCGACATGACCGGCGTGGCGGTGCAGGACATCGTGGCGGCGAAGCACGTGCTGGCGCAGCTCGCGCGGACGGTGGGCTGATGGCGAGCTTCGTGATCGTGGTCGATCCCGACGCTTCGCGGCGTGCCGCGTTTTCAGCGGCGGCGGCTCGGCGCGTGGCGCCACTCCCGGATCTCGCGGCGGGGAGCTGCTCGAGCGGTGCTTTCCAAGCGCTCTGGGCCGCCGGCACGCGGGCGCCGATCGCCCACGAGAGCGATGTGCAGGGCGCGGCGGTGATCTGGGGCGACGCGCTCCACGAGTGCGGAGAACGGATCGCGCCCGGCGTTCTGCGCGCGGCGTGGGCCGGCGCCGGTGCGGCGCTCCCGGCGTTCGACGGCTACCACGCCGCCGTCACCTACGACGCGGAGCGCGGGCTCACGCTCGGCTCGGACCTCATCGGGATGCTTCCGATCTACTGGTGGACCAGTAGTGAGGTGACTCTGGCGGGCTCCAGCCCGGAGTTCTTCCGGCTGCACCCGTGCTTCCGCTCGAGCATCGATGCCGAGGGACTCGCGGCGATGCTCCTCGTCATGTACTCCGTGGACGGCCGCACGCCGCTCGGTGGTGTACGGCGCCTCGCGGCCGGCCACCTCCTCCGCGCGGACGGGCGGAGCGCGCCACGCGAAGTGGAGAACTACCGGCTACCGCTATCTCGCGCGTACCACGAGATGCCGTTCTCGGCACAGGTAGAGCTGCTGCACGAGGTGCTCACCGATGCGATGCGGAGACACTTGCCAGCCAGCGAGCCGTGCGCGCTCTCGCTCTCCGGCGGCCGCGACTCGCGCCTCGTTGCGGGGCTGCTCGAACGGCAGGGGCGGAAGGTCACGGCGGCGACTTTCGGCGAGCCCGATGACATGGAGATGCGCTGCGCCCGCGCCGTGGCGCGGGCCACGGGTTTCACCCATCGCACCTTCCCGCTCGAGGTGGATGGTGCGGGGAAGTGCGGCGACCTCCACGCGACCTGGTTCCACTGTACGACCGGCTTCGGCTCGCTGGCCCACTGGGATTCCGCGGCGCGGATGCGCGAACTACCGGCGCGCATGGCGACCGGCTACGTGATGGACCCCATCGTGGGTGGAACGCACGCAATGTGGGCGTACGATCGGGCCAGCCGGCGGATGTCGTTCGATGCGTTCTTCGCCCGCATAAACGCGCACGGCGTGGGTCAGGACGTGTTGCGCTCGCTCCTCGCCGGCCGGGGGCAGGGTGATCTCGTGGATGCGGCGGTTGCCATGATCCGGCGCAGCTACGAAGCGTATTCCGACGTCGAGTCGCAGCGGGCATGGTGCTTCGACATCCACCACCGGCAGCGCTTCCACGTGGGGAACCCGCCCTGGCTATTCTCCTTCGCGACCTGGCCAGTACAGCCGGCGGTGGACCGGCGCGTGTTGGAGGTAGCCGGCGGGCTGCCGCTGGCGACGCTGGCCGAGCGCAGGGCGCAGGATGAGGTGCTGAGGCGCTACTTCCCGCGTCTCGCCGAGCTCCCACTCGACCGCAACAGCTACGACACCGAGCCGCTCTCGCCGCGCGTGCGCTATCTGGCGACGCGTTACATCGGCGAGCGGCTGGCGCCGCTGGCCGGCCCCTTCTCGCGCCGGCAGCGTGGTGGCAGGGAGCGTCGCTTCTACTACCGCGTCTTCGATTTCAACGGCCCGGGCTGGCAGGCGATTCGGCGTCTCGCCGAGCCGCATCGGGAGAAGCTCGGGGCGCTGATGGACCTGGATCGCCTGAACGAGTACCTTCCTCCGCCGGGCGTCGAGCTCAGAGTGAAGAACGGGATCGTCGATTCGTCCGGCCGGAAGATGCTGGTGGGGCTCATGCTCTGGGCGCGCGATCACCTCTGAACGCCGGGCTCGGGCGTTGCACCTACGCCGAAAAATTCGACGACGGGCGAACGCGGGGAACGATTTCCGCTCCGGTTGGCACTCGCCTGCGCGCGACCCCATAATGCAGCTCGAATGTAGTTCGATAATGTGGTGTAGCTCGACGAGGTAGTTCGAGGCGCGGATCACGCGCCCATGGCGTGTCCGTCGGGGGCACGCATCCAGCGAAGCACGGTTGTCGCAATTCCAGCAGCCATTCAATGTCACGTACGGTTCTACTCTGCGGTGCTACCGGTCTCGTGGGAAAGGAGTGTCTCGGCATGCTGCTCGCCGATACACGCTTCGATACCGTAGCCACTCTCACGCGTCGAGCCCTTCCGCCCGAGCTGGTGCCGGCGGAGTATGCGCGCCGCCTGGAGCAGCGGGTCGTGGATTTCGACCACCTGGCGGACAACGCGCCTGCCGTGAAGGCCGACGAGATCATCTGCGCGCTAGGAACGACCATCGAGGAGGCCGGCTCGCGCCAGCGTTTCCGCGAAGTCGATTTCGGCTACCCGCTCACCATCGCGCGACTGGGCGTGGAGCAGGGGGCCAAGCACTTTCTGCTCGTGAGCGCGCTCGGAGCGAGCGCGCGCTCGCTGATCTTCTACAACCGCGTCAAGGGTGAGCTGGAAGACGCCGTTCTGGCCCTCCCGTACCGGAGCGTGAGCATCGTTCGGCCGTCTCTGCTCGTGGGGAATCGGGCGCGGCCGCGGCGCGGCGAGCAGGTGGCGCAGCGGCTGGCGTTCCTGGTACCGGCGCGCTACAAGCCCATCCCGGCTCGCGCGGTGGCTGCCGCGCTGGTGCGCATGGCGCGCGAGGATCAGCCCGGGCACAGGGTCATCGAATCACGCGACATGCGGCGCTTCGCCTGATCGGCGGTCTCATGGACAGGCGCCGCGGCGGCGCACAACTTCCCTGCCAGCGCGGCGCGCGTCCGACGCGCCCGCCCGGCAAGGTCACTCTCAGGAGTACCCAGGTGCTCGGAATTCCCAGGAATCCCGCGACCGTGCTCGCGGTCGTACTCGGTGCCAGCGCGGCGCTCCCGCTCGCCGGTCGCACGCTCGCCATCCCGGCGCCCATCTCCGCGCGAATCCTCGCGCAGGCGGCGGAGATGCAGGCGCCGGCACCGGCCGAGGCGCTGGCACCGGCGGCGGTTCGTTCACCCGCGCATGCGGCCGCGCATGCGGCCGCGCATGCGGCCGCGCGCCGGCCGATCGCGCCGGCCGATGTCTACAGGCTTCGCTCGGTGAGCGATCCGCGCATCTCCCCCGACGGAGAGTGGGTGGCGTATACCGTGGGTGCGGTGGATTCGGCGAAGGACAGGAACTACTCGCACGTCTGGATGACGAGCTGGGACGGCAAGCACACCATCCAGGCCACCACCAGCAATGGGAGCGAGAGCTCGCCGCGCTGGAGCCCCGATGGCGCCTACCTATCCTTCCTCTCGTCGCGCGGCGGTGCCGACGGCAGTCAGCTCTGGTTGATGAGCCGGCTGGGTGGCGAGGCGGAGATGATCTCGCGCGTGAAGGGCGGCATCTCGGAGTACGCCTGGTCGCCCGATGGGAAGCGCCTCGTCTTCGTGGTCACCGACCCGGATTCCGCCGCCGGCGACTCGGCGGGGCCGCCGAAGCCCATCGTCATCGATCGCTACCTCTTCAAGGACGATGGGAGCGGCTACCTCACCGAGCGGCGCGACCATCTCTATCTCTTCGACCTCGCCAGCAGGAAGCTCGAGCAGCTCACCTCCGGTCCGTACGACGATGAGAGCCCGGTCTGGTCGCCTGATGGCCGCCGCATAGCCTTCGTGAGCGCGCGCGGCTCCGACCCCGATCGTTCCGGGAACACCGACATCTTCGTGATCGATGCGAAACCCGGCGCTTCTCCGGAGCAGCTCACCACCTTCCACGGTCCGGACGATGGAGATCTGAGCTGGAGCCCGGACGGGAAGATGATCGCCTACATCCAGGGGAGCGAGCCGAAATACTCGGCGTACAACATGCGCCACCTCGCCGTGGTGCCGGCCGACGGTGGCACGCCGCGCGTGTTGAGCGAGGAGTTGGATCGCTCGATAGCATCGCCGCTCTGGAGCGCCGACGGTTCGTCCATCTACTTCGTGGTGGCCGACGACCGGATCCGCTACCTGGCGCGCATTCCGGCCGGCGGCGGGCCGGTGGAGAGGGTGATCTCTGGAGAGCGCGTCGTTTCGTCGCCGTCGCTGAACGCGCACGGCTCCATGGTGCTCCTCGCCACTACGCCCGCGTATCCGCCCGAGGTGTTCGCCGTGGATGGCGACTCGCTGAGACGCCTCTCGCATCAGAACGACGAGTGGCTCGCCGGCATCCAGCTCGGCACGACGGAGGGGATCTCGGCGCGCGGGAAGGACGGAACCGTGGTGAACGGTCTGCTCGTCAAGCCAGCCACGTATCGCGCGGGCCAGCGCTATCCGGCCATACTGTGGATTCACGGCGGGCCGAATCTGCAGGACCAGTACGAGTTCCGCATCGAGCGCGAGATCTTCGCCGCCAACGGCTACGTGGTGTTCACCGCCAACTATCGCGGAAGCACCGGTCGCGGCGACGCGTACAGCAAGAGCATCTTCGCCGACTGGGGCAACCGGGAGGTGCGCGACCTCCTCGCGATGACCGATAGAGTAGTCGCCATGGGCGTAGCCGACTCGAACCGGTTGGGAATAGGCGGCTGGAGCTACGGAGCGATACTCACCAACTACACCATCGCGAGTGACGAGCGCTTCCGCGCGGCGGTGAGCGGGGCGGGGAGCTCGATGCAGCTCGGGATGTATGGTGTGGACGAGTACGTGGCGCAGTACGACGCCGAGCTGGGGCAGCCGTGGAAGAACCAACAGGCGTGGATCCGAGTGTCGTATCCGTTCTTCCACGCCGACCGCATCGTGACGCCCACGCTCTTCATGGGCGGCGACAGGGATTTCAACGTCCCGCTGGTAGGGAGCGAGCAGATGTACCAGGCGCTGCGGAGCAGCGGCGTGGAGACGAAGCTGGTGATCTATCCGGAGCAGCATCACGCGATCCGCCGCCCTACCTTTCAGATCGATCGCCTCGAGCGCTACGTGACGTGGTACGACAAACATCTAGGCAGCCAGGAGAGCACGGCCGGGCGCTGATCCCGCCGCGACGACTCCGAACCGACAGCGCGGAGGCGGCTACCCGCGCTTCTGGCGCGCGCCTTGCTTGTGGTTGACGCGCTCAGCCTTTTCGACAGTTGCTTCCATCGGTAACACCAACGCCGGAGGCCAGAATGGCATCGCTTCTCGACAACCTGCAACAGTACGTGAGCGGCGACACGCTCCAACAACTCAGCGAGAGGCTCGGCTCCGATCCGGGGACGACGAAGAGCGCAGTGGCCACCGCTCTTCCAATCCTCGTTGGTGCTCTGGCGCGAAACGCCTCCACCGCCGAGGGAGCGAGCTCGCTCGACAGCGCCTTGCGCGATCACGACGGGAGCGTTCTCGACCACGTCGCGTCGGCCGTCAGCAACTACCAGCAGGGGCCTGGCGCCGCGATCCTGGGACACGTGCTCGGCGGGGCGCGCGATCCGGTGGCGCAGGGCGTGGCGAAGAGCAGTGGGCTGGCGCCCGACAAGGCCGGAGCGCTGCTGCAGATGCTCGCTCCACTGGTGCTGGGCGCGCTCGGAAAGGCGAAGCGGCAGGACGGCCTGGACGCATCGGGCGTGGCATCCATGCTCGGTGCCGAGGCGGAGCGGGCCGGCTCGGGCATCCCCGGCGGGCTCGGCTCCATGCTGCAGATGCTCGACCGGAACAACGATGGCTCCGTGATGGACGAGGCCGCGGGGATGCTGGGCAAGTTCTTCGGCAAGGGGCAGCAGTAGGCTACCTGCCTCACCAGACACGCTGCGCCATGGCGCGGCGCCACCACCAGACTGGGAGGGACCAGAGAATGTCAGTTGCCAAGATCACCGAGATCACAGCTACGTCCACCAAGAGCTTCGAGGATGCGATCGAGAACGGGATCGCGCGTGCCAGCAAGACGCTCGACAACGTCGAGGGCGCGTGGGTGAAGTCCATGAAGGTGGATGTGGAGGGCGGCAAGGTGGCGCAGTACCGCGTGGGTCTGAAAGTGACGTTCGTCCTGAATGACTGACCGGGCCGGCGCGCGCCTTCCCCGGAAAAGACTCACCCCAAGCGGCGCCTCGGCGCGAGGCGGCCGTATCGCGAGAAGATCGATATGACAGCAGATGACCGGAAGGCCGATTTCTCGGATGTCACGGGCGGTAGCTCGTCGCGGAGCGTTCCCGATTCGCCGCAACCCGCAGCGGCGCAGCAGACCTACACCGTGGTGAGCGGCGACTCGCTCTCCAGGATCGCCAAGCGGCTCTACGGCGACGCCGCGAAGTGGAAGAAGATCTACGAAGCCAATACGGACCAGATCAAGAACCCTGACCTCATCCATCCGGGGCAGGTACTCAAGATTCCACCCGCCTGACCCGGGGAGAGAAGAGCGATGATCCGAATCACTACGCTGCGCGGCTCCGCCGCCGCGCTCACCCTGCTGATCGCCATGGCGGCGTGCAAGAAGAACGAAGGCGCTACCGCCGCCGACTCGGCGACGATGGCCGCGGCTCCGGCCGCCGCCGCGAGCGTATCGAACATCGAGCTTGGGAAATCGGTGACGGCCGACAAGAAGGTCGGCACTCCTACCACCGACTTCGGCCCGCGCGATACGATCTACGCTTCGGTGACCACCGAGAACGCCGCCCCCGGTGCGATGCTCACGGCGAAGTGGACCTACCAGGATGGCCAGGTGGTGGACAGCACCTCGCAGGCGGTGGCCTCCACCGGCGCGGGCGGCACCCCTGCCGTCACCGAGTTCCACATCTCGAAGGCGAGTGCGTGGCCCGCCGGCAGCTACAAGGTGGAGCTCTTCCTCGACGGTACGTCGGTGGGGAGCAAGGACTTCAGGATCGGAAAGTAGCCCGCCGTAATTCCACTAATATCGCGCGCATGGTGCGGGGCGGCCGAGATGCCCCGCGCGGTGGCGGGGATGCGCGGAAGAGACATGGCGTGCGGCGTGCAGATTGGCGTCGTACGCCACGTTCACATGGAGAAGAAGCGATGACCGATTCGGACCGTGTGCTGGGGCGCACAGTCGAGAAGCTCTCGGAGGTTGTCTCCCGCGATGGCGGG
>Ga0182741_1002579_pt1 | contig 20782 bp, 16 predicted proteins | sample eDN5th37CBELigOP_FD_128874 | JGI IMG/M metagenome (GOLD analysis project Ga0182741, IMG submission 128874) | Enriched Organic Plus compost microbial communities from Emeryville, California, USA - eDNA 5th pass 37_C BE-Lig OP (version 2) (version 2) ... | reverse complement strand
GTGTACCAAGACCAACCAACCTGGTGTGAATCCTGAGCTAGGGATGTACGACTGTGCAGAAACTGCGTGAATCACGGTATGCACTGGAGAAAGAATGACGCCGCTGGGGTCAGGCAGAGCTAAAACAATGGAATATTCCGATTTTGACTTGATCACGTAACAGAAATGCTCACTTTCGCAGCATCTGGAATTCTGCACGTTGCTTCACTCCTGGCCCCTTCCGCCTGACGTATAAATGCATTGGCGGGCCATTCGAAGCGGCAATGATTAGAATTAGCATCTACCTGATGGGATGTATCTTCCCCCAAAGTTTGGGCCTTTTCATTTGTCGTTCGGTACGCGTCGCATATGCGGGTCTAGGTGCTGGGGAGTGACGAGCGCTAAATGAAGGCTGTTTGATGAGTAATCACTCAGTGGTTCGACCATTAATAGCTGCCAAGGCTGTATAGTGCCTGTGGAAGGCCTCCCGCAGTATGCTAGCTTGAGGTAATCCCTGAATGCGGTAAATGCACCAGGAATACAAACTTTTTGGTAACCGAGATCCCATAATTGCGCGGAGTTGCCGTGTGTGGATGGGATGGGTATGATGATGTGACTACCCGTCTAATGCATGGTATATGTAGTTTGTCATCATTGTAACTTGTTTTTTGCCGATTTCATTCGGTATTCAGGCCATTTTCGCATTCTTTATTTAGCACAACTCATCTCAACAGATCTTGACTCCACTCTTTACTCACTAAATCGCCAGCTACGCACACAAACACGCCATATATTTGACACAGTACTGCCCTAGCACTCTGCTTCAATACTGACGCATGAAGCCTCGCCATGAAGCGAAGGCACCGCCTTCGTCGAAACCAGGGCTCGGTAAGGCCACTACTCCGAAGCCGAGCAGCGGGAAGGATAACACGGATGCGGGAGCCAAGAAGCCGCTCAGAAATCCTGATTTCGGTAATACTGCACTTAATACCCCACAGAAACCTCAAGCTCCGCATCCAAAGCAGGACCAGAGCCCTCAAGTTCAGCAAGAATCCAGACAAGGCCAGCAACGTCGAAACGATGACCGAGGAATCATTTCACTGGAGCCTACGAGCCGTTTGTGCTTCAAGTCGCTCCCCCAGGAGATGACTGAGGATCAACTCCGCCAGAAGATCACGATCGAGACAAAGCAGGCTGGTGCGAAGAACAACGGTCCCGTGGTACAAGTCACAGAGTGCAGGATCGTCCGAACATCTGACGGCAAGTCACGCCGCATGGCGTTTGTCGGCTTCAAGACCGTTGAGCAGGCCAAGATCGCTCAATTTTACTGGCATCGTGCTTATATGGGTCCCACGCGAGTGACAGCTGAGTTCGCACACCCACCTGGGAACCAGAGCATTCCTCGTGCGTGGAGTAAGTATAGCCAGGGAAGCTCGGCTTATAAAGAGACACATCCCGAGGCCGAGGGAGAAAAGGATGAACCCACCGTGGATACCCACCGTAAATATGCTGACGCTGTGGCGATGGCCCCCGCAGGTAGTGCTATGAAAAGTGCTGGCTTTATTGGACAAGCACTGCAGCACACGATGACGCCCAGCGACAAGAGCGCTCTCACAAAGGAAGAAATTCAACGACGAAAGCAGCTCAAGGCCTTGCAATACCATCCAGCACTGTACGCTCTCAGTCGAGAGGAGCGTGAGAAAGTGCTGAATGATCCTCGTTTCTTTGAGTTCATTCAACTTTCTCTATCCAGACGCAGTAAGGACCACAAGTTCTGGGATAACGATGATCAATCACTTGAGACAAAGTCCCTGCGTGCTGTATACCTCGCTGCAATGGAGGCTCAGGGAAAGGCGTCCCAGACGCAGGTACAGGCGAACAACGATGAATCTTATGAATCGCTGATGAAGGAGCTTAAGAAGTCACGCCCAGGCGAATTCAGCGACTCTGATGATGACGACGATGACGTGAATGACATCGACATGGCTCCTATGTCGAATACAGATGAGAAAAAGACAGATTCAACCAACTCAAATCCCGAGGACCAAGAAGCAATGCGCAATATGATTCAAAATATCCTCAAATCGAACAAGGCCAACTCAAAGAATCTCAGCGATGCAGACTACTTTAAGAGCCTTCAGACTTCCAACTTCGATGATGATACTGAAGACGAGGAGCAGGAGGAAGATAATGCGGAGGAGGAAGATGGGGAGGAAGATTCAGGCTCAGCTTCTCTTGGAGTCAGGCGCCGTCATGGCCACGGTCGAAAGGATGGAAGTGAGGCCGATGATTTTGAGGATGAGACTAAGAGCAGGACTCCTGAGGTGAATAGCAAGCGCGTACAATTAGATATGGATCCTGAGGAGCTCGTTATGGAAACAGGTCGACTGTTCTTCCGAAACCTGAGCTATCTCGTCACTGAGGACGAGCTTGAGGAGCTCTGCAAGCAGTTTGGTCGTGTGGCAGAAGTCCACGTTCCTCGGGACTTGATGAGACAGGGCAAGGGTTTCGCTTACGTCCTTTTCATGCTTCCTGAGGATGCCAAACAGGCATGGAAGGCGCTGGATAAGACACTCTTCCAGGGACGTATTATTCACGTTATGCCTGCACAGCCTAAGCCCGAGTCTGAGGAAGGTGGTCCAGCCAAGCCTCGCTCGGCGGCAGATGTCCTTGCTGCCATGGGTGACGATGAGCTCGATGCCATGAGCTATAAGAAGAAGAAACAGTTGATGCGCGAAGCAACAGCCGAGACGAGCAAAGAGAGCTGGAACACACTTTTCATTTCTCAAGACACAATTGCTAACGCGGTTGCAGCGAAGTTTAATATATCGCGTGCAGAAATGCTCGGCGCCGATGCTGCAGAAGAGAAGGACAGCATCGCTGTTCGTATGGCCATTGCAGAAACGCATGTGCTTCAGGAGACCAAGGCATATCTTGAAAGCCAGGGTGTAGTGCTTGACGCCTTCACTGCATTTGCACGCCAAGGTGGCGCGCAACTCGAGAGATCAAATCGTGTCATTTTGATCAAGAACATTCCCTTTGATACTCAAGAGGCCGAGCTCCAACGACCTTTTGCTCGCTTCGGCAAGGTTTTGCGCTTGATCCTTCCGCCATATCGTACCATGGCGATCGTGGAGTATGAGGACCCCAAAGAGGCTAAGAAGGCGTTCACGGCTCTGGCGTACAAAAAGTTCAAGAATGTCCCACTTTATCTCGAGTGGGCGCCTGCGAACGCCCTGACACGCCGTACTGTTATTCAGGTATCTGACTTAGACGAGTCCACGACAACACCAGCCAAGGAATCGCTATCAGAGAAGTTTGCCGCAATCGCCAACGAGATGCTTGCTGCGGCTGAGAAGCGCGCGCGCGAACAGGAGGAAGAATTTGAGCGCACCGCACCCAGGGCTCTCTTCGTCAAGAACCTGCACTTCCTTACGCGCGAGCCTGCACTTCGTGAAGCGTTTGTTCGGTTGGTTTCAGCGGCTTGGAAGGCTCATGTCATTGCACTACAGCAGCGCGGCCGCGCGATCCCGTCTTCGGATCAAGAGTGGCGCGTGCGTTCCGTGTCGATTGCCAAGCGCAAGAAAGACCCGAAAGAAGAGAGCAAGCCATCCCCCGATGGTATGTTATCCTTGGGTTACGGTTTCGTCGAGTTTTCGCATGCAGCCGCTGCACAAGCCGTCGCAAATGCGATTGTTGCTCAACGTGGTCTCGAGCTGGATGGTCACCTGCTTGAGGTCAAGTTATCACAGCGCTCTGGCGCAGGTACTGAGGCAGCCACCCGTATTGCGGCAGCGGAGACCATTGCAACAGGTGGTGGGGTTCGAAAGCAGACCTCGATTCTCGAGGAGAAGGGTGTTCTTACACAAGAGAAGCTCAAGCAGCAGGAGCGCTGGTCTCAGGTTTCATCCAAACTCATCGTACGCAACGTTCCGTTCCAAGCGACAGTGGCTGAAATTCGTGAACTCTTCTCTGCCTTTGGTCAGATTCGGCGCTGCAGATTGCCAAAGAAGACTGGTTCGGACGAGCACCGAGGTTTTGCTTTCGTCGATTTCGTCACCCCTCAGGAGGCTCGTAATGCGTTTGCGGCATTGCAGGCAACGCACTTGTATGGTCGTCACCTTGTCCTGGAATGGGCCGCGCCAGACGAGACTGTGGAGGAATTGCGCGAGAAAGCTGCCAAATCGGTTGGACGGAAATAACGTAGTGAAAGCGCCAAACCCGTTTGCTCTCATCTTCATAAAACAGTCTACTGTTATAGTTTGCTCAGAACAGGTCCTTAGTATGTCAATTGGGGCGTGTGTATTCTTGCTACTACATAAACTATGTACATGCGGATGAGAAATAGAGTCCTCCAGAGGGAGTTGAGTTTGGCAGGATCGGCCCATGACAATACAACCTACTACCGAGCAGACATCATGACGTCCTCTGTGACAGGGGATACATTCGAGTGGGTCTGGCTCTCCTCATCGGGAGTTCCTCCTGGATGCTTCAGTCGTTCTGCCACTTCCTGGCTTGGCTGAAGATGCTGGGTAAGATCCGCCGCAGGGGGGTTGTTTTGCCTTTTATGCGTCTGGTCCTGGCAGCAGGCTTGTTGTTGTTGTTGTTGTTGTTGCTGCTGCTGCTGCTGTTGTTGTTGTTGCTGCTGCTGTGGTTGTTGCCTCTGAGATTGCGGCCCACGGTGTGGTCTAGGTGGCGGAGGAGCGACTCTGACTACATGTTTTGCATCCTCACTTACAGCATCATGCTCTTCCATGGCTCCCACATTACCAATGATGTTTTGCACGGTGTGGCCACAGCTAAGACAGGTTGTCTCAAGCGCATGCAGGCCCGCGGGCAGCTTTCGTAGCCGTGTACGCGCCGAGAATTCGCCATCAGGAAGCAAACAGGCAAAACATCTTTCACAAATCTCCTTCTTAACCTCCGGGTGGAGTCGGTTCACAAGGCGCGACGAAAGCTTTTTCATATACATTACGTATCTTCGCGAAAGGCCGCCCAGTTTTCGGGCAATCTCACCTAGGTTCAGTTCTTCCGCAGCATCCTCAGCGGTCTTGGCCTCAGCTCGTCGTCTCAACTCAAGTAGTTGCACATACCGCGCAGCATGAAGCAAGTGATTCATGCGCAAGTAGCCATCGCTATTCTTGAGAGGCGGCACTGAGTCTTCAGTTGATTGCTTCCCACTGCCTCCTCGCTTCTTGTTGCTTCCCGGGCCGCCTCGTTGCTGCTGGTTAGGCGCCGTTTTCTCAAGATCGGATGAATGAGGCTGCGCAGGATTTGACTTATCCATCATAGGGTTTGCCTTTGCGTCACTGCATGATGTTTCTTCACCTGCGCCAGCACTCATTCCCAGAGATTTAGATTCGCGATCAGGGGAGCCTGTTCTTGAGTTCGCCTCAATGGGTTTGTGTTCCTTTTCTCCGGATCCCTGCGGGTTTCAGCTATATTGCTTCAGGAATGTACGAATCAGACCTATACGCATGTACTCCCGAGTCCAAACCCCTGGTGACCTTGCAGGTCCTGAGACGGAGGAATCAGCGAGAGAATAAAATCGCCCTAAACACAAGCAAACAAACATGGCAGACGACGATTGGGGTAAGTAGTGACCTTGATATAACTCGTGGATGTTGCGTAGAACGTTGTGATGCAGCGTTTCATCTCATTTTTATTGTGTTATATATGGCAATCTCCATGTATTTATCCCAATTTTCTTCTTTCGCAAGTCGCTTTTCCGCATTCCGCGCCCCTTTTCGCATTTTGTGTGCATGCCGATTCGGGCAGGCTTCGTTTGCTCACCTTTCCACTCCTAAATCTCGAACCTTTCCATATAGGCTTCACCTTCGAGACACCTACCGCCAAGGCATGGGACCAGCAGCAAGAGGACGATGTCGCAGACGACTGGGATGTGGATGAGGATCAGGTTCAGCCGCAAAGCTCTGCTGCGAAGAGCGAACCTGAGCCCGCTGCGGCCGCTGTACCCGCGAAGGGTAAGGCTGACACTAAAGACGATAAAGCAGGTCAACAAAAGATGACAAAGCTCGCAAAACAGCGGCAGGAACAGATGCTCGCAATGCAGAAGGCGAAGGCAGAGCAGGCTGAACGCGAGCGCGAGGCTGCGGCCCGTCGTGCGCGCCTTGAGGAGGAAGAGCGACAGCGCCGTAAGGATCCCAACTATCTGTACGTTGTTGAATTATGGACTGTGAATTGATATGGGATATATGATGAGTGATCTAAAGCATACTACGGGCTTTGGTGCGGGGTTCTCTGAGCCTCAGCAGGCGCTCTAATGCAAGCGAGTCCGGCCCCAATGTGAAGTTGTTTGGAGGCGCCATGTGGCGCGTTGGACGAAGATGATACTTATCCACCACTATTGTCGTGAAGGTATAAACCTGGTGACGAAACTTTGTAGACCATGCATCACCAGCTGAGTCCTTGAGTGCATTGCTTGCTCAGCTAGACCTGGAGATGGCCAGGTTCAGTGAAAGCATAACACTATGCGTGCGCGCCTACGCTTTCCAAACAACATCATTGCGGACCTTTGCCATAGTACTCGTGTGCTTGTGCCTTTTCTCTGGATATCCGTAGTTCCATTTTCCATATTCTTACCTTCCATCAAACCTTACCCCTTCCGTCTCCTATTTAGTGCTCAAGTCAAGCAGCGAGAACGCGAGGATATGGAACGTGCCGAGCGTGAGCTTATTGATGACTTCCTTGGAGGTGGCGAACCTGCCAGCAAAACAAGGGAGAGCGAACAGAAGACCATTCCATCCCGTGCTGCAGAGCTTGCTGCAACAACCGGTCTGGGAGATGGTGCTGATATTCCTCAAGGAGCTGGACTTGGTATTCCTGCGGACAAGTCAGGTGATGTGTCCGCGCCCAATGCCCTGGACGCGGTCTCTCTGGCCACCAAGGAAGAGGTTGCAAGCTTTGCCAAGACACTGGCTGACAAGATGAATGCGATTAAGAACAGCGCCAACTCGCTCGAGCTGCTAAGAGTACTTTCCCAACAGATCGGTCCGGCTCTCAAGTTCGATGACCTTTCTGAATTCCTCCGTATTGTAACTGTCATCAAGAATGAGGCGCAAAAGGCGCAGCAAAATAAGAAGAAGGCTACAAAGGGCAAGGCTGTAATCAAGGGTTTGGGATCACAGTACGACGATTACACAGGATCTCAGTATGATGACATGTTCTAAGGTGAAAGTTGTAGTATGGAGTGCTGTCGACTCATTTATTTTGCAAATGTATTGTTCTTTTGATTGGCCTGGCCAATAAATGTAAAGTTTTTTCTTCGATTTTCCACCGTCCTCAACACTGGTGCAGCTAAGGTAGTTCCTAGCAACGAATAGCTAAAAATCAAAATCCGGAAGGTCATTCTCGTCGATATTCAATGCACCCGATTGTGCAGCAATCGATGCAATGCTAATCTGCTGGAACCTCTTTGTTCCAGATTGCCTAGTCTGTTGAGTACTCGGCTTGGACCTACGGGTACTTCGCACGCGAAGCTGAGCCGGATCCTGTGTCGAATTTGTTGTTGTAGAGACGGACGGCTTCAGGATATTCATCGACGAGCCAATACAACCGCTTGGGGCTGGCTTAGCGGGCTTAGTGGACTGCACCGCCTGCGTGGGCGACTGAGTTGAGGTAAGGCTGGGCTCTGTCGAACCTGGCGTCTTGGTCGTTGTTTTCGTCCCAGGCGATGCTTTAGGGACACCCTGTGTTTGCATCAGGGAGGTACTAAATCGTGCCGCCTTAATCTTGAGGTCGCATGCTGAGCATCCGCGTACCACACTCTCGATTAACTCCTTCTCATGCTCGAGACGTGCGATTTCATTCTGCAACTGAAGTAACACCTGACGTTGTTGGGGAGCTGCAGTGTTTCGACTTGCCGACAAAGCATCAATCTGTAGAAGAGCATCTTCAAGCTTCCTCTGAAGCGCCTCAACTTGGTGCTCATGCTGCCGCGTACGTAGCTCAAGCTGTGATTCGAGCTGGGCAGCCTTAGTAACCGCTGCCGCACCTTCGGCAGCAAGCTTTTCTAGTCGAGCCTTATCTGCTCGAGCCTGTTCGAGTTCAATTGTTGTGTCAGAGAGTTGCTGCTTGACCGTACGGAGCTCCATGGCGTTCTTGTTCGAGGCTGCTCGTGTCGCAAGCAGCTCACTACGCAGTTCCTCGATTTGCTCCGTTTGTTGGCGGATTCTGGAATTGAGTTCGTCGGAAGATTTGATGGCGTGCTGAAACAGCTCTGCGCGGGTCGATAGAGTTTTCTCGAGCTCTTTCACCTGAGCACGTAGTAGTTCTGCTTCCGTGCGGTGAGTTTCGGCTACTTCCTGGGCAGTTTCAAGGCGACTCTTAAGCCGCAGAAACTCCAAGTCGCTGTTTCGAATGTGGTTCTCTGCCGGATGAAAAGGATGGCAAGAGGATACGGCGTGAGAGTGAGCAAATATACTGCAGTACTGATCGGTTACATTCAACAAGCGTTAATAACAGAAGCGCGCCATAGAAACGTACCAATCTCATCCAGTTCTTTGAGAACACTAGAGTCTAGCGGCATCCGTGATTCAGCCACGAGCGCAGCTGATGCGGACACAGGGAGATCCATTGCCGCGGTGATCGACGCTGCCGTTGTCATTGGAGGCCTATCGAACAGGACATCCGTGGAGGCTCTAAGGAGTGCATCCGCATCCTGGCCTGGCTCGGCCGACCTTGCGGTCAGTGCGAACCTACTCATAGGCAAGGACTGCGTCTTGAAGCAAGATTGGAAATATGTGATAATCCAGTGATATCAGCGGGTTAACAGAGAATAAAAACTTGAAAATGAGTTATTCCATCAGTTGAATGCGATATATCCCATTTAATATATGCGATAGTCCGATGTTATCGTGTAAGGCACGATCTGCAAAATGTAACGGAAGCATCTTATTTCCATTTTTACGCAGTGCGTGTTTCTCCACATCCAGCAGGTGCTCCACTAGTGGACACGCATGAGTAGATCTATCGCAACAGTTCCTACTCCAATATCTCGCAACAGTAGCCAATCCGTCACGCAAGACCTGCAATGCACCCAATCCAACGTGTTCCAACGGCTCTCAAATCCGAAGGTACGCGCATGCGAGGCGAGTACCAGGCCGGGTGATACAAAACGTGCGTGTTCGTCAGCACGGCCCACAAGAGCTCCCACGACCCGCGAGACGATGGTAAGGATACCACTCCAGGCCCTCAAAACAGTCGTCGCAGAAATCCAGAACCTGAGAGATCTACTCAAGCGACAGCAGTTGGAGACAGATCAAACCCGAGCAGAGGTGACTGAACTGAAGACGCGTGAAAAGGACTATGAAGATCGGCTTTCTTTCGTCCGTGAAGCGACATACATCCTGAATCAAGAGGTTAGCGCACTGGCAGAGTCGAATGAGGTCCTTGCAGAGGGAAAGCAGAACGCTGAGCAGCAGGTAGAGCTGTTGAGGGCTGAGGTTGAGGAGCTCCGTGCTAGGCTGCAAACAAGTGAAGAAAATCGTATGTCGCTACGCTCTGAGCTACAGCGTGCCCTTGAAGCGAATGCCGAGCTAGAAAGACGTTTATTGGCCGTCCGCCCAAATCCGCTGCTGTATCGAACTCAGCCATTACTCAGCACATCATTGCAGGAATCACCACAAGCGGCACCGACGACAGGCACTAGCACTAAGTATGCGCCAGACTTGTGTGGCCAGCGGGTCCTCGATGTGAGCTATGCCAGCCAGACCCAATCGGTGTCGAGACACTCCGGCGCAGATGACAATGATTTCATCGAGGAATCACTTGCAGTGCACGAGGTTCTATCGGGATCTCACGTTACCCATGAAGCGCATCCGCAGGATAATAGGTTGACAGAAGTCACTCCCCGGAGTAGGTTACTAGCCAGGGCCATGGATGGGACTGACACAACCGACTGTGGCTTCCGGATACCGCACAGCGTTGCTCATGCTCAAGCAGGGACGGCTACCGAAAGGCAACATCGTTAGTTCATACTGATCTGATTGTTTAAAGCTACATGTATTTCACAATCCGTTTATGTAACTTCACATATCATACACATCTTGCACACAAACTGTTATTGCCAAGCTGGCCTCGACGATGAACGGCGGGCCTTGGGAGTCTCAGCTCGTCGAGCTTTAGCAACTTGTGCCTGCTCCTTAATGAACTCTGGCAGTGGGTTGATCTTCGGCTTGAAAGTACAGGCTTCTGCCTCGAGTCTCTCACGCTCCAGGCGACGGGCCTCTGCCAGCGCTCTCTTCTCCTCGAGCTTGGCACGCACCATGGCGTGATATTCGTCGAGATTTTCCACTGAGAGTAATGATTGCATTTGGCCACTGCGGCGCAAGTTTTGCTGACTCTTGGAGATGTCAGGCTTAAAGGTTAACTCCCGGGAGTCCTCTTCTTCCTTTTGCTGGCGCATCTCCTGAAGCAGTTGGCGTCGACGCAGCTGATCTCCGTACGCAAGCTCTTCAATGGAGCGAGATGGAAGCTGCTGGGAAAATGGCGAGATTTCTGGATGGAACCGCTCGTGTTCGCGCGACTTGAGCTTCGCTTCTGCTAGCTCTCCTCGCTTGTCTCGGGCATGAATGCTGATCAAGAGCCTCTCCTCAAACGTCGTAGTGTTCAATCCACTGTGGTCAAGGATCATGGCAGACTTTTCAGACAACTTAAAGTTGCGTTTCTCCATTGCCTCACGTTGCTGCTTCTCTTTCAGAGCCTTGACTCGGGCTTCAATCTCAGCGTGGCGCTGCTTGAGTCGTTCAATCACCTCGGCGAAGCTCTCCGTTGGATTCAACGCTTCTGGGTTCGGTACGTCCTGGGTTGAATAGAATACACTTTCACCTCGTCGTCCTGAAGACGAGGCAAAAGCAGGGGAGGATGGAGCAAAAATGGACTGGCGGCGTTGGCGATCCAGGGGCAGGGTAGCACTTTGAGGTCGGGGTACACTCGAGCTACGTCGTTCTCGTGAGACGCTCGCAGAACGCTGGGTCGACCCTGCGCCAGGCTGCACAAGAGTAGTACGAACGGGAGTGTAAGGCCGCGGGCTAGGCTCAAGTGGGAGTCCAGCCCTGCCGTGGCTTCGGCTTCGACTGAGGCTGCTGGACCGACGCGATTTAGACTCGCTTGCTTCGTCACGCTCATGCTGAGCACGTCTGCTTAATCGTGCATGGTCAGGGTTCTTGAATGACATGAGGTTTAATTCGATCGCATCCTGAGCTGCATTCGCGTATGCAGTAAAAGCGTTGGTAGGAGTGCTTGCAAGGCGTTCGAACACCGGCTTGCTTACATATTCCGTCGCAGCTGTCATGTCTCTTTTCACTCCAACGACTTCCGGCTGGAACTTGGCTCGAACGTCAGGAGGGTGCAGCTCTGCTGGCGACACCGTAGTGCCAAGGCGGCTATCTTCTTCTCTGCGACGCTTTTCGTACTCCTTGCGGCGCCTTTCGATTTCCTGGGCAGCCTTCTCAGAAATCTCGGCAATATCGCGTTGCGTTCGCTCGAGGAAAGACGGACGGCCGCTGGCCAACTTAGCCGACTCAGGGTTGATGGCTGGCTTGAAAGTGCACTCCTTGTTGCGTTCACTATCAACAGTGAGGGCTAAGATTTCAGTCTTCTTCGCCCTGCGGGCAGCGAAAAGTCGTTGCCGAGCCTCAGCAGACTCCGATAAGAGTTTGGCAGTCGTGACGCTCACAGCAGGCTTAAATGTGTACATCTCTGCATGTTTCTTCTCAAGTTCGGCCAACATCTCGCTTTGCCGTTTAGCACGTTCCTCTTTCCATCGTCTCTCACGTTCAAAGAAATCACCTTCCGATAGTCGTTTGGGACTATCGGGGCTTTCAGTTCGAGATCGAGAAGCTGAGCGAGTCCTCGTTCCGATAAATCCAGTCGAGGCAGGATAGCTGAAGCCGACATATCCAGCAGCTGCAGCACGCGCAGCAGCCTGAATGGTTTCTTGATCAGCGGCAAGAGACGCGCGTCGCGAGTTCCATGGAATAACATCAGGCTTCTCAACTTTCTTGGCAGTGTGGCCCAAGCGCGCAACGGTATCCATCGCAAAGTGGGCGTCGAGAGGGGTGAGCGAGGCACGACGCGCACTTGCTGAAGGGGTTCTCGAAGCGCTTCGACCAGCCGGGCCCGTCGATGCTGCGATGGCAGCGAATGCATTTCGTAACGTGTCCTCTTGGGATCCACCATTGGCTTCGTCAATCTCAATGCCATGGATCGACTCACGCCGTGGACGTTGTAAGACGAACTGGTTAAGCTTATCACCAGCTTCGGGAGCTTCTTCATCTTCCTCGTGAGGGATCCACGAACCGGATGGGCGCTCAACTCGATGGGGGCTAAATTGGGGATTCTCCTCATAAGCTTCGGAATCTGCGAATTGACCTGCATTGCTGGAATTGACGCGCTCGAATGTTGGGTTACCCTCCTTCGCGGCTGTTGCCTTTTCATATTCTGCTAAGGCGTCCTCTAGAGCTGCGTCATCATCTCCAATATCGATACCTTGAGATGCAAGTCGAGTCAATGCGGCCAATGTCCCCGGATTGGTGCTTTCACTAGCCTTGCTGGGTGCCTCATTGGATGCTCCCGCAGGTCCCCCTTCCCCCTGTGTAAAGCTCCCGGGTGCACCTGAGGCTGCACCCGTGGATCGTCCAGACTCATCTGCTGCGGCCAAGTCGTCGGTTTCAAGAGATCGGGCATCATTCTCCGCCTGTAATAACATTTCCTTAATCGCCGCTCGACCACGCTTACCAGCGGTGCCGGTGGCCCCTCTGGTGCCAGCGCTTGCACCGGTACTGGCACTAGCAATACCCGTGTTAGCGCTCGCACCAGAGTCTGTAACAGTACCAGAGCCGACCGGATTGTCAGGACTAGTGCCACTGGTGTTGCTAGGAGTATTACTACCACCGGTGGTGCTGATTTTGGCTTTGACGATCTCAGCCGCATCCTCTACCATCGTTGAGCCCTGCACACCACCGAATGGGATGTCCTCAGGCTGATAGCCTGGCGGTGGGTGCCAGGAGCTCTCGTGAGTGAGGATATGAAAGTAGTAGGTGCGATTCTTCTTATCAATCGCGCGTCGCCACAGCATTTCTTCCTTCGAAGTCATGGTGGGGAGCACTCAGGAGAGGTCGGATTTTCAAGACCTAGCCTAGGTTCTTGGGTCTAGTTCCCTGCGCGATCGGGTTGTAAGATGGCCTCAGACGAGCTACAGTGTCGGTTTGCCTACAACAAAGTGTGCGTAGTGACCCACAAGCGTAGGCAGAAGAGATCAGAGAAATTAGAAATGCCGGCAGGGGTGAAATATTAGGATATGCACGACTGGGACAAGGTTTCCCGAGGGCCTTTTCGGTTATTTGACAAGTATTCCGGAGTGCCTGTGCGAGTGACCCTTTCTCATCCCACATTCTCACCTCCATGATGGCTGAGTCACCGAAAAATTAATCAGTACCAGGGTTTTTTCCAATGAGCGTTTCGCTTTGTTAGCAGAGAAAATTTGAAACTGAGCCGGCGTGACCATGGTCACATGGGATTTCCTAGATGAAATGAGAGGGTCTGGAGCTCGACCGGCACTGTGCTTGAGTGAGCCTGCAGAACATTGCACCAGTCAAGCGGGTCATTCACTATACACTGAGGTATCATCCCATGGCACAAGCTGGACGCTACGAATCGAACGCTTCTTCGATGCCTTACTTGGCGCTGAATGCATTTCGACAGAGCTGAATCCAGGTCGGATCAATCTGAATGGGCAGAGTCTGTTGACTAATGCGTCTTGAGGACGCAACACCACCAACGGCACATGATAAGAGGTCGACGTCAGATATACGTTATTCAGCATTCACGAGCTCCCACTTCCGGTAGGTAACTTTGGATGTATGATGTATGTGTTTGATGAGCAAAAAGTTAGAAAGACATCTTTGTATTGTGGTTAGTATCATCTGAGATCTCTTGCTTCCTATTCATCGTTGTCACCGAAATCTTTTGGGGTGCCTTGTTCCACAGGTTCCTGATTGTACTGGTAACTCTGTGTCCGCAGTTCCTCTTCGGCAGCCTGTTCTTCCTGTCTGTAGTCGTGGTAGATTCCTTCCGGAGGCAACGCACTATCAAGGTTGTCGAGCGAACTCAAGTCAAGTACACCTTGCAGCGCGGCTACCGCATCAGAGATAGCTTTTGCAGCCTCGCTGAGCTTCACATCTGGTGGGATATAGTCTGACTGGGCTGGGGCTGAGGACTGTTCTAAGCTTGATGTTTCTTCCACTCGAACCTTCTTTTCTGTTGTAGGCTCACTCGAGACTGCGGCAGCAGTGTAGGGCTCACTGCGACGATGCCCGATTTCAGGTGCGGCATATGCATTAGAATATGACTGTTGGGCTGAGTATGTCTGGGTCTGAGAGGGAGGCTGAGCGGTCTGGTACGACGCGGGAGATGCCTGAGGATACTGTGGCTGAGAAAACTGAGCGTGAGAGGGCGGCTGTGGTTCGACAGCTTGCTGATATTGCGGTTGAGGGTGAGGTGGAGGTGGTGCAGCAAAGGCCGCACTCCGTTCTCGTTCCATGGCTAGGATCCTTGGCAGTGTCCTTTCGGGAGCAAGCAGTGACGGCTCACTCTGGCTGAGAGCTTGCAGAATAGGTTTAAGTGTACTGATAACCGAGGTAGGTTGAGAGGTATCAACTAACCGCCGGGTGTGCGCGAGCTGTTCTCGATATAGTCGGATGCAATCCATCAATTTTTGAATTGCCTGTGCTAATTCACTGTCGCCTGGCTGCGGTGACGTAAAAGAGCTTGCTGCGATGCTGCTGGCTGCCATTGGATGTGCAGTAGATACAGTCACTGGGACTGGTGCAGCAGCATTCGGATGGGCCTGGGGCTGGGGCTGGGGCACCCCAGCCTGAGCAGGAGCAGCGACGGATCCGCTCCCATTCACCAGAGTCATAAAGCTGGGGCCATATGACGCATCAGGGGCAGGCAGACCAGCTACACCCGGGGCAAACTGAAGAGCATCCAGATATAAAGCCGCATATTCGCGATCGTATATTTGGCGGTTCAACCAAATCGAAACGAGTCGAACAAGCGTGAAATGAGGCTTTGATCCAATTCTCATTCGTGTCATCATGTGCTTGAAAGCTGGGGCGAAGCACTTGCCGAAGGCCCGAATGTACTCCCTGCCAATTGGGTCATCCTTGAGTGAGCGACACTTCTGCACGATGTCGTTTGCAGCATAGAAATATATAATCGCCTTATCCTCTGACGGTTCGACAAAGACTTTCTGGAGCCATTCATTCTAGATTGGAGGGATGCATATGCAAGCTGGCAATAATAAATATATATATATATTGATACGCACTATCAAGATTCAAGCTGCGTACGTCATTCCAAGCTACGGGCTTGAACCTGGTTCCCACACCACCCATATCCCCTACTACTCGCGGTTTTCAATCGGGTACGTACGGCCATCTCGTCGGTATTCTGGTGGAACAGTACCCATTCAGTCAGTGAACGGATATCGTCCAACCGTCCGGAGAGCTTTTCGAGCTTCAGCGCAAATCGGCTCATCTCGGATCTCGCCAAACCGAATGCACTGCAAATGTGGTATTTTGCAGAATCGATGGACGATTGGCTGACATCTCGTTTGAAAGGACGAACATGAGCCCGAAGTAGGCTGTGTAATAGATCGTATCATGACATCGTTACATATGCGACTGCGGTGGATATTACTGCCATATACATCTCCAATATGTGCAAGCGTTGCTTGTTCCAGTCTACAACTCTGCCAGGGTTGTACGTTTGACATCATGCGAGCCGTGGCTGAGGAAACAACTGTGTATTCAATATCGGAGGGCCAAATTATGCTGTGGATCTGCGTGGAAATACTCCCAACCTTTAGCCTGCCTTCCGTTGGAGCTTATCGACGACAACCCAGAATCAAAATATTTCAGACTGGGGTAGAGAGTGTATAACTCATTATGACCGTGCACTTTCCCATTGCAAACAAGACATTTCGATTCTCCAGTGCTTTACAATACTATAGATATGTATTAATTTCCTGTATACAGGAGGGAATCAGGCAAAATAAAATCCCCGAGCAGTCTTTTTCCCCAAACATAAGAACATGCACAGCGGATCTAGGATGATATTTCAACTAGGCGCTCCAGACAACACAACAACTCCACTGCCAAGATGTAACTGTAGCCAAGCATACATATGCATTACAAAGTATAGCCTTTTCCATTCGGAGACTACCTTTCCTCGGAGCTTCCTGCCTCGGATCAATAATCGACGCTGATGTCAGCGCATTTCAAACTGATTGAATTTTGATGCACTCCCGCCCATCATTTTCCCCGAATAGCTGGACAAGAAATTTCCGGACGACCCAAACACACGGTTAGAAGATCCACTGTGAGCTCTTCCAACTTTGATAGGGCGGGCGTCCAATTCCATTTAGCAAATTTCGAGCCAAGTGCGAAGAAAATCGTGGAAACTCGAGAAACTCATCGAGCTAAGCAAGCGATGAGCACAGCATAGGACGCGTCACGTTTTTGGCGTATCTGTGTTGGTTCAAGTAAAGGATGACCGAGCATACCTGGCCAGTATGCTCTATCCTCTGCTGAATCACATGGATGCGTTGAATCCTTATTTGCGTGTATTATCTGAAAAGCTCTCTGGTACACCTGTCTTATTTTACTCCCATATCCCCCCTCTCCTTCTTCAGTAGTATATAGTGCAAACAATGTACCGCATTGCTTCTCTTCTGTTTTTCCTTGCAGCTCTCTTGGCTGTTGCCACCGCACAGTACGGTGGTGGTTTCGGCGGTGGCTTCGGTAAGGGTGGTGGCTTCCAGCAGGTAGGTGGCTTCGGTGGCTTCGGTGGCAGCCCCTACATGGGTGGCTTCGGTTTCGGTGGTGGCCCCTACGGCGGTGGCTTTGGCTTCGGCGGCGGCTATGGTGGTGGTCAGCAGTTCACCCAGCAGGTAGCACAGTTCCCTCAGTTCCCTGTTCAGGACCAGTTCATTCCTCAGCAGGGCATTCCTCAGGTGATCCCCCAGACCGTTCCTCAGATCCAGGACGGCACTGTCCCTCCCATCTAAGCGCGATGCATTAACATAGCTTGTTTTCAGCATACCAAGTCGAGCCGCGCCAACTCTAGATTGTAGATTACAATTCGAATCCCCAAGCTGCGAACTGTTCGTGATGAGAGTTTTCAGACTTTGCGACAAACTGGGGAGAGTCTCAGCGGATATTGTAGAGCCCGTTTTGATTGGGCCAGCTTGTGACCATCATGTTTGTCCCTAGACGATGACGAACCGCAAAACCAGAACAGAAACCCCCCTTAGTTTTCCCCCCCTTAAATTGGCTCAGATTTGCAGCTTGCCACCGTTTTCCCAAACTCTCGGTGTACTCTTGGCGCTCATTCGAGATTCAAATACACTCCTGGGTTTGAAATTGATTGGATTTGGGGCAACTAAGCAATGCGATGTGGAGTGAAGGCACAATGAATTACAAGGTCTATGCCATGGTCGCTTTGAGGTCTCCAGTGTATTGTATCTAATATATCAGTTCGGTCAAACGAAACATTTTGTCCATCGACACGTCAGAAACCTCTGCGCTGGCGCATTCGTCTTCGCTGCTCTGCACGTTGCTTAGCTGCCAAATCCTCATCGGTACTGGTCCGGTCCTCATACGGTTCCTGCATTGCGTCTGCAGTTGTCTGGAGAATAGAGTGCTTTGGTGCAGAGGAGCCCGGCTTAGTTGAGTTAAGGGAATTGCCAGAGTCGTGAGATGCAACAGCAGGTGAAGATTCTGCTGTAGCGGACTCCCGCTTGGGATCTGCGCGATCGGCGGGCTCCTGCTGCTTAGCACCTTTACGACGGTTCGCCTCATCGATGATAGCAAACTTTTCCAATTTCTTCAGCAACTCTAATCGCTGTTTGCGCTTCTCCTCTAGAAGCTCGCGTTGTCGCTGTTTCTTGCGAAGTGAGCGAAGCATGTCATCGGGAAGGCGCTCAACTGTGATCTGGCGTGCAGCGTGCAGAACAGACCACATAGGTTGTTCTTCTTGCCATGCTGCGACTTCGCGACGAGACACGATGCTAATGCGTGTCGGTGATGATCCTTCTGCATCCTTGGGCCCCGGGGCGGTCGCATTGCTTGCGTCGAGTTCATCGAATTTCGCACCATAATCTCCGTCAATATCTTCAAGGTCGGAAGATTCTGCTCCTTCGGTAATGTCGTCTGCCTCACTCATGCTGAGCGATCTTCGAATCTGTCGGAGTCGTCTGCGTTCCTCTTCCATCGCCTGATCAATTTCAGCGTCGGTAATGGAGTCAAGGTCCAGGTCCACTTCGAGCGTCTCACCTTCTGTCAGCTTACCAGCACTGCGCAGTTCGCGTTCAAGGGCCATCTTTTCGTCGGAACGCTTCAACGCAGCACTAGCCTTTGAGCGAGATCGGCACTCAATGACAGTGTCAGGGTGCTTTGCCAGAACAAGCCTACCGCGAACGAGCTTGGTCGGCTGAATGCGCTTGCCAATTAACTTCTGGATTTCAAGTAAGACGTTCTGGTCAGCCTTGGACATATGAGGCATGTTCTTGATGGGTTGCTGGACGTTAGGTCCATCCTCGTTTGATGCACGATCCGATTTCTTGTGGATATCTGGAATTAGCGTCAGAACAAGCGAGCCTTGGCGTCCGCTCATGCGGTCAACTCTACCAGCACGGTGGATGTACCAAGATGCTTCTGTGGGTACTCCTAGGTTGACGACGAGGCCTGCACCTTGCACATCGATACCGCGTGCAACCATGTTCGAAGCAAGCAACACATCGAGTTTGCCAATTGCAAGGAGCTTCAAACACAAGTGCCTTGCAGACTTGTCTGAGTCACGAAGCATCGTCCCAACACGGAAGCCTTTGCACTCAAGTGCTCGGGCCAGCTCTTCGAAATGCACCGTATTGTTGGCAAACACCAACATTCCTCCCTTGGGCTTGGTTGCGGCATGGACTCGGGCGAGAACGTTCGCATAGAGTTTCATGAGGCGTGCTAGGTCATCTTCCCTAACAGCAAGGCGAGTTTGATTTCGGGTGCTATCACGTTGAGCATCATCCGTATCCTCATAATCTTCCTCATCCTCGGGATCGGTCTCAAGTAGGCCTTGCTTGCGTAACTTGAGACGCTCTAGACGAGCGCGGCGACGTTCTTCCAACGCATGCAAACGACTGGCTAGTGCCTGGCGTTCCTCATAGCGGGACTTCGCGTTGGACTGGTTTCGGTTGAATGACTTTACTCTGATGGGATAGAATTCGTCCGGTGGGTTGCGAGGCGCATGCCTGTACTGTGCCAAATGGAGTTCTTCAGGAACTGGGAAGAACATGCGATAGTGCTCAACCGATTTTGGAAGCACTCGACGAGTCTGGAGTGATAGAATACGATCGTCCGCGTCTCGAACTGCTCGGGCCATCTCCACTGGATTCCTGGGGAAGACAAAACTTGGGCTCGAGTAAACCATTGGATCGTTGCTCTGTCGTGCCTGGTCATAGATCTCATCCGCTCTCGATGAATCCTTTGGAACACGCAAAATGGGGACGATGCAGGACTTGTAGTTGTGCTCGAGTGCGTTGAGCGAGGCTTTCGCTTCGGATGCAGTAATGGCATGTGGATCTAAGAAAAAGGTCGAAGCGCAACGAAGTAATGCAGGTGTAACGGTTGCGGTGACAAAGACACTGCGAACGGGGCTTCGCTCATATGGAAAGTGTGCCTTTGGTGAAGGCAGTGTCATTAGGCCTCGCCCAATCTGATCTTCGCGGACGAGTCGAATATGGGCCAAGGCCGCGACCAACGGTCCAATTGATGGTGGATGCATGCACAAGTCGGCCTCATCGACCGCGACAAACCGGAGCATATCGAAGTTGATAGAGCTAGGGGTCTTGCGTCTTGCGGAAGCCATTGCAAACTCATGCTCAAACAGGAGGGGGTCGAAGTCACCGCGCCACCACCTCGGGTCGTCCAGAAGCGCACCATCTTCCGAAACCTCGTCCTGCTCACCAACAGTGTCACTTACCACTTCATAGTCACTGTCATCTTCTACTTCAACAGGTAATCCACTTGTACCCTTCTCCTGCTTCATGGCGGCGAGCTCTTCAGCCTTGAGTTGTTTCTTGGACTTGGAGGCCGCTGCTGCAAGAAGCTTTTCAACGATTTTACCTTCTTGATCACGCATCTTGGCATCCTCTGTCCATTCATCTTCCACAATATCAGTAGAAAGTCTCGAACTGTTCGAGTGAGGCTGTTCAATAGAATATTTAATACGAATGACACGTTCCGCTTGGTTATCAGAAGAGTGTGATCCCTCACCCTCTGCATCCTGAACCACGCGAAGATCCTCACGCATCAATGGTGTCTCGCGCTTGAGGTTCGGCCAACCTCCGTTATCTTTGGACTGAGAGCCGGGGTCTTCAGGATCCTGCTCGTGAGGGAGAAGAACGCCTCTCAAGGACACAGTCTGCGCACTCTTCAGTGCATGCTGCTCGTTTCTAAACCGTTTCAACAGCTTCTCGCGACGTGCCTGGCGCAAGGTCGCGTCGCGTTCTGTTTGTGTTCGGGCATTTTCGTACGCATCTGCGAGTTTGCCCTTGAGCTCCACATAGTCATCGGTAGGATACCGGCTAGGGTCTGCGTCATCGTCCTCAGCGATATCCTCATCGCCCTCTTCGTACTCTTCATCGAGGAACGCACGTTCTCGCTGCTCGGCAACACGTTCTGCGATGGTCCGCTGCGCTTTGCCTTCTGAATCGTAGATGTCAGCT
>Ga0182741_1002578_pt1 | contig 20787 bp, 22 predicted proteins | sample eDN5th37CBELigOP_FD_128874 | JGI IMG/M metagenome (GOLD analysis project Ga0182741, IMG submission 128874) | Enriched Organic Plus compost microbial communities from Emeryville, California, USA - eDNA 5th pass 37_C BE-Lig OP (version 2) (version 2) ... | reverse complement strand
GTTGCACTTGGTCGAGCGGTGCGCCGAGCGACGGTGGGAGCGCCCCGTCGGCGAGGGGTACGGAGTACGACTCGCCGGTAGCGAGGCGGACATCGGCGCGCTCGTGGTGGTCGTAGCGGAACCACGTGACCACCCGGGTGCATTCGCCCGCATCAACTGCGGCGATCTTCTGGCCGAGCAGCGCGTTGACGAGCGTCGACTTCCCGGCACTCACGCTGCCGGCCACGGTGACGCGGAGCGGTTCGTCCAACTTGGCTCGGATCGCCAGCACGGCGTCGCGGCCCGGACCGGGAACCAGGTCGGCAAGGGCGTCATCGCAGAGCGCTCGGGTCCGCTCGACTGGTGATTCGGGCGCGGTCACGGGCTGGGCTTCCTCCCTCCTCGCCACTCGTCGAGGACTCGACGGGTACGAGCCGAGTGATTGTAGGAAGCCGAAGAAATTTGGCGCGGGGCGGGAACTTCTCAACGACCCGCCGCATCGATCAGAGCAGTTCGCTCACGATGCACAGGAGAAAACGCAATGGCCACCATCGACGCTTCCAACCTGCCCCGCCCGGTCGCTGGTTCAGCCGACCCCCTCACGCCGCCGCCCGCGCCCGCACCCGCGGCCACCCAGGGCATCGCCCCGCCGCCCCTGCGCCCGCCAGCTCCGGCGACCCCATCGGCCTCCCCGGTCGGATCGTCCGGCGGAAAGGGCCCGGCCCCGAAGCTCGTCATGGGCATCGTGGCGATGCTGGGCGTCGTGGGTGCCCTGGTCATCGGCGGCCTGGTCCTCGCCGGCGGTGCACTCGGCGGAGGAGCGTCCGACGCGGCAGTGGTGAAGGCCGTCGAAGCCGACCTCGGGACTCCGATCGGGAATGGCGGAAAGTGCCTCGAACGTCGACTCGTCGATGAGGGTCTCGACGCCGAATCGGTACGCAGCAGCCGCAATGCCGCAGTGGTGGCGAACGCCATCGTCGACTGCGTCGACCTCGGAGAGTTCGCCCGGGTGGCGGGTGAGAACGCGCAGAGCAACGGCGGATGGGACGCCGGCTGCGTCGAAGCATCGTTCAAGGACGCGAGCGACCGGACCTGGGCCGACTACCTCGAGGCACTCTTCGTCGGCGACGGCAACACGGCGGCGTCGATCGAGTACGACGTGTTCGGCCACTGCTGAGTCGAACCGCACATTCATTCGGAGTCGGTCACTCGTTCCGCCGAGGGTGACCGGCTCCGAATGTGCGCGTCAGGCGTCGTGGCCGGGCTCGAAGTCCTTGACCTGTTGGAACCCGAGCTGCGGCTCGGACGCACGTTCGGCTCGTCCCTCTCCGAGGACGGCCAGCACGTGCAACGTGTGATCACCGGTTCCTTCGCGTTCGACGATCGCTCCGGCGAAGTAGTCGACTCCGTCGAGCACGGGCACACCGCCCGGTCCCTCCGACCACTTGCATTGCGCGAACTTGTCGATGTCGTCGCTGCTGTGTTCGCCGAACAGGTGCGCCAGGTCGATGTCGCGTTCGCGCAGGATGTGTACGGCCAAGACGTCTGCATTGGCGGCGATGCGGTGCGTGTGGTTCTGCTTCGACAACCAGATGCCCCACCGCGATGGATCGATGCTGCACTGCGAACCGAATCCCGCGAGACATCCGGCTCGCACGCCGTTGGCGGCGGTGGTGACGATCACCATCGGGTAGTCGAGGGTGGCGGTGAGTTGCTCGAACACGGGGACTGCAGTCATGGGTGGCCACATACCCGAGAAGCGTTCGAAGGCAAACCCACGATCAGACGGTCACCGCGTGGAGGCGACCGGACTCGATGGCGGCCAGAAAGGGGGTAGTCAGCCTCGTTCTGGGCGGCGTAGTCGACGGCGAATTCGGCCATGGCATCGTCAAGGGTGTGGCTCTTGCCCACGTACCCGGCGATCAGTGACGCGTCGCCGCCCTTCGCGTGGCCACGGCCCAGACTCGTCGCGCAGAGGCGTACGTACAGCGTGAAATTGGCCGGACCCAAGTGCTCGGGCGGGATCGAGCCCTTCATGTCGCGCAGCTGACGCCAGTAGTAGTGGACGCCCGACGACTCGACCACCGACCACCCGAGCAATACGTCGCTGTTCGCCTGCATCAAGCGTTGGCCCTGCACGACGCGTTGGCCTTGCGATTCGAACTCGACCGGAGCGGTGTATGGCGCGAGGACCGACGGTTGCGCTTCTTTGATCTGGAGGAACAGTGGGTCGTCGTCGGCGCCGCCCTCGAAGAGTGCGATCCAACAGCGCGTTCCAATGCTGCCGACGCCCACCACCTTGCGCGCGAAGTCCACGAGAGTGAAGCGATCGAGGAGCGACTGGATATCGGGTCGGAGGCTCTCGCGGTACTTGTGGAGCTGATGGTCGAGGACCTCGCCGGCAATCGCGGGATCCACCCGGATGACGAGCGGCGGAGAGTCGATGATGCGGCGTCGGCCGTTCACGAGCTCGGTCATCTTGGAGAACGCGCGGATCGTGTCGTTGCGACGCGTCTTGGCGAGCTGTGCCTCGAGCAGCGCGGCTGATTCGTTGTCGATCTCGGTGCGAAGGGCCTCGAGGTTCGCGTCGACACCGAACTGCGAGTACCAGACCTCGAGCGTGCGCAGTTCCGACATCGTCTGGATGGTCTCCCGATACTGCGCGACGGTGGCGCGCACGGCGTCGAGGGTCTCCGCGCGCCGCATGCCGTGGCTTCTCCCGACGACGGCGACACTCGCGACCAGTCGTTTCAGATCCCACTCCCAGGGCGCGGGGTGGGTCTCGTCGAAGTCGTTGATGTCGAACACGAGTTGGCGTTCCGGACTGGCGAACATGCCGAAATTCGACAGGTGCGCGTCGCCGCACGCTTGCACGACGATTCCGGACGAAGGTGTTGTCGCGATGTCGGCCGCCATGATTGCCGCGGCACCGCGGTAGAACGCGTTCGGGCTGACGGCCATGCGACCGTGACGAATCGGGATCAGGTCGGGAACCCGTGACCTCGCTTGGGTCTCGAGAATCGTGAGCGGATCGACGCGATCAGCCGGGGCGCTCCATCCGGCGTGTGCAGATCGCGGTGTCTCGCGCCGCAGCTCGCGTCCGATTCCCCGACGTTCATCGCGGCTCAGCCCCATGGGCGGATCGTACTGATGCGATCGCAGCGTCGAAGCGGCGGCGGGTGGAAGAACTCAGCCGACGAGGTGCGAGATGTCGACCCCGCTCTGGAAGATGACCCAGAGCAGCACCACACCTCCGAATGTCGCATAGCCCCAACGCCACTTGTGGTCTGCGCCGAAGAAGCGGCGCGTCGCCACCACGATCGCAATTGCCGACGCGAAGCCCAAGAGCAAGCTCACGACTGGGCCGATGCGACTCGAGAGGTTGAGCAGCGGCAGCACGAACGGAATCGCGATGTAGGTGATGAGGCAGCGGGTCGCGGAGATGGCGATCGACTGACTGAACGCGTTATTCGCGGCGAAGATCGACGTGGGCGGACCGTCGACCGACAGTCCCAGCAGGCGCCGCATGAACCGGTCGGCTGGGGAGCGCTCCACGATCGGAGCGACCGCGATCGGCTCCTCTCCGGAGGCCGGGCCTGTGGCCTCGGAGGCCGATTCGACGCGTTCCATCGGGGCCACGATACGCGGCCCAGGGGCGGTCCCGTCGAACTGTGTTCTCGGGCTACTCGAGGGTGGCGTCGAGCGTGATCGCGGTACCGGCGAGGGCTTTGCTCACGGGGCAATTGTCCTTGGCTCCTTCCGCGGCGTCGAGGAAGTCGGCGAGCTCCATGCCCGGAATGGTGGCCCGCACGGAGAGATGACTCCCGGTGATGCCTTCTCCCGGTTGAAAGGTGACCTCGGCGGTGGTGTCGAGCGCGGTCGGTGCGTGACCTGCTTTCGTCAGCGCCGACGAGAGTGCCATCGAGAAGCACGAGGAGTGCGCGGCCGCGATGAGCTCCTCGGGGCTCGTGCGCCCCTCCGGGTCTTCGGCCCGCGATGCCCATGTCACATCGAAGGACCCCAACGAAGAGGACTCCAGGGTGACGCGGCCGGAACCGTGGAGCAGATCGCCTTCCCAATGGGTGGTCGCGTGTCGTGTGGTTGCCATGGATCCTCCATTGGTGCGGTGCGATGGAGCGCTAGAGCATGAACGAGAAGAGGGGAGAGCCGGGTGGGACGCGTTCGATCTCGATCGGGCTCGCGTCCATGCGGGCCAACAAGCCGGGGAGACCTTCGGGCGACTCGAGTTCGATCCCCACGAGTGCGGGACCGGTCTCTCGGTTGTTCTTCTTCACGTACTCGAAGAGCACGATGTCTTCGCTGTCGGACAACACCTCGTCGAGGAACCGACGCAAGGCTCCCGGTTCCTGCGGGAACGAGACCAGGAAGTAGTGGCGCAGCCCTTCATGAAGGAGCGAACGTTCGACCACGTCGGCGTAACGACTCACGTCGTTGTTGCCGCCGGACACGATCGCCACGATCGGGCCTCGAGCCTGCACCACACCCGTGAAGACCGCGGTGGACGCCAACGCGCCCGCGGGCTCGGCGATGATGCCTTCGGTTTGGTACAGCTCGAGCATCTCCGTGCAGACCGCGCCTTCAGGGACCGCGCACACTTCGTCGACGAGGTCGCGAACGATTGGGAACGGCGTCGCGCCAACCAGCCCCACTGCGGCGCCATCCACGAACGTGTCGATCGAGTCGAGCTTCACCGGTCGGCCCGCATCGAGTGCCGCGCGCATGCTCGCGGCGCCCGCGGGCTCGACTCCGACGATACGGACCTCGGGAAGGTTGGCGCGTACCCAGAGCGCGATGCCTGCGATGAGGCCACCGCCACCCACGGGAGCGACGATCGTGTCGATCGGGCCGTCGAGTTGGGTGGCGAGCTCGAGGGCGATCGTTCCTTGGCCGGCGATCGTGCGCGGATCGTCGAACGGATGCACGTACACCGCGCCGCGCTGTTCGCTGTCGGCAATGGCGGCGGCGCTGGCGGCGTCGTACGAACTGCCGGCGATCATGAGCTCCACCCACGGGCCACCGATCTCGGCGATGCGTACGCGCTTTTGACGCGGTGTGTTCGATGGCACGTACACACGACCATGGATCTCGAGTGCCCGGCACGCGAACGCGAGCCCTTGGCCGTGGTTTCCCGCGCTCGCGCAGACGACGCCACGCGCCCGCTCGCCGCGGTCCAGTGAGGCCATGAAGTTGTACGCGCCGCGCACCTTGTAGGACCGACAGACTTGGAGGTCTTCGCGCTTGAGGAAGACGGGAGCGTCGGCGCGATCCGACAGGCGCGGGCTGCCATCGAGTGGAGTCTCACGCACGACGTCGCGCAGACGAACGGCCGCCCGCTCGATCGCCGCCGCCGTCAGGTCGTGGGTCGCGGCCGCCGTGTGGTCGTTCACAGGTGGGATCGTATGGGGGCCGACGTGGCGCGGGAGTCAGCCCGTGATCGTGGCGACCTCTTCGGGCGTGAGGGCGATCGTGGCGGCGGCCACGTTCGACTCGAGGTGCGCGATCGAGCCCGTGCCCGGAATCGCGAGGATCGCGGGGGAGCGGGCCAGCAACCAGGCCAAGGCGATCTGATGTGGTGTCGCCTCGTGGTGCTTCGCGGCGTCGAGGATCGCGGCGTTGTCGTCGAGGTTCTGGATCGGTGCCCAGGGGAGGAACGCCACGCGTTCTTGCTCGCAGAGGTCGACGAGGCTGTCGCTCTCCCGGTCGCCGGGATTGAAGCGGTTCTGGATCGACACGATCGGGGTGACGGATTGCGCGGTGCGCACCTGCGCCTCGTTCACGTTCGAGATTCCGATGTGGCGAATCTTGCCCTCGGCTTTCAGCTCGGCGAGCGCGCCCACCGACTCTTCGTACGGCACGTTCGGGTCGGGCCAGTGCAGTTGGTAGAGCGGAATCGCGTCGAGTCTGAGACGCTGGAGGCTGTCCTCACAGTCCTGGCGCAGCCGCTCGGGTCGGGCGTCGATGTGCCAGCCGTCGGGGCCGCTGCGATCGAGCCCACCCTTCGTGGCGATCACCAACGATTCGGGATAGGGGTACAGCGCTTCCGCGATGAGCTGTTCGCTCACCCGGGGACCGTAGGACCACGCCGTGTCGATGAAGTCGACGCCGAGTTCCACCGCGCGGCGTAGTACCTGCTTCGCGACGTCGCGGTCGGGCGGGTCTCCCCAGATCCCCTCGCCGGTGATGCGCATCGCGCCATAGCCCAGGCGGTGCACCGTGAGGTCGCCACCGAGATCAATCGTGTCGGAATGGTGAGCCGGAGTCAGAGACATGAATTCCTCTGCAGTCGAGGCGACGCGGGCGCACGAACAGATCGGGACCGTGCGAAGCGATTCTTGCGCACAACCGATGGGTACCCTCAGAGCATGGCCGAACCAGGTGGCAGTGGACCGATCGGGCCGTACCCGCCCGGTGTCGAGCAGGACGAGCAGAAGGTCGAGTACGACAAGCTGCGACGGCGAGTGCTGTGGACACTTCCGTATGGGCTCTACGTCTTGGGTTCAACCGATGGCGGCGCACGTCGCAACGGCATGACCATCAACTGGGTGACGCAGGTCAGCTTCGATCCCAAGTTGATGGGTGTGGGCGTGGAACGCACCGCGTTCACCCACGAACTCATCGAAGCGGGAAACTGTTTCAGCCTCTCGCTCATCAACCGCGAAGACCGCGCGATCGTGCGCAAGTTCACCAAGCCGGTGGAGGTCGATCTCGAGGCCAAGACGTTGAACGGATTTCCGTACGTGGAGCGGGTTACCGGCGCACCGATCCTCGAGCAGGCCGTTGCGTTCCTCGACTGTCGTGTCGTTGACCGTCTCGTCACCGGCGGGCACACGTTCTTCGTGGGGGAGGTGGTCGACGCGGCCTTCCACGAACCCGAAGACACCCCCGTGCTGCGGATGGAGGACACCCGCATGAATTATGGCGGGTGAGGGTGGGCACGACGCGTCCCGTTCTCATGCCTCGGCGGCGCGTCCCGTCGCGCAGGCAGCGGACGACGAGTGAAACGGTGTCCGGAGTGACGTGGAGCAGACCATGACGATCGCGACGACCAATCCGGCGACGGGCGAGGTGGAGGCGGAGTACGAGCCCCACACCGACGCGGAGGTCGAACTCCGCCTCGCGGCGGCGGTGGATGCGTTCGCCGAGCTCCGCCGGTGGCCGTTCTCGCGGCGGGCAGAGGCGATGCGCCGCGCCGCCGATCTCCTCGATGCCGACGTCGACGTTCTCGCCACCACGATGACGCGCGAGATGGGCAAGACGTTCACGTCGGCCCAAGCAGAGGTGCGCAAGTGCGCGACGTGCTGTCGTTACTACGCCGACCACGCGGAAGGCCTGCTCCGCATCGAAACTGCCGACGCCGAGGCGGCGGGAGCGAGCGCGGCGTATGTGCGGTACGAACCGCTCGGGCCGGTGCTGGCGGTGATGCCGTGGAACTTTCCCATGTGGCAGGTGATTCGCTTCGCGGCCCCTGCACTCATGGCGGGCAACGTGGGAGTGCTCAAGCACGCGTCCAACGTGCCTCAGACCGCCGAGTATCTCGACACACTGTTCGCGCGTGCCGGGTTCCCGGTCGGCGCGTTCAGTGCATTGCGGATCGGCGCCGACCGCGTCGAGACCGTGCTGCGTGACCCGCGGGTTCGGGCGGCGACGCTCACCGGAAGTGAACCGGCGGGCCGATCGATCGCGGCGATCGCAGGCGACGAAGTGAAACCCACGGTGCTCGAACTCGGCGGGAGCGATCCGTTCATCGTGATGCCGTCGGCCGATCTCGATCGCGCCGTCCGCACTGCCATCACGGCCCGTGTGCAGAACAACGGTCAGAGCTGTATCGCGGCCAAGCGCTTCCTCGTGCACGAGGCGATCGCCGATGAGTTCGAGCGGCGCTTCGTGGAAGGCATGCGTGCGCTGGTCGTCGGTGATCCGATGGATCCGGCGACCGATGTGGGGCCGTTGGTGGACCGCGCGGGTCTCGAGGCGACGATCGAGATCGTGGAGGACGCGCGCGACAAGGGTGCGACCATCCACTGCGGTGGCCAGCGCCTTGACCGTCCGGGTTGGTTCTACGCGCCGACCGTTGTTTCGAACATCACGTCGGCAATGCGCATCTTTCGTGAGGAGCTCTTCGCTCCAGTGGCCGCGCTGTACCGAATTTCCGATGAGCAGCATGCGGTACAACTCGCGAACGCGACGTCGTTCGGACTTGGCGCGTCGGTCTGGACCGAAGATGCCGACGAGCGTGCAATCTTCATCGACGCGCTCGAGTCAGGTCAGGTGTTCGTGAACGACATGACGGTGTCGTCGCCGTACTTGCCGTTCGGAGGAGTGAAGCGTTCCGGATACGGCCGCGAACTGTCCGTCCACGGCATCCGCGCGTTCTGCAACGCGAAAGCCGTGTGGGTGCACTGACCGGCCGACTCAGATCGACAGGTCGCCGTTCGCGTCGCGGGTGACCCGGAACCGCTCGATGCTGAAGTTGCCGTCCACTCCGAACACGCGCACCACGTCGACGGCGACGAGCTCCGATCCGCGATAGCGCAGGAGCTCGGCCTCATACGGCTTGTCAGCTTCGATCGTGAGACTCCCGAGGCCGGTGGCACCGGTCGATCCCACCGTGAGCACGAGGGTGCCGTCGGTCGCCGTTGCCGTGGTCTTGTGCGTGTGTCCGGCGGCCACGGTGTCGACCAGACCCAAAACGGCGTCGGCTTGGCGGGGGTTGTGCACCGCGACGAGATCGACGTCGAGCCGCTCGAGTTCCGACGCGATGCGCGCTTGTTGCCCGTCGTACTTCTGGTCGTTTGCTTCACTTGCCGTCGCATCCGGATCGTCCGCGGTGAACGTCGGGTCGGGCCATCCGGTGATGCGAACCTGGCCGATCGTCACCACGTTCCCGTCGAGTGCCGTGACCCCAGAGAGGCCTTGCATGGCCGTGCGTATCGCAAGGGCGTCGTGGTTCCCTGCGACCCAGAGGTACGGGACGCCGATGTCGTCGATGAGGTTGATCACGTTCGCTTCGACCGCCACACCGAAACTCGTGAGGTCACCAGTGTCGAGGATCGCGTCGGCGTCGAACTGTTCGGCGAGCGTGTTGACGAGTTCGAGCCCAATGGGATTGGAGTGGAGGTCGGACACGTGAAGGATCACGGTCTCGCCGTCGCTCGCGCGCACGTCCTCGGTGATCGACACCTGGTACAGGCTCGCGATGCGTTCCGACAGGGCGCCGATGCGGTCGCGCACGGCGTCGAACTCCGTGAGGTTGGCCACACCCGCGTCGAGGAGGTGGGGAGCCGACGCGATGGGGCCTTCGTAGCGGCCGTTCCCGAACGCATCGGGGTCCCAATCGCGGGCGATCCACAGTCCGAGCGCCCCCACGACTGCGAGGCCCGTGCCCATGCCGATGAGTGCGCCTTTCCATCGGGTTCGAGCCGCGAGCCCCCCGCCGATGGCGCCGCCGATCGCGGCCATGAACGCGAGCTTGGCCGCGTGGGTCCGGGCCAGCGAGACGGCGTCGCCGCGCGCCTCGTCGGCCACCGTCGACGCGCCGACACCCTTGGCGCCGAGGCGTTCGAGTGCCGCGAGGTCGATCGATTCCACTCGCATCCGAGTGGAGATCGGTGCCGTGTGGGTGTCGGCTCGCATCCGCCCGATGGGAGCCGCCTCGAGGATGGTCTCGCCGCGTGGGTCGAAGGTGGTGCGCATCTCCACCTGACCGGGCCCGACTTTTCCGGTCACCGCGCCAAAGGCACTTGCCGCGGTCAGGCTTCCGACCACCGCGGCCGCAATCACGATCGCGGTACGGCCGATGCGCGCCCACGGGAGGGAACGCACACGAGTGACAACGGGGGACATACGAGCTCGAGACGACGGGGAAACGGGGCTGTCCATTCTCGTCGCGCCGTGATGTCGGTTGGGCGCGGCCGGTCGTCAGACAGGCCGTCAGTCGCGGAACCGAGGTTCGGGAGGCTCTTCGGACTCGAACTCGAGGCGGGGGAGGTCGATGACCACGTCGCCGCATTCGACCAGCGCGTCCGCTGCGATCGCGACCGCTTCATCGAACCCCGACGCCACGAAGCGCTCGCGAGCGACCGTCAGATGCACGGCGGCCACCTCGCGGTCGAACTCCCAGACGTCGGCCGCGTCTTCGAGCGCGCGCACCCCTTCGTCGAGGTGCCAGGCCCGACGCTCCATCGTGTGGGCGCCGCGGTAATCGCGCTGGGCGTGCAGCATCTCGGCGAGTCGTCGGGCGGCCAGGGCGGCTTCGGGGAGTTGGCCCGCCCGGATGTGCCCACGGATCGCGGCGTCGAGCGTGGCATTGGCGGCCTCGAAGGCCAGCATGCGGTGGAGATGCTCGGCCCGACGGGCCAGCTCGTCAGGCGTCTGCGCCGAGCTGCGGGCCGGGTCAGCGGCCGGATCCTGGATCGCCTCCATCATTCCTCCCAACCACATGGTAAAGAATTCCGGCGATTCCGACAATCCTGGAGGTTTCGCCCGACACAGGAACGGGGACGGGCTGGTCAGGCGGATCGAGCCGAATGCGGGGGCACCGTGCTTGGATACCCGGCATGACCCCCGAGGAACTGGGCGCGTTGCGCGCCGACTACGCCGGGACCCCACTCGACGTGACCGACGTCGACCCTGATCCCTTCATCCAGTTCCAGGCCTGGTTCACCGAGGCCCGCGCCGCGGAGGTGCGGGAGCCCGAGGCCATGGCCTTGGCCACCGCCGATACCACCGGCATGCCCTCGGTGCGGTTCGTGCTGCTGCGGGCGCTCGACGACCGAGGGTTCGGCTTCGTCACCAACCTCGGCAGCCGAAAAGGAACCGACGTCTCGACCAATCCGCGCGCCGCGCTCGCGTTCCACTGGCCCGAGGTGATGCGCCAGGTGCGCGCGCACGGGGTGGTGCGCCCCATGGAAGCCGACGTGGTCGATCGCTACTTCGCGTCCCGACCCCTCGAGGCGAGATGGTCGGCGTGGGCGTCGCCCCAGGGGCAGGTGATCCCGGATCGCGAGTGGCTGGAACGCCGGGTTCTTGAGGTACAACGCGAGCACGGTGACACACCCGAGCGCCCCGACCATTGGAGCGGGTTCGTCGTGCTCCCCGACGAGGTCGAGTTCTGGCAGGGGCGTCCCGGTCGTCTCCACGATCGAGTGCGGTACCGACGCGTCGACAATGCGTGGGTGATCGAACGGCTCGCGCCGTGACCGACGAGGCGTTGCTGCCCCTCATCGGCTTCGCAGTCGTCGCGCTCGTCGACTGGGTGGCCGTCGCTCGCCGTATCCGCCTCGTCGAGTACGTGGCCAAGCCGCTCGCACTCGTTTTGCTCATCGATGTCGCCCTCACGATCGATCCGATCCACCCCGGCCAGCGCGCCTGGTTCGTCGGTGCGCTCGTCTTCGGTCTCATCGGCGACGTCTTGCTCATGCTCCCGAAGCAACGCTTCGTGGAAGGGCTCGCATCGTTCCTGCTGGGTCACCTCTGTTACATCGTCGGGTTCGCGGTGGCCGGGACCACCTTGGCTTCGGCCGCGATCTGGATCATGGTCGTGCTCGCGATCGGGATCGTGGCCGCCTGGCCGCTCCTCCAGCCGGTGTGGCGAGAGCACCGCGCGCTCTTCGGTCCGGTGCTCGCCTACATGGGCGTGATCTCGATCATGGCGGCGTTTGCCGGCGCGTCCGGAGTGCTGATCGCGCTCGGCGGCGCAGTGCTGTTCTGGATCAGCGACTACCTCATCGGATGGAACAAGTTCGTCCGGGCGTTTCCGGGCGCGTCGCTCCTGGTGATGGTGACGTATCACCTCGGTCAGCTGGGGCTGGTCTGGTCCCTCACGCTCTGAGCGCCGCGGGGGCGCGCATTGGGGAAGATCGGGTGACGACGAGGACGGTGCCGGTTGACCCGGCATCCCATGAGCATCCGTTCTCGGAGCCTGTCGGTGATCGCGATCTTGGGTGTCGTGGTGGCCGTTGGTGCCTGCAACAACCCTCCGGCCAACCTCGACGCTCGGACACCGGCCAACAGTCCGGGGATCATCAAGCCGCTTCACATGCTGGTGCGACCCCAGTACGCCCCTGATGTCCTCTGGTTGGATGCTCCGGGGGTGTGGAACTCCTCGCGTTGCAGCAGTGGTGCGACGGGCGGGATCAACCTGGTTTCGATCTACCTCTCGTACCACTACCAGCCGACCACGTCGCAGACTTTCAACTGTCGAAACGTCGACGGAACCAACTCGATGAGCGCGCACGGCGTGGGTCGTGCCGTCGATCTCTTCTTCAACGCCAACGACGCGGCGCAACGCCGGCGCGCGGACGACATGGTGTTCATGCTGCTTGCCTCCGACGCCGTGGGAAACCCGAACGCGATCGCCCGACGTATGGGGATCCAGACCATCATCTGGAACCGCAGGATCTGGACGGCCAACAACGCGGCGGCCGGCATGCGGACCTACACGGGGAAGCATCCGCACACCGATCACGTGCACATCGAGATCAACAACGCCGCCGCGCTCCAAGGCACGACGTTCTTCAAAGGGTGGCACGTGTTGTCCTGCGCGCCGGATGGGCCCTGCGGTTACATCAGCATCGGTCGGTACGCCAGCTGACGACTCGCTGATTTGCCCGCTCCCGACCCATCGGCGCTCGTGGTTCGCCGCTAGCCTGATGCCACGCGGGAGTCCCGAGGCGCGGGGCTGAGAGGGAACGACGAGCCCGTTCCGACCGTCGGTCGATGCAGCCTGCATCGGCGCGAACCTGATCCGGATCATGCCGGCGCAGGGAGGGAACGGTGGCGCTCGCACGACTGCACTACATCAACCCCGCGACGGTCCCTCCGCTCGCGTTGCTTCCCTCGTTGCTCGACGCGGGACTCCCCGCGTTCCAACTGCGGTGCAAGCACCTGACCGACGCCGACTTCGAGCGGCTGGCCCGCCAAGCATCGGATCTGTGTCATGGCGCCGGCGCGCAGTTCGTGGTCGATGACCGCGTCGACATCGCGGTCGCCGCGGCGGCCGACGGCGTCCACCTCGGTGCCGACGATCTCTCGGTCGAGGGTGCCCGCGCGGTGGTGCGCGAGGAGATGATCGTCGGGGCGACCGTGCGCGACCCGGCGACCGCGCGGGAGCGCGAGGCACACGGCGCGACGTACCTCGGGGTCGGGCCGGTGTTCGCCACCACATCGAAGGACGGATTGCCCGACCCGATCGGTCTCGATGGGCTCGCGGCCGTGTGCGAGGCGGTGACCATTCCCGTTCTCGCGATCGCGGGCATCACGGCGGCGCGTGTCCCTGAGGTCATCGCCGTGGGCGCCCACGGCGTCGCGGTGATCGGTGCCATCGGACACGCCGACGATCCCGTCTGTGCACTACACGAGCTTCTTGACGCGGTCGGAGCGGGCGCGTGAGCCGCGTGGTGGTCGTCGGCGCCGGAGCCATCGGCGGATCCATCGCCTTCGAACTTCGGCGTCGTGGCCACGACGTGGTCGTGGTGAGTGACCCCGCGCGACGTCCAGCCGCGTTCGTGGCCGCCGGGATGCTCGCCCCAGTCGCGGAGGCGTGGTTCGGAGAGGAACGGCTCCTGGCGATCGGGCTCGAGAGCGTTCGGCTCTGGCCGCAGTTCGCCCAGTCGTTGGCGACGACGACGGGCGTCGACGTGGGACTCTCCACCGCGGGCAGCGTGTTGGTTGCTGCGACCGAGCGTGACCGTCCGGAGTTCGATCGCTTGATGGGCTTCCACCGCGAGCTGGGACTCGACGTGGAACGGCTCACGCGTCGCGACGTTCGTGCGCTGGAGCCCGCGCTCTCACCGAGCCTGCGAGCCGCGGCTCGGATCCCCGACGATCTTTCGGTCGACAATCGAGCGTTCCTCACCGCCCTCGAATCAGCCGATGTCATCGCCGCGCGCGTCACGACGGTCGACGCGCGCGGCGTTCAACTCGACAACGGTCGACGCGTCGATGGCGATGTGGTGGTCGTGGCCGCGGGATGGGCAACGCGCGAACTCGTGCCGGTCGAGGTTCGGCCCGTGAAGGGTGAGGTCGTTCGGGTGCGTGGCGAACGACTGATCGAACGGACGATCCGTGGCATCGTCGATGGTTCCACGGTGTATCTCGTGCCGCGAGCGAACGGCGAGATCGTCATCGGCGCCACGATGGACGAGAAGGGCGAAGACACGCGGGTCCTTGCTGGCGGCGTGTACGAACTCCTTCGTGATGCCAATGCCCTCGTGCCCGGCATCAAAGAGCTGGAGTTCCGAGAAGTCGCGGCGGGGCTCCGGCCCGGGTCACCGTCGAATGCTCCCATCGTGACCGTGATCGATCACGTGGTGGTCGCCACTGGACACTTTCGCAACGGCGTCCTGCTCGCACCGTGGACGGCGCGACGAGCCGCGGAACTCGTCGATTCTGAACTCGGAGGCCGGGTGTGATCACGATCAACGGCGAGGCCACCGCCGTCGCTCCGAACACTCCACTCCTCGCACTGGTTCCACGCGAGGGGCGCGGCGTGGCGGTGGCTCGCAACGGTGAGGTGGTGCCGCGCAGCGAGTGGGCCACCACGGCGGTCTCCGATGGAGACCGCATCGAGATTCTGGAGGCCAGTCCCGGTGGATGACGACGTGTTCACGATCGCGGGGGAATCGCTCGAGTCGCGACTCATCCTCGGCACAGGTGGCGCGCCCAGCCTCGAAGTCCTCGAGCGGGCCATCGTGGCGTCGGGCGCCGAGTTGGTGACGGTGGCGCTTCGCCGGGTCGACGCTGGCGCCTCCGGCTCGGTGATCGATGTCATCGAGCGCACCGGCGTACGAGTGTTGCCCAACACGGCGGGGTGCTACACCGCGCACGAGGCGGTGCAGACGGCGAAGCTTGCCCGCGATGCATTCGAGACGAACTGGGTGAAGCTCGAAGTCATCGCCGACGAGTCGACCCTCTTGCCCGATGCCGTCGAACTTCTCGACGCCGCGGAGCGTCTGGTCGACGACGGATTCGCGGTGCTCGCGTACACGAACGACGATCCCGTGACGGCCCGTCGCCTCGCAGAGTTGGGCTGCGCCGCGGTGATGCCCCTCGGCGCTCCGATCGGTTCCGGCCTCGGTGTTCTCAACCCGCACAACATCGCGTTGATTCGTTCGCAGGTGGGCACCACGCCGATGCTGCTCGACGCGGGAATCGGTACCGCGTCCGATGCGGTGCTGGCGATGGAGCTCGGATGCGACGGTGTGTTGCTCGCCAACGCGGTCACGCGGGCCCGGGAACCGGAGCGCATGGCGCGCGCGATGCGGGCCGCGGTGCAGGCCGGCCGCGACGCGTTCCTGGCCGGCCGCATTCCGAAGCGGTCGTCGGCGCACGCGTCCACCTCGATGGAGGGTCGCGCCGAGTGGTGATGAGCCGCCTCATGGTGCTCACCGACCGCACGCAGGTATCCGACGAGACTCTCCTCGATCGACTCCGACGCATCGTCGACGGTGGCGCCGACACGATCGTGGTGCGAGAGAAGGATCTGCCGACGTCTGAACGACGAACGCTGGTGGAACAGGTCATGACGTTCACCCCCACCGTCATCGTGGCGAGCGATGTGACACTGGCTCGCGCCGTCGGCGCCCACGGGGTGCATCTCAGTGCGAACGACGACGCGGTGACCGACGACGATCTCATCGTCGGTCGGTCCTCTCACACGCTCGTTGAGGTCGTGACGGGTGGTGCGGCGCTCGACTACGTGACGCTCTCTCCGATGTTCGATAGCCGGTCGAAGCCCGGATATCGCTCGGGCACCTCTGTGAAGGACCTCGCACCCGCAACGGCGGTGGTCCCCACCTTCGCGCTCGGCGGGATCGAGACGCCGGCGCGAGTGCGCACGGCCAGAGACGCGGGAGCGTTCGGTGTGGCGGTGATGGGCGCGTTGATGCGCGATCCACACCCTGAGCAACTCGTACGTTCGATGATCGAGGAGTTGGAATGCAACCGCCCGTCGTCTTGACCATTGCGGGTTCGGATTCTGGTGGCGGCGCCGGGATCCAGGCCGACCTCAAGTCGATCACTGCCAATGGGGGATACGCGACGACCGTGATCACGGCGATCACCGCGCAGAACACCCACGAGGTGGCGCGAGTACACGTGGTGCCGCTCCAAGACGTGGCCGCGCAGATCGACGCCGTGTGTTCCGACTTCTCGGTGGCCGCAGTCAAGACCGGGATGCTCGCCACCGCGGAGATCGTCGACCTGGTGGCGACGCGCGCCGCACGCGGCGACTTTCCGAACCTGGTGGTCGACCCCGTGATGGTGTCGTCGAGCGGGGATCGGCTCCTCGCTCCCGACGCGGTCGCCGCGTACCGCGACGCGTTGATACCGGTGGCGAGGGTCGTGACCCCCAACCGTCGCGAGGCGGAGGTGCTCGTGGGCCGGGAAGTCGGCACCATGGCCGAGATGGAGGCCGTCGCGGTCGAGCTCCAGGCGCTCGGAGCGGAGATGGCAGTGGTGAAGGGCGGACATCCGCCCACCGATCTGTCGGCGGCGGGTGCCGTCGATGTGATCGCCACCTCGGTGGGCGTGGAGCGTCTCGCCGGTCCGTGGATCGACACCACCAACGTCCACGGCACCGGGTGCAGCTTCGCCTCGGCGCTGGCCACGGGGCTCGCCTCCGGATTCGCACTCGATGAGGCGGCCAGCCAGGCGAAGGCGTACGTCGCGGAGGCGTTGTTGGGCGGCGCGTCGTGGAGACTCGGCGCGGGACACGGCCCGATCGACCACTTCGTTCGGTGGCGGAGGGGCTGAAGTCCGGATTCGGCGGGTTTGTGTGGGGAGGGAGGGCTTGAGTCCTGCGCCCAGACGCCGAAGAGATACCGATCGGTGGGAGCGCCGACCGGAAGGGGAGCCCTGTGGAGACCATCGACCTCGACGCGCTGGCTGAAGCCGCGTCCAGTCTGGATCCATTACCTGCGAGCGTGATCCGCCTGGCCGCGATGGTGGCCAGTGGCGACCCCGACCTCACCGAGATCGCCGAGATCGTGGCCTACGACCAGGCACTGACCGTGGGGCTGCTGCGCAGCGCGAACTCGTCATGGAGTGCGAGTCGCACGCCCATCACCACGGTGCGCGATGCGATCGTTCGCCTGGGGTACGGCACCGTGTTGTCGCTGGCGCTGGGTGTGAACGTCAGACGACGTATGAGTCGTGCGCTTCCCGCATACGGACTCGCCGAGGGTGAGTTGTGGCGTCACTCCGTGGCCGCGGCGCTCACCGCGGAGAACTTGCCGCGGCACACGAAGGTCCGGCTCCCAGCCGAAGTCGTCACCGCGGCGTTGCTCCACGACGTCGGCAAGCTGGTGATGACGCGCTTTCTCGATGACGAAGTGATCGCGGTGCTCTCGCGGGCCGAGTCCGAGAGCGGGATGTCGCGCCGACGTGCGGAGACCGAACTGCTCGGCGTGCACCACGGGGAACTCGGCGGGATGATCGTGCAGGCATGGGGACTACCCACCTCGATCACCGAGGGCATCTCGTATCACCATGACCCGGATCAGCACCCGACGTCGCTGTGTTACGGCGTGCACATCGCCGACGTGGTGGCGAAGTCGGTGGGTGCCGGCGTCGACGACAACGCCGACCCCGAAGCCAACATTCGAGCGCTCGAGGCGTTGCGGATGACTCCGGCCGACCTCGACGCCCTGCGCACGGTGGTCGCCGAACGCTTTGAAGAAGTGATCGAGCGCTACTGACCGGGGGCGGGCTCGGTGCCCGCCGCGAGCCTGGCAGCAGACGGTCAAGCGGCTGACTCCACTTTCCGTGGACAGCCACCGCCCCGGAGGGGGAGACGCCAACGCGCCGCTCGACGGGGATGCTCGCTACGGCGGTGCGACGCCTACGAGCGAAGCGCGCGCGTTCGGTCGTTACCTGATTGGCGATCTCGTCGCGGCGGGTGCGTTCACGGGCGTCTACCGGGCGCGCGACACGCAGACTGGCTACCACCTCACGATCAAGATCGCGACCGGCCTCACGGGTCGGCCCAACGCGCGTGCGGAGTTCCTCGAACACGGTGCGCGCACACAGACCTTCGAACCGCTCAGCGGACTCGCGGTGCACGACCTCGGGACCGTGGGTGACTACGCCTTCATCGCCTACCGCACACCGGTCGCGTGTTCGCTCGCCGATGTCCTCGCTCGTGGTCCGATGGATCCCGCCGCGGCCTTCAAGGTGTGCGAGAGCATCGCCTCGGTACTCGATGCCGCGCACGCCGACGGCATCGTGCACGGACGCATTCATCCCGGCAATGTGCTCTTCGAGTCCGTTGACATCTTCGAGGGGCGCGTGTTCGTCGCCGACTTCGCGCGTCCACCCAGTGAACCGCTGGGTGCGCACCCGTTCTCGGCTCCCGAGTGGCGTCCGGGTGGGTCCTACGACGGACGCGCCGATGTCTATTCGCTCGCGTGTGTGCTCTTCGAGTGCCTGACGGGCACGCCTCCCGTGGGGCCGCGCTGGGTCGACGGTGTCTTCGAGGCGTGGCGCATCGGCGACCCGCCGGTTCGGCTCCGAGAGCTGCGATCGGACGCGAACCCGGCACTCGATCGGTTTCTCGACCGAGCACTGGCGCACGATGTGGCGCGTCGTCCGCCGCATGCATCGGCGTTCGTGCGCGACGCGTGGGCGGCCTTCCAAGCCGAGCGCGAGGTCGAGGCCGAACTGGTGGAGCCCAGCGAGGCCCCTGTACCGAAGCGCAAGGTCCCCGCGTTGGCGATCGTGACCGCGTTGGTCGTCTTGGGCGCGATCGGGCTTGGTCTGTTGGGAGCGCGGATGTTCTCCGCCGACACCCCGTCTGCGGTCACGACCACCACCGCTCCACCTCCCGCGGTGGAGCAGTTGGCCGCGTCCTACCTGGCGTCGCTGGTGCCTGGTGACCGTTGCGTCACGTCGATCCCAGAGCGGCGCCTCAACGGAATCGCGGCAGTCACGTGTCGGCCCGCCGACGCGGGCGTGGACGAGTACGAACTCGTGGCCTTCGGTGCGGAAGCCGATCTACAGAGCTTCATCGCCGAACGCGTGCAGCACGCGGCGGGAACCCAACTCTCCCCGGGGCGGGCCACGGATGCCCCGGCGTGCGCCTTGGAAGCGATGCAGGTACCCACCACCACGACGCCGACGCCGACGACCTCGGAAGTACCGGTGACCGTGGCACCGCTGCGACCCGACTACCGGTACTGGGCCGCGCGTGATCTCAACCGTGGACAGTTCCTATGCACTCCACCCGATGGAGGATCGGTGCGCTTGGACTACACCGGCATCGATTCGCTCATCGGTGGATACGCCACCCGTCGCGATGGCGACGTTCAAGCAGTCGGCGCGTGGTGGGAGCAGTTCATGCGCCCCGTTCTGGAACACGCACAACCGTTCGAGCTGCCCATGCTCGAGCTGCCCAGTTCGACGACGGCAGGGAAGTGATGGAACTTGCGCTGGTGATCCAGCCGCCCGGTGGCCCCGCCCGCGACGTCGTCGTCGACGTCGATGAGCGTGCACCCGCGCACGAGATGGTTCCGACGATCGCCACCTACGTGGGTCTCGAAGGTCAGACCTGTGCGCTGTTCCACGCTCGCGCCCAACGGTGGCTGGATGAACGCACGGTGGCCGACAGCGGACTCCGTACCGGTGATGTGCTGCTGCTGGCCCGCCAGGAGTCGTCACGCTGGGTCGTCGCCGGTGACCTGAGCGGAGCGATCGAATCCCGTCGCGCCGTACCGGTGGTGGAAGTTGCGGTGGTGGGAGGAAGCGACGCGGGGCGCCGGGTTCCGCTCGGGGTCGGACGTCATCCGATTGGTACCGACCGATCCAATGCCATTCGGTTGAGTGATCCGCAGTTGGCTCCCGTGCACGCCGTGATCGAAGTGGACGGTGAGCACGTACACATCGTGCCGGCAGAGGGTCGCCGGGTGAGCGTGGAAGGCAAACGGGTGTCGGGATCGAGATCGCTCGATCCCGAGGACATGGTGTTCGTCGGTGGCTCGCGTCTGGTGATCCGCCCGATCAGTGCGCCGCGAGAGATCACCGCGTCGGGTGGACGCGTGCCCTTCAATCGTCCTCCGCGCGAGAGCGTTCCTCCCGTGGCGCGCACGATCACCACACCCGCGGTACCCAAGAAGCACGACCGTCCGCCGTTCCAGATGATGATGCTCGTGGGCTCGCTCCTCATGGGGGCAGTGATGGTGCTCATCACGCGTAACCCGCTCTACGCCGGATTCGTGCTGATGGGCCCGGTTGGCATGGGGCTTCAGGCGCTCAGTGCTCGACGTACCGGGAAGAAGCAGGGCAAAGGAGAACGCGCCGCGTACTTGGCCGCGCTCGACGCGTCGGTACGCGAGGTGGAACAGGCCCGCGCCGACGAGCGACGTCGACGCCGCGTGACGATGCCGGACGCAGCCGAGATCGTGGCGCGGGCGGTGGAGCATCGGGTGTCGTTGTGGGAGCGTCGTCCCGACGATGTCGACTTCTTGTCGTTGCGCGTGGGCTTGAGTGACCTACCGCCGCTCCTGCAGGTCGACATTCCCGCGGGTGGTCGTGAAGATCTCACCGAGATGGCGGTGCGGCGCACGAAGGCGGGCCGTTCGCTGCGTTCGGTGCCGCTGGGGCTGTCATTGGTCCGGCACGGTTCGGTGGGTCTCGTCGGTGATCACGATCGCGTCGACCTTCTCGGCCGATGGATGGCGCTACAAGCAGCCACGTTGCACAGTCCGCGCGATCTCGCCGTCGCCGTCGCCGTTCCCACGTGGCGAGCCGCGGCGTGGGAGTGGGTGCGATGGCTTCCCCACGCGAACGACGGAG
>Ga0182741_1002576_pt1 | contig 20790 bp, 16 predicted proteins | sample eDN5th37CBELigOP_FD_128874 | JGI IMG/M metagenome (GOLD analysis project Ga0182741, IMG submission 128874) | Enriched Organic Plus compost microbial communities from Emeryville, California, USA - eDNA 5th pass 37_C BE-Lig OP (version 2) (version 2) ... | reverse complement strand
GAACCCGCGCAAACCATGACCGCCCGAAAATCGCTGTTCGGCGGATCTCGCGAGAACTGCAACTCTTGGCGAGACGGATTTCTCTGTCTTGCCAGGACGTTCAATGCTCGTCCGATGGGCGACGGTCTATGATCAGGAAGGGCTTGCTCACATAATCTCGCAGGAAGATGGAACGTGCGGCTTCAAAGTCCGAACGCAATCCTGAGACGATTTCGCCGCCATGGTTCTTGAGATCACTTGCCGATTTCGGCCGCCAACGGCGGCAACGTTCGGCGAGGCCGTGCACACCGACATTGCCTGACCCGCTTTGCAGAGCGTGCACCTGCTCGTTGAAGCCGGGCACGTCGCCTCGATCCACGGCGGACTGGAGTTGATCGAGAATGACGCCACCATCCGTCAGGAAGGCGGAGATGACTTCTTCCAGAAAGGTCTCGCCCCCAAGAATCTTCAAGTTCTCCAACATTCCGAAATCGACGAGATCGTGACTGCCGAGATGGGGTGCTACTTGAGTAGCTTCAGGAACTTGAACGGGCTGCGCCTGCGGCTGGCCTGCCGTGAGTTCGTCGATCCGATCGAGGAGAACGGGAGCACTGACAGGCTTGGTCAAGCAGGCATCCATGCCCGCCTCCTTCGCTCTCAATGCCGCAGATGGAGTGGCATCCGCGGTCAGACCGACAATCGGGACATAGCGCTCCCCCAGGGATGCCATTCTGTAGAGCTTGGTCGCCTCGATACCGTCCATCACAGGCATGTTGAGGTCCATTACGACAAGGTCGAAGCTATGGCGCTCCAGGCTGTCCAGGGCCTGCTCCCCATCCTCGACGAGCGAGACCTCATGGCCGCCCGCTTCCAGAATGCGACTGATGACCTTCTGGTTCACTCGGTTGTCATCGGCCAATAGAATGCGCAGGCTGCGTTCGCGTCGGCGGATCAGCGGCTGCCGTACGGCGACGGTGGCCTGCCCTCCCCTAACGAAGCGCATCGCAGCCGTTAGATCAGAGAGAAGAGCATCGCGGCTCAGGACGGCCGAGACGCTTTTCCTAATGACGGGCTGGGTTGCATCCATCGACGGAGCCCCAACAAGAAAGACCCCATAGGGATTGGCAGCCTCGATCTCGGCGAGCTTGAGCGGCCCTTCGCTGGAAATCACCGCAAGGCCACGGTCCCCTACGAGCAGAACAATCCGCCGCTGGATTTGGCCCGCCGTAGGAGACTTGAGGATACGCGCTGCCTGCAGAACGTCCTCGCATTTCCTAACCGAGCCGCAAGCCTGGCCTAGCCGCTCCTCAACCCAGCGCAGCTGATCTTCATCGCCGCCAAGCAGGACAACCTCCACGTCCTGGAGATCGACCTCAGGTTCATCCTGAGTATCGGAAAGTGCCATCGTCAGCGTAAAGCTGAACGTGCTTCCCCGGCCGGGTACGCTCTCGACGGTGATCTCGCCCCCTTGCAGACGGACGAGATGCTGGGAGATGGCAAGACCGAGACCCGTTCCGCCGAAGCGATTCAGGATCGTCTCGTCGGCCTGGGTAAACCTCTCAAAAATCCGCCTTCGGGCGCTCGCCTCAATGCCGATCCCGGTATCGCTCACGTCGAAGCGGAGCGACACCAGATTGCGGGTCGGGGCGCCGTCCACGAACAGGTCCACCCTGCCCTGTTCGGTGAACTTCACGGCATTGCCGATCAGGTTGAGAAGAACCTCTCTCAGTCGACGCTCGTCTCCAAGCAAAAAAGAAGGTGTTCGCGGCGTGACATGAAGGTGGAATCGAAGCCCTTTGGCTCCTGCCTGAAGGGACGCGACCTCCCGTACCTGCGACAGCATCCGGCTCAGGTGAAACGGCGCCGAATTTATCGTAATCTTGCCGGCTTCGATGCTGGCGAAATCCAACAGGTCGTCGATGAGGGCAAGAAGCGCCTTCGATGATGTCCTGACGGTTTCAACCATTTCGCGCTGATCTGCACGCAGCGACGTGTCGTTGAGAAGATCTGCCATCCCTACGACTGCGTTGAGCGGGGTTCGTAGCTCGTGGCTGACACTGGCCAGGAACTGGGTCTTTGCCCGGTTGGCCTGCTCCGCAAGCTCACGTGCCTGCGACAGGCTCCTGATGAGGGTCGCGGCATAAAGAGGAAGGATGATCACTCCACCCAGAAGGCCGAGGCCCAGCGGCTGGTTCTGCAACCAGTATTCCGCCGATTGGGTGACGAGCAGAAAGCCGAGCGCTCCGACGAATGTGCCAAAATAGAGATACCTGACGCCGTACCGGAAGCCGTTGCCGAGGATAATCCAGTAATAAAACGGATAGAGGATGGTAACGTACTCTCCGCCGGCATAAAGGCCGATGGATAAAAGCCCAAGATCGACGCCAATTGCCGCGACGCGGCGGACAACCGAGATCCCGGGCCTGGCGAGGAGATGAATGGACAGGACAGACGCCGCGCACAGATAGGCCAGCGCGATCATCCGTGCTTCAAACGTCTGCTCGGCAAAGCCGGGCATGATGAGCCACACATAGACGAAGATGGCTAGGCTTATGATCTGCCGGTTGATCGTGATCTCATGCTCACGATCAGGGCGGTTTTGGAACCATCGACGCCAGTGCGAGATTGAATCGAACACGCGCGCTCCTGATCATCGCCTATGGGCAGAGCCCATATCAGACGGATGTTCCGCCGGAGTTCTGTTGGAGAATGCGCTGCAGGCACTCCTCGGCAGCCAAAGGCTTGCTGAAATAATAACCCTGGATTTCGTCACACTCCTCCTGACGAAGGAAGGCCAGCTGCTCCTCGTTTTCAACGCCTTCGGCGACGACACGCAAATCCAGACCATGGCCAAGCCGGATTATGGCGCGCGTGATGGCTGCATCGGCCTTGCTGTGGGGAAGATTGCACACAAAGCTACGGTCAATCTTCAGAGCATCGATCGGCAGCTCCTTCGCCAGTCCCAGCGAAGAGAATCCGGTCCCAAAGTCGTCGAGCGCAATACTGACCCCAGCCTCCTTAAGCAGTCTGAGATTGCCCGCTGCATCTTCGATCTGGTCGACGAAAGCACTTTCCGTCAGCTCGATTTCCAGCTTAGCCAGATCATCGCCGATCTCGTCGCGGATAGACCTCAGGCTCTCCCAGGTTTTCGACCTGTTAAACTGAGAAGGAGAGATATTAACGGCAAGACGAAGTTCTCCGATCCCCCGCCTTCGCCACTCAGCCAACTGCCGACAGGCAGCCCGCAGCACCCAGTCCGAGATGTCGGGCATCAAGCCGCTTTCCTCGGCAACCGGCAGGAACGCTCCGGGCATCAGCAGCCCGCGTTCCGGGTGCTGCCACCGTATCAAGGCCTCGACACCGATGATCTGGCCTGACTGCAGGTTCAGCTGCGGTTGGTAATGGAGGACGAATTCGTTTCGCTTGAGGGCTTCCCTGATGCCGGCCTCGAGCCATGCGAACTCGTCCATGCGAGCCCGCAGGTCCTCGGAGAAGACATGATATCGATTCCGGCCCTTGGATTTCGCCTGGTACATGGAAAGGTCGGCATTCTTGAGGATCTCATTGACGTCGGATCCGTCGCGCCCCACGAAGGCGATGCCCAGGCTGGCAGTCGTATTCACATAGCGTTGGCCAACCTTGATGGGCTTTGCCAAGGCCGAGATGATCCTGGAGGCGAGCTGCTCCGCCTCCCATCTTTCCGTGATGTCTTCCTGCAGCAATGCAAACTCGTCGCCTCCCAGGCGTACCAGTGTCACACCGACACCGCACAGGGGCCGCAACAGACCCGAAACGGCTTGCAGCAGCTGATCGCCAAAGGAATGACCGAGCGTATCGTTGATGCTCTTGAATCGATCCAGATCCAGAAGGTGAAGCGCGCCTAACTGGCCCGTCTCCGAGCTGTCATGACTTGCCAGAATTTCCTGCAGACGGTTGCTGAGAAAGGTCCTGTTCGGCAAGCCCGTCAGAGCGTCATGCTGGGCCAAGTGACGGAGGCGCTCCTGTGCCTGCTTCTGCTCCGTGATGTCGAGCGAGGTCGTGAGAATCCCGATAAGCGATCCACTCTCGTTGAAGAGTGGCGACTTGGTGGTCAGGAAGGATCGGGGAAAGCCATCAGGATCGAGGAGTCGCTCCTCAAACCCGGGGCTGACTTGGCCGCGCGTGCGGGCAGCCTCCTCCGCAGCCTTGTTGCGTTCCAAATCGGACCTGGACAGAAGATCAGACGGCAGGAGACCGACACAGTCCGCCGGATCCCTTTTCGCATAGACAGCGAACATCGCGTTGACGAAGACACACTGCCCGTCGAGGTTCGTTGCGCTGATGAGCGCCGGAACCGTATCAATCACCTGTGCCAGTTGCTCATGGCCGTGCCGAAGCGCCTTTTGCCGTGAGGTTTCACTCTCCCAAAGACGACGCTCGAGTCTTCTCGTCTCCTGCCTGATCTTCTGCTGCTGCTGCCGCAGCCTCAGCAGATTCCGGGCGCGGCTGATGAACTCGTCGTGGCTGACGGGGGTCTGCATGAAATCCGTCGCCCCCGCCTCAAGGGCGTTCAGACGAAAGCTCCGGTCCTCATAAGCGGTCAGGACAATGATCGGAACCTCTGCCACGTCGGGGAGTGCGCGCAGGCGACGGGTCAGGTCGGCCCCGTCCATGCCGGGCATCTTGAAGTCAGCGATGACAAGATCGGGCGTATGGGTCTTTGCCCAGTCCAGCATCTCGAATGGGCTGCTAAAAGTCTTAACAGAAGCATCCTCGTCAACGAGGCTCGCCAGCTTGGAATAAATCCGCCGGTTGCTGCCTTGATCGTCCACGACGACTAACAACGCCATGATTGACTACGCCTTTAAAAGGAAGAACGGGATATCTCACGATATCCCGTTACGATTGATGGTCCTCGATAGTTGCGAGCCTTATAGATAGGTCGCGCCGCACATTCGATCATGCATCCGCCATGTCTTTGGATGACCCTGATCCATCCATGGTAACTGATTAGTGTAGAATGGCTCAAACATCGCCATCCTATCTGGAACCGGCTCGCCTTTGAAGGTCGCATCAGCTCAAGCGGGCTCAGGACGATATGAAGGTGGGCGATGAATGCCTTCTTTCATCGCAACGATACGTCGATACATAAAGCTCGGCAGCTCGCCTGCAGTTCCACAAGCTTAACCCATACACCGAGCTCCAAACCCCGATGTGATGACAGGGAGCCCGTTTGGTCACCGACGAAAATAGATCAGGTTATCACCGACCCACGCGGATGCAGGTCCGCATCCATACCTTACGCAGCCTCCTTCCCTTGCATCCAGGAAGGGACGGCGGGTTTACGGCGTCCTGGTAAGCATCTTAACCGGTTAGCTCCGCAACGCCCTCTCAATATCGTCCAGCACTTGGCCCTTTCCGATACCGGTGAGGAACGGAAGGCCCTTGAAAGTCGGCTTGCCAAGATCGTCTGGCACCGGAGTCGTCGCGACCACGATGTCGACATCGGCAACCATGCTTCGAACCTCAGTTGCCTTGCACTGGCGGATCACGACAGGAATACCCCGTTCCGCCATGGCCTCCTCGATTGCAAGCGCAACGACGGTTGATGTTGCGACCGCTGTTCCGCAGGCGACCAGAACGACTTTGGGCTGAGCCATAGAAAAACTCGCTTTTCAGGTTGGAAGGGCCGAGAATGCCTCCTCGGGCGTCCTTGCCTCGGCAAGGGCGGCCAGAGCTCCCGGGTTTTGGATAAAGCCTGCAACGGCCTGCAGCATTTCGATCTGCGCATCCTTGTCGGTCAATGCCAGGGCAATGACAATCTGGACTGGAATTCTGTCCTCAGGGTCATCCATGCTGCCAAAGGAGACGGGCTCTTCCAGAGTGGCCAATGCGATGGCCGGAGCAACGACATGCACAGGATCGGAATGGGGAACGGCCACGTTGATCGTGCCGAGAGGCAGTCCGGTGGGCATGGTGCTCTCACGGGAGATCAGCGCATCCGGGTAATCAGCCTTGACCTTTCCGAGAGCAATAAGCCGCTCTCCCAAAGCCCTGATCACCTCGTCTGATGATCTGGCCGATATCCCCAGGCACATGGCCTGGGGAGAAAGGATCGATCGAAAATCGACAGCCATGCCCTACTCCGCCGGCATTGTGGCGCGGGTCTGGATGACGGGCTCCGTCGGCTCGGCCCCGGCCATGCGCTCCCATGCCCGCGGTGCAGACCGGAAGCCGAAGAGGAGAGCCGCGACCGCAACGAGAACCAGCCCGACACCGAGCCAGCCCAGCGCCGAAATGGCACTGATCACGAGGTAGGGAATGTAGAGGAAGCCGTCGACGACGCTTGTGATAAGGGTCGCGTTGGCCGGAATCTGGAACCCTGCCGTCTGCGCGGTCGATGTCATGAGCGGCGACAGTGCCATGCCTACGTAGAAGCCGACCGTCAGTGTAATCGCCCCGATGACGATCATCCGGAAGACGTTTCCGTTGACGATCGGAGCCGTCATGGCAACGACGAACGGAATAACCGCGAGGTCCGCGAACAGAATGATCCGGTTTGCCGGAAGAATGATTGACAGCACGATCGCAACCGGCACCAGGACGAGAGAACTGGCGATCGCGGCCGGGTGGCCGATCAGGATCGCCGAATCCAGGCCCACATGGATCTCCCGGTCGCCGGCCCGCTTCTGCACGAATTCCCGTGCCGCTTCGGAAACCGGGATAAGGCCCTCCATGAGGATCTTGACCATCCTGGGCAGCAACAGCATCACGGCCGCCAGATTGATGCCGGTCTTCAGGACCTTCGAGAGGACGGTGCCGGCATCGCCGGCGTTGTAGTAGGCCGCGAAGCCGAGCACCAGGCCGATGACGAGGCCGAGGACGATCGGCTCGCCGAAGACGCCGAGCCTCTTCTGCACGGTATCGGTATCAAGCTGGATGGTGTTGATGCCGGGAATGCGATCCATGATCCAGTTCAGGACGATCGCGATCGGCACGATCTGCGCAGACGCGAGGTGAGGCACTGACACCCCGGGCACCCCATAGAAGCGCTGCACACCCTTGGCGGTCCAGTCCGCAAGCACGAGCGCCAGGGCTGCCATAAGGGCAGCTGCCGCGAGGCCGTAGCCCAGGCTCCCGGTCGCGGCGACCACGAGCGAGCCTACAAAGGCGAAGTGCCAGAAATTCCAAACGTCAACATTGAGCGTTCGTGTCAGGCCTACGAGCAACAGGGCGACATTGACGATGATGCCGATGGGGATCACCCACAGGCCGACGGACGACCCGAACGCGATGGCCGCCGCGGAAGGCCAGCCGACATCCACGATGTCCCGCTGCATCCCGGTATTCTTGACGATGGCTTGGGCGACTTCGCCAAGGGTGGTCAGCATCAGCCCCAGCACGAGATTGATGCCGATGAAGGCAATGCCGATGGTCAGGCCGGCCCGAAACGCCCTGCCTGGACGCGCACCGAGCACCAGCGCAATGATGAAAATGATGATCGGCAGCAAAACCGTTGCACCGAGGGTATCCACGACACCTTTGAAGGCTGTCAGTATGCCGTCCATGGCCTCTTCCTCCCGACTGGCTCCATTTACCACCCGGCGTTCTTTGACCGGTTAGCGACATGCGCGGGCCGGATATCCGGCTCTAGAGAATTGATTAGATCATTCGTCTATCTACTGCGCAATATGTTCAGCTGAAGTACTCGCCGTTGTATTTCTTGCGAGCCCAGGCTAGAAATCTGCCATGACCGAGAACAAAGCGCGAAAGAAAAACGCCGCTGCTGCGTCAGCCGATACCGACACTGCTCCCATGCCCGTTGGCCGTCGATCGGACCGGCTCAGGCTTCGTGCCGCCTGGATGTACCACGTCGAAGAGATGACTCAGAGTGCGATTGCAGACGCCCTGGGCATCGGTCGCGTGACCGTCGTGCGGCTTCTGTCGGATGCACGGAACCTCCATGAGGTCCGCATCACCCTCAGCCGTGCCGTCTCTGAACTGACGTCGCTTGAGATGGCACTAGAGAGAGCTTTCGGCATCGGGGAGGTCATCGTGGCTCCCGTCTCGTCCAAGGATGCTGACCCCACCCGTACGATTGCAGCGGCCACGGGGCAGTTCATTTCCGATTTTTTGCAGCCAGGCATGAAGATCGGCGTCGGCTGGGGCAAGACCCTGCTGCAATCGCTTGCTTTCATCAGTGACCGCCAGATCCCCGATATATCTGTCGTCTCCCTATTGGGCGGCATCGTGAAGGCCAAGCAGTACAACCCGACCGAGTTCGCATGGCAATTCTCCAGGCTTCTCCAGTCGGAGTGCTTCCTGCTCCCTGCCCCGGCTCTGGTTGACAGCGTCGAGACCAAGCACGCCCTCATCGAGCGATGCGGCCTGTCCGAGATCTTCGAAGTAGGACGCTCGCTCGATGCGGTGCTACTGAGCGTCGGTGGCATGAACCCGGACGCCACCGCCTATCGGTTCGGCTATTTCTCGGAACAGGATCGGCTGGAGCTGATTAAAGAGGGCGCCGTTGGCGACCTGCTCTACTTCTTCTACGGCCTCGACGGCCGCCTCGTCGATCATCCCGTGAACGAGCGCGTCATGGCCATTCCGATCGAAAGCCTCGCGGGCGCGCCGAACCGGATTCTGACCTCTGGGGGGCCAAGCAAGATCGATGCGATCATCGGTGCCATTCGCATGGTGAAGCCGACGGTGTTCATCACGGATGAAGTCACGGCCGCTTCTGTGCTCTCGGCTGTCGGCGTACCGCCCTCTCAGCTTCCATAGGTCCCGAACCGGGCCTCCCGGTCCGAGAGGGAATTCACAACTCGATGATGCGCTTCTTGGCTCTCGGGATCGAGGCCGGGCTCATGCTCAGTTCGGTAACGCCCATACGGACGAATTCCGGGATCAGGTCCTCGCGGGCCGCGGCCTCTCCGCAGATACCGACCCAGATCCCACCTCCCTTCGCTGCCTGGCAGATGAGGTCGATCGCCTTCATCACAGCGGGGTGATCCGCCCGATTGAGATTGACGAGGCGCGGGTTCAGGCGGTCTGCCGCCATGATGTACTGGGTCAGGTCATTGGTCCCAATCGAGAAGAAATCCGCCTCGGCCGCCAGCTCGTCGGCACCGAGGGCGGCAGCTGGAGTCTCCATCATGACGCCGAGTTCAGCATCCCCGCATGGCATTCCCTGGTTCTGTAGCTCCGTTCTGCATTCCTCCAGCAGCGCCTTTACGGCTTTGAGTTCCGAAACATCGGAAATCATGGGTACCATGATCTTGATGTTGCCGACGGTCGCGGCCCGCAGGAGAGCCTTCAGTTGCGGCCGGAAGATATCGAGCCGGTCCAGGCACATGCGAATTCCGCGCCAGCCCAGGAAGGGATTGGCTTCCTCGGGAAAATCAATACCCGCAATCGGCTTGTCGCCGCCGATATCGAGTGTGCGGACGATGACCGGATTCGGCGCGAACGCGCGCGCCAGCTCGGTATAGATGTCCGCCTGCTCATCCTCCGTCGGCAGCACCTTGCGCTCCATGAAAAGGAGCTCCGTGCGGAACAGCCCGACGCCCATGGCACCGGCCTTCAGAGCAGCCTCAATCTCGCTGAGGGAGCCGAGATTGGCCGCAACCTCGATCAGTGTTCCGTCACGGGTTCGCGGCTCCATGTGAGAATAGCGCGCCAGCTGTGCGCGGGCCTCCGCCTCCTTGTCGATCCGAGCGCGGAAGGTCGCTACTGCCGGTTCCGACGGATCCAGCACCACCTCGCCCGTATGGCCGTCGATCGCGGCGGTCTTCGTTCTGCGGAGCGCCTCGACGGAACCGGGATACCCGAGCACAGCCGGAAGGCCGTGGGTGCGCGCCATAATGGCGATATGCGACGTAGAGGATCCTTTCGTGCAGAGAAGTCCCGCAATGCGTCCGATCGGCGCTTTTGCGAAATCCCAGGCACTGATCTCCTCTGCTACGATGATTGCGCCCTCCGCCACATCCGTGAGCGTTGCTTCGCGGCGTCCAAGCAACGTCAGGGCCACATTTCTCGTAATGCCCCTGATATCCTCGGCACGAGCCCTTATGTAAGGATCGCTCATGGCTTCGAAGGAGCGGGCAAGATCATCTCCGGCCGCGAGGGTCGCATAGACAGCATCCTCACCGCTCCCGATCCTGCCCTTCACCTGCCCGGCGAGTTCCGCATCGTGCGCCACGTCGATCAGCGCATTGATGATTTGAAGATCCTCTGGCTTGAGGTCCGCCCGTTTGCGCTCCTCCGCAAGGACCAAAGCCGTCCGTGCGACAGCCTCCTCGTAGCGTAGGATTTCCGCCTCGATCTGATCAGGATGCACTTGGCGTCGCTCGACCTTCAACGGATCGTGGAAGAAGTGGTGGACGGGCCCCAAGGCCGTCCCCTCGCTCGCCGGAATGCCTCGTGGCTCTTCCGACAAGGATGGTTGCGGTGGCCTGGTTTCCTGTGAGGGAGCAGCTGACGCATGCGCGTCTGGCGCTCCAACGTCCAACCCTGCGTCCGGCGTCTCCATGAATCGGCTGAGCGCATCCATGGCCGTGGCGGCATCCTCGCCGCTTGCACGCAGAACGAGTTCATCATTCTCCTTGATGCCGAGAAGCATCAGCTTGACGGAGCTCTTCGCATTGACACCCTGTCCGTCTCGGACAATCTCGATATCGGACTGGAAGCTTTTCGCGAGCTTGACGAACTGTGTCGCGGGACGGGCATGAAGGCCGTCGCGAACTCTGACGCACACGGCTCGCTCGATCTGCATCGCTCTTCTCCAATGAATCAGAGGCGGCGCGCGGAGCGCCGCATAAACTCTCAAATGAATCAGCTTTCGCTCGTTAAGCGGCGGATCGGATCGCGATCGCGGCTCCTGGCGCAAGGGCTTTGAGCAGAATGGCGGCATCGACCTTGGAGGCGCAGAGCTCTCCCGGCCGGCCAGCGGTATCGGCCCCGTCGAAGTTGATGACGACGTGGCCGATATCCGCAACTTTCTTCCATGCCAGTTCACCGATAGCCGTCAACGCTGCCGAGACGTCACCAATGCGAAGCTCTGCTCCAACCGGCGGAGCCTCTACAGTGGGTCCGGTCTCAACTTTGTGCAGCACCGATACCTCGGCCAGCTCCGGCGGAGCCCCCACCGCGTAGAGGATCAGGACGCCGCCTTCGATCAGTTCGGCGACTTCAGGACCGACATCCGTGATCTTCGTCTGGTAGAAAACTGTCATGGGTCTCTTTTCTGTTTAGAGGAAGAAGCTCGCTCCGTAGGCGACCAGAACCGCGATGGGCCCGGTGATCTGACGGCTGAGCAGAACTGCCGGGACGCCGATCTCGATCGTCTTCGGTTTGGCTTCTCCAAGGGCCAGGCCGACGGGTACAAAGTCGCAGCCGACCTGGGCGTTGTAGGCAAAGAGCGCCGGCAGAGCCATTGCGGGCGCAATGGTTCCGTTGGCGATCTGCGGACCGATGATCGCGACGCCGATCACCTGCGCGATGACGGCCCCGGGCCCGAGCACGGGTGACAGGAACGGCAAGCCGCAGATGGCTGCAAGGATGACCAGGCCGATAATGTTGTTGGCGAGCGGTCCCATGGGTTGGGCTAGCAGGTCGCCAATGCCGGTATACAGGATGATGCCGATGAGCATGGTCACGAAGGCCATGAACGGCAGCACGTTACGGATCACCTGATCAATTGTCCGGCGGCCCGCGTTGAAGAAGATCGCGACGGCACGGCCCATGACGCGGCCGACGCTGGTCACGATGCCGATGAAGCCGCTGGCAGGCGCGGTGGAATGCGCCATGTCCGACCGGGCTTCGGCCGCAGCCTCGCCGACCGACGGCGACAGGTCGCTCGCGCCAGCGGAAGCAGGCGCCGGAATATCCTCGTCATCCGCAAAGGACAGGTTGGCCTCCTTCACGCCGGAGACGTAAATGTCCTCCGTGATGAACTGAGCTAGCGGCCCTGATTGCCCGACGGGCGTCAGGTTCACGGTCGGAATACGCTTGCGCGGATAGACGCCACATCGCGCGGTTCCGCCACAATCGATCACCACTGCGGCGATCTCTCCCTCGACGGGCGGCGCCCGGAAGCCGTCGACGACGGTCGCGCCGGTCATATCGGCGAGCTTCTGGGCCAGCGGGGGAATCCCGCCACCGGTAACGGCGACGATCTTATCCTTCTGCGCCGTCGGCTTGATGACCAGCGGGCCGCCCCAGCCACCCGATCCGTGATTGATACGTACGGCTCTGTATGTCTTTGTCATGGCACTCCTCCCACATTCCGCTCAGAGCTTCACGCCTTCGCGGCGAGCCATGATCTGCGTGATCTTTTCCGTCACGATGCCTCTGATGAAGATCACCACGACGCCGACGATGAAGTACCAGACGGCAAGATTGACATGCCAGCCGGAGGGTAATTTCCCGGCAGCCTCAAGCTGCTGGAGAGCGACCAGGACACCGCCCCACACGAAGTACTCGCCCGCATTAGCGTGGGGGAAGAGGCCCGTGATGGGATGGCAGAACGACACCGCCGAATCGTAGAAGGCCGGCTTGTGCCTCTCCTCGAGGAAGGTCCCGAACGTATAGGCCATCGGGTTGGTGAGGAAGAACATCGCCATGACGGGCAGGACCGTGTAGCGGGTCAGCGCGATCCGTCCTGCTGCGCGCGCCAATCCGTGCACCCGCTGCTCGCCGACGATTTCTGTAACGGCATAGAATGCCGTCATCAGGACGATGAGGGTGGGAATGATACCGGTGACGAAGCCGGTAAAGACCTGACCGCCCTGCTGGAACACGCCGATGAAATGGCGGCCAATGGTGGAAAGCCATCCGAGCTGCTCCTCCTGGGCGACGTTCTTCACGCGGTTCGCGAAGTCCGCCGCCGTGCCTGGAGCCGCGGGAGCTGTGTTCTGGGCGAGAACGATCATGTCGCCGGATGCCTGTCCCGCGGCGTGGCCTGCATGTGCGCCGTCTGCCGCAGCCATGCCCAGGCTGTGGACGGCGTGGCTTGCACTCAGCGATGCGTGGTGAAGACCTTCACCAATCACATCGATGTGCTGAGCCATCGTGGCAAGGATTGTCATGTTTCCTCCCTCTGACGTAAGGCTAAGCCTCGTCTTATATTATGCGGCCGGGCTCATGCCGGCTGCTGATCCGGCAGAGCCGGAACCTCGGACTTCCTGGCTTTTGCGCTGGCGATCTGCTGCAATGCCTGTTCCAGGGCCTGCCTGCGCCCGCGCCTTCCTGTAAAGGACTCGTCCTCAAGGAGGCTGCCGACATTGCGGCCTTGATACTGGCTCAGCCGCTCGAACTTGGCGAAGACACTCCTCCCCTCCATGACGAGCAGATCCCGGATCGTGTCGTCCGGACCAAGAACCAGCATGAGAATGACGCCTCGCCCGAGGCTGGCGCGGGCATTGCCGACACCCAGATACCCGTCGGTCCACTTGCCTCCGATGGAGCTCATGACCTCGCGGTAATGCCGCATCTGCAGCCAGGTCCCGACGGCCTGAAGGAGCCAGACCACGCCGAGCAGCAGCAATCCGATCTGCCATAGGGGCATCACCCACCTCCAGCTTGAACACGCAGGCGAACAAGACGTTCTCTCTGCATGGTCGGCCTTCGCGGCCATTTAGGCCAATCTTCAGAGGAGAACATTTGCCACCTTTTATGTCAATATGTACACAAGGCCGGCGAGAGAAGCCGGGAAAGGCATCTCTGAACAGTGTGACTGGCGTTGAGTGTCCAGCATAGCCCTCACTTGATGAATCCACTGGACAGTGACGCGTAGGGGGCCAACGAGCTGGAAATTCATCTCGTCCCGAACTGCACGGACCCTTTCGCACACACGGCCTCGATCCCTGGCGGGTCGATCAGGGCCCTGGGTGGGCCGCCATCTGAATCAGACACAGGCAGAGGCGCGGTCTTAAGCTGTGCATTGTCCGAGCGAGACCTTGGCTTAGTCGGTGACCGATAGGCATCCCCGCATAGTTCTTTCGTACTGTGGAGCCATGGCCAGGCCATGAGGATCAGGCTTTGAGGTAGACCAGGAGGTCTCTGAGGCCTGCAATATCGCAGGGATGGCGCTCTCAGAATGTACATATTGTTTGACCGACACACAAAAGTTCTCTAGCCTTCTGACATCGCTCTTCAATGGGAAAGGTCAGTTCGATGCCGCGGATCGCGCAACTGGGTTTGGCAGCTGAGCTTGCCGCTCGGATGGAGAAGTCGGGACCGATCACGATCGGCTTGGCCGGCGCGGGCCAGATGGGCACCGATATCGTCGTCGAGGTCGCGCTCATGCCCGGCGTGCGCATCGGTGCCATTTCCGAAGTTCGCCCCCAGGCTGCACGGGATGCGGCTCTCCTGGCCGGTCATGCGCTCGATGACGTTGTGAACGCCTCCACGGCCTCCGACATTGACCGAGCCATCGAGGCCAACAAGGTTGCCATCACGGAAGACATCAACGCCCTTTGCGCGGCCGGGCGGATCGATGTGGTGATCGACGCCACCGGCAATCCCAATATCGGCACGCTCTTCGCCCTCGAGGCGATGAAGAACGGCAAGCATGTGGTCATGCTGAACGTGGAGGCTGACATCACGGTCGGGCGCTTCCTCAAGGAAGAGGCCCGCAAGGCTGGGGTCGTCTACACGGGCGCCGCCGGCGACGAGCCGGCCTGTACGCTGGAGATCCTCAGCTTCGCCCAGAGCCTCGGCTTCGAAGTGGTGGCTGCTGGCAAAGGCAAGAACAATCCGCTCAAGTTCGACGCCATGCCGGCCGACTATGAGGAAGAGGCCCGGGCGCGCAACATGAACGCCCGCATGCTGGTGGAATTCGTCGATGGCACCAAGACCATGGTCGAGATGGTCGCGGTTGCCAACGCCACCGGGCTTGTGCCGGACGTTCCCGGCATGCACGGCCCCACGGCTACGCGCGAGCAGCTGGCGCAGGTGCTTTGCACCAAGGAGGACGGCGGCATTCTCAACCGATCGGGCGTCGTCGACTATTCGATCGGCAAGGGAGTCGCGCCAGGCGTCTTCTGCATCGTAAAGCCGAGGCATCCCCGCGTCCTTGAGCGCATGGTCGACCTTAAGGTGGGCCCTGGCCCATGCTTCTCGATCCTCCGCCCCTATCACCTGACCAGCCTCGAGACGCCGCTCTCCGCCGCCCGAGCCGTCGCTTTCGGGAAGCCCGACATGCAGCCTCTCGACCATCCGGTCGCAGAATGTGTCTCGGTCGCCAAGCGCGATCTCCAGCCGGGCGAAACTCTGGGCAAGATCGGCGAGACGGACTATCGCGGCTTCGCCATGACCTGGAGCGATGCACGCAGCGAGCGCGCCCTGCCGCTCGGCCTCTCGGAGCGCGCCAAGGTTGTGAAGCCGATCAAGGCGGGTGAGCGCCTCACCTACACGAATTGCCAGCCGGATGAGTCCTTCGTCGTCACCCAGATTCGCCGCCGCCTCGATGAAGCGGATGCGCGGTTCGCTGAAGTCGCCTGAGAACGAACGGGCGGCCTCATGCCGCCTGCCCAACCTGCCGAGAGAATTGTCATGCCTCAACCGACGACCGATAAGGCAGCGCCCCCTGTCGCCAATCTGCCGGACGTCTACCGGCGCCTTTCCTCCGACGACCTGAGGGAAGCGCTTCGCAAGATGCACCTCATCCGCCGCTTCGAAGAAAGCGCGGAGGAAGCGTATATGCGCGGCCTGATCCACGGCACGATGCACTTGTCCATCGGCCAGGAGGCCAGCGCGGTTGGCATCTGCGCTCCGCTGACGGACGCTGACTTCATCACCTCCACCCATCGTGGTCATGGCCATTGCATCGGCAAGGGTGCGGAAGTGAAGCGCATGTTTGCCGAGTTCTTCGGCAAGGAAGACGGCTATTGCCGCGGCCGCGGCGGATCCATGCATATCGCCGACGTCTCGAAAGGCAATCTCGGCGCCAATGGCATCGTCGGCGGCGGCATTCCCATCGCCGTAGGGGCCGCACTTGCCCTGAAGAAGCAGGGCAAGAATTCCGTCGTCGTGTCCTTCTTCGGCGATGGAGCCAACAACGAAGGCGCGTTCCACGAGGCCCTCAACATGGCCTCGATCTGGAAGCTGCCGGTGATCTTCGTCTGCGAGAACAACGGCTACGGCATGTCCACCTCGACGAAGCGCTCGACCGCAGTGCCGAACATCGCGGACCGGGCCAGTGCCTATTCCATGCCGGGCGTCATCGTCGACGGCAACAATTTCGGCGCCGTGGCCGCCGCGTCCTTCGAGGCCGCCGATAGAGCCCGCCGTGGCGAGGGCCCGACCCTGATCGAGAGCAAGACCTACCGCATCCGGGGCCACTCGCGCTCCGATCGTAACCGCTACCGGACCAAGGAGGAGATCGAGTCCTGGCAAGCCCGCGACCCGATCGGCATCTTCGAGACCGAACTGACCCAGCTCGGCCTGATCACGCCCGACGAGATCGAGAAGATCCGCACCGAGGTGGAGACGGAGATCGCCGAGGGGCTGGAGTTCGCCAAGGCAAGCCCGTCGCCCTCCCCTTCCGACGTCACGCAATATGTCTACACGGATTGATGCCGCCATGGATGCGAATGTGCGCGAACTCAGCTATGCCCAGGCTATCCAGGAGGCCATGGCCATCGCCATGGAGATGGACGAACGCGTCTTTCTCATGGGCGAGGATATCGGTGTCTATGGCGGCGCCTTCCAGGTGACCGGCGACCTAGTCCATCGCTTCGGCGAGGATCGGGTCATGGACACGCCCATCTCCGAGCTTGGTGGCGCCGGCGTCGCGGTCGGCGCAGCCGTCACGGGCATGCGGCCGATCTTCGAGTTTCAGTTCTCCGACTTCGCGACGCTCGCGATGGAGCAGATCGTGAACCAGGCCGCCAAGATGCGCTACATGCTCGGCGGCAATGTCTCGGTCCCCCTCGTCATGCGCTTTCCGGCAGGCTCCGGGACCGGCGCGGCCGCGCAGCACAGCCAGAGCCTCGAGGCCTGGCTCGCTCACGTGCCCGGCCTCAAGGTGCTCCAGCCCTCGACGCCGCACGACGCGAAGGGAATGCTGCTCGCCGCCGTGGCGGACCCGGATCCCGTCATGATCTTCGAGCATAAGCTGCTCTACAAGATGAAGGGTCCGGTGCCGGAGGGCCATTATACGGTGCCGATCGGCAAGGCCGAGACCCGCCGTCATGGCCGCGACCTGACCATCGTGGCCACGTCGATCATGGTCCATAAGTCGCTCGACGCAGCCCAGCAGCTTGCCGACGAGGGAATCGACGTCGAGGTGGTGGACCTGCGATCCCTCCGCCCCATGGATACGGCGACGATCATCGAGAGCGTCAAGAAGACCTCCCGGCTCCTCTGCGTCTATGAAGGAGTGAAGACCCTGGGCATCGGTGCCGAGATCAGCGCCGCCATCGTCGAGAGCGACGCCTTCGACTATCTCGATGCGCCCGTGCTGCGGCTGGGCGGCGCCGAGTCCCCCCTCCCCTATAATCCGGAGCTGGAAAAGGCCGCCGTGCCTCAAGTTCCCGACATCGTTGCGGCGGCGCGCAAGCTCGTTCGCAAGGAGGCTTGACGATGCCTACCGAGGTGATCCTGCCGCGCGTCGACATGGATATGGCGACCGGCAAAGTCTCCCGCTGGTTTGTCGACGAGAATGCCAAGGTCGAGAAGGGCCAGGTGATCTTCGAGCTCGAGACGGACAAGGCCGTGATGGAGATCGAAGCCCCCGTGTCCGGCATCATTCGGGACATCACAGGCGAAGAAGGCAAGGAAGTCCCGGTCGGCAGCGTGGTCGCCCAGATCTATGGGGAGGGCGAGGCTTACAATGGCCCGGTCCAGGCAGCGCCTGGCGCTCCTATCGATATCCCAACTTCTGCCGATGCCCCGGCTCGACCCGCATCCCCGGCTCCGGCCACACCGCCTGCAGCGCTGCCTATGGGACAGACGTCGGTGTCGGACGGCCTGCGCGCCACGCCCTTGGCGCGGCGACTTGCTCGCGAGCACAGCATCGAGCTGAGCCGCCTGCAAGGTTCCGGGCCTCGGGGACGTATTCAGCAAAGCGACGTGCTCGAACATCTCGACACTCTGTCTGGGAACGATGTCAGTACGAGCGCTGTAGCCGAGGTCTCTTCGCCACGACTGGCCCGGGCCCGGCAGGATGCCATCCCGGCACCGACGTCCGGAACCTCCCCCCTTTACCGGACCTGGTTGCGTCAGGGCACGGGCACGCCCCTCGTCCTGATCCATGGTTTTGGATCCGACCTGAACAGCTGGCGCCCTGTCCTCTCGTCCCTGCCCTCGGATCGGCCGATCCTCGGAATCGATCTTCCCGGGCATGGCCGCTCTCCCTTGGCGGGCCAGAGCTCTCTCGAGGATCTCGCGGCAGCCGTGCTCGACACTCTTGCGGATGAGGACGTCAGTAGCCTCCATCTGATCGGTCACTCGCTTGGCGCTGCCGTTGCAGCAACCGTCGCAGCGCAGTCGATGCTGGACATCCGTTCGCTGATGCTGCTCTCGCCGGCCGGGCTTGGGCCCGATATCAACGGAGCCTTCATCTCGGGCTTCCTGCGCGCGACGAGCGAGGCGAGCCTGGCACCATGGGTTCGGGAGCTCGTCTTCGACGAGGGCTCCCTGGGAGCATCCTTCGTGAGTGCCACGCTGCGGGCACGGACCAGCGACCAACCGAAACTCCAGGAACGGCTCGCCGCCAGCATCTTCCCGGATGGGACGCAGGCCTTCAGCATCCGGCCTCTTCTCGAGAGCTTCGACTGGCCCGTGAAGGTCGTCTTTGGCGCCGAGGACCGGATCATTCCGGTTCGCCATGCCATGGGCCTTCCGGGGAATGTCGCCGTTCACGTCTTTTCGGCGACCGGTCATATGCCGCAGATGGAACAGCGGCATGCCATTGGCCGCCTGAGCGCGGAACTGGCGCGCGCAGGATAATAGGCTCTGGCGGCCCGGCATCAGTCCGGGCCGCAACATAACCTGCCGACGCAGAATCACGGCCTTACCGCGAAATCCCGGCTCGACAGCCCGCCTCCAGACGCCTTCGCTAGTGCACGCGAAGCCTGCTTAGGCACGCCCGCTCAAAGATGCCGTCATGTCCTGCGTCTCCTGGGCATTCCTCTGCCGGAGCCGGGATTCAGCCAGGTCACCCTGCGCCTCGAGAAGCGGGTAAGCGGTGGCCGTGAGATGGCCGTGGATGCGCTTCAGATCTCGAATGATATCGATGTGGATGGAGCTGGTCTCGATCGATTCCGGCCGGCCGTCCTTCAGGCGCACGAAGTGGCTCTCCGTCGCGTTCCGTTCCGCCGCGCGCATGGTGCTCTTGTCCGCGAAAAGCCGTCTCGCCAGGCTGATGTCGCGGGTGGCGAACACATTCGAGGCCATGCGCATCGTTTCCGTGACGCGGCTGTGGAAGGTGCGGATCTCCGCAAGCCCTTCGGCCGAGAATGACAGCTGTCGCCGCATCTTCTTGGCCGCAAGCTCGACGAGGTTCTTGTCGATAATGTCGCCGATATGTTCGAGGTTGGTCGTGAAGGTCAGGATTTCCAGCAGACGGCGGCTTTCCTCGTCAGACATGGCGGCCTTGGATGCTTCGACCAGATAGAGCTTGATGGCTTCGTGGAGCCGGTCCACCGTATCGTCCGCCTTCTCGATATCCTTCAGAAGCTTCTGGTCGTTACCCTCGATCACAGCCAGCACGTTGTTGAGCATGGTGTCGACAAGTTCTCCCATGCGCAGGGATTCCCTCATGGCACAGGCCAGGGCCTCCGATGGCGTGCCGAGCACGCTTGGCTCCAGGTGGCGCGGCTGACCCTCGTCGACAGCGCCCTTAGGCTCGTTGCCCCAGCGCTCGAGAAGATTGGCCAGGAGGCCCACGAACGGGAGACCGACTATTGCGACCCCGAGGTTGAAAGCCGTGTGGAACAGGACGACGTTGCGGGCCGGATCCTGGATCCACAAGCTCATTTCCTGGGCGATGAAACTGATGAACGGCAATACGAGGAGACCGACGACGCCGCGCATGAGCAGATTGCCGAGCGGAACGCGCCGGGCCGCAGGCGGCGAGCCGGAAAGCGCCACCCATGGGGCGAACGCACCGCCGATATTGGCGCCGAGCACGAGAACCAGCCCTTCGGGCATCGAGATGACGCCGCTGCCTGCCAGAGACATGATGAAAAGGACGATCGCGAGGCTGGAATGGGCCGCCCAGGTCAGCAGTGCCGCAACGATGAGCGCGATCATGGGCTCCTCGGCCACGGCTCCGAGGACGAGGCGCACGGTCGGTGACTCGCGCAAGGCCGCCGCAGCCAATCCGAGTTCCTGAAGCGCCAGCAGGAGAAGGCCGAGACCGATGATGGCCCTTGCGACACTCTTGGCACTTTCCCGGGCACTAAAGAGCCCGAACCCGCCCGCCACGAGAATTGCCCAGAACCACTTGATGTCGAAAGCCAGGAGCTGCGCCGCGATCGTCGAGCCGACATCGGCTCCGAGCATGACGGCCAAAGCCGCCGACAGGCCGATGATACCGCGTCCCGCAAAGGAGCCAATGATAAGGGCCATGGCCGTGCTGGATTGCAGCAGCGTCGTCCCGACCAGGCCGCTGGTGAATGCCGTCAGCCGGTTCCGTGACGAAGCGGCAACCAGCCGCCGCAGCTGGGCTCCCAGGGCTTCGCTCACGCCCGAGCGCACCAGGTACACTCCCCAAAGCATGAGGGCGACACTGCCGATCAACTGAATGAGTGTCCGGGTCGCGTCCATTCCAAAAAGCCCGATTTTATTTGCCGACTTAGTATGTCAATGAACGCCAAGACCGTG